>Ga0116229_10001444_pt1 | contig 37246 bp, 32 predicted proteins | sample S1TSphgellanicum_3_FD_87313 | JGI IMG/M metagenome (GOLD analysis project Ga0116229, IMG submission 87313) | Host-associated microbial communities from peat moss isolated from Minnesota, USA - S1T2_Fc - Sphagnum magellanicum MG | ecosystem: Host-associated > Plants > Peat moss > Unclassified...
AAGACCAAACCACAAATAACCAAACTAAAATAAGTAACGAAAGTAATTCAACCTTGTGAAAGTAACCTAGTTACTTTCTTACTCTAGTAACTAATGAAACCTAACTAGTTGAGCTTGAATTCTTAACATTCCTAACCAAAATTTATAGTTTTCTACTACAAAGTCTCTACATCTACCTCTTTACTCCAAAATTATGTGTTTAAAAATGAAATTCACTTCCCCAAAACTCCCACCTTTGGGCAATCCCAAAGTTGCCATCAACATGATTCAAAACTAAACAAGAATTCAAAATTTAAACCTTTTATGTCCAATGATCAATCCTTATCCATAATGCCTTGTACATCCAAAAACAATTTGCCTACTTCTTTAACATAGTCACTAGAAGTGTTGTATTGTTAGGTAAACAATATTGAATCTTGTATGGTCCAAACCAATGTTATTTAAACTTGCTTGTGTGTTCCTTACGTGTTTTTGGAAACTATAGCACATGGTCACCAAGGGAGAAGGACTTGGTTCGATAATGGATATGTGCCCACAATGCATGATTCCATTGTTGATTACCTATGGTTTTTGTTGTAAATGTCAAGGATTCCTCCAACTTCTCTAATTCTAGTAGTCAAGTATTGAGTATTCGTGTCATGGCAAAATCCTGAGATGTTGTAGAATTGGTCGTAAGTAGCAAATGTTCAGTAGGCATTAGAACATGCAATCCATACACCAATTAAAAGGGAGTATGACCTATGCCCACATTGAAAGCTGTTTTGTAGGCAAACATAATAGTGTGGAGATGTTCATCCTAATATGTGTGATTTTCGTTTACTAACTTGATCAATATCATCTTAATAACCTTATTGGTAGATTTGGCTTAACCATGTCCTTGAACGTAGTAAGTTGTAAAACTAATGTGCCGAAACAAAAAATGAGTGGTAAGGATCTCAATGGCCTCATTGATAAAATGGGTACCCTGGTTGTTAACCAAAATGAAAGGGTAATTAAACCTAGTCAGAATGAATTCATAAATGAATTGAGCCGTGGCTATAGTTGTGTTAGTCTTTAATGCCTTTGCCTCCATCCACTTTGTTGCATAATCGGTAGTAACCAAAATGTATTTGTTGTTGTGTGAACAACTCATAGGCTTAATGGGGCCAATGAAGTCCAAACCCCATTTCATGAATGGTTCAATTAAGAACATGGTGATCAACTTCACCATTGGGGTATGTAAAAGATTTTTGGTTTGTTGGCAAACATCATAGGATTGACAATGGTGTTGTGCATCCTTGTGCAAAGTTGGCCACCAATATTTGTCATTTAGCACCTTTTAGGCTGTGATGTCCTTTGAAAAATGTCCACCACTAACTCCTTCATGCATCTTGTGTAAGATTATCAAAATCTTGTCATCATGCAAACATTAGCGCAAAATTTGATCTTGCCTTTGTTTGTATGATTTTCCATTGATGATGGTAAAAGGCAATGGCTTCAACACTAATTTCTTCTACTATTTCATGGAATATCCTTTTGGAAAATTTTCGGTAGAGGTACGTATGCAGTTCTTGTAGCCATTCTAGTTGAAGTACAAATAATGATGTGTCAGTAGTTCTATCAAGCACCTTCAAATATTTGGTAGCATCAAAAAGTTACAAGAGAGTGTCCACCACTAAATGAAAATGCCTTGGTTTGTATACCATCAAAAAATTGTATTTTAGGAATAACAGCAGTCACCTTGTAATTCGTCCTAATAATTGAAGCTTTTTGACAAGGTATAACAATGCCATGTGGATGATGTAGAAAACAAACTTGTTCCCTAAATAATTAGTCTTAATTTATGTAAAGCCTAAACCATGGTGAGTGCTTCCCTTTTAGTGGTGGTGTAGGTTTTCTCTGCATTATTTAAGAGCCGGGAGGCATATGCAATTGGTTTATCACATTTTTCATTAGGATTTTGAGCTAGCATAGCTTAGACTATTAAATTTGAAGCATATGTGTGGACATGAAACTCCATGTCCCATTTCGGTGCAACTAAAATTGGTGCATCCAGATATCGTTACTTTATGGTCTCCCAAGCTTCTTGACATTTAGCAATCTACACAAATACCTTTGTTTTGCGTAAAAGTTTCATGATGGGGGGCCATAATGAAGGCAAAGTTATTGATGAAGCATTGGTAGAATTGGGCCATCCCATTGAAAACTTATATGTCTCTAGGCATTTTCGATGCAGGCATATTCACGATTATCGAAATTTTTTTCAAATGAAATAATTTTCTCACCTTAGAGACCATGTACCCAAGTATGACCCCTAAGCAAACCAAAAACGTGCACTTCTTTAAATTCAAACTAATACCAAATTCTTGACATTTGTCAAAACACAACAAAAATTTGGCAAGGTGCATTTTGAAGTCACCAAATACATTGAAGTCATCCAAAAACAATTTCATGAACACCCCAAGGTATTCACAAAATGCCATACTCACTATTCACTAATAAGTTAGTGGAGCATTCTTCAATCCAAAAGGCATGACTATCTAAACAAATGTTCCCCAATCTATAATGAAGGTAGTCTTGCACTTGTTTTTTGGGGCAATCGTTATTTGATGATAACCTAAAAAACCATCTAGAAACGAATAAACTTCATGCCCTACCACCATGCCCAATACTTCCTCTATAAAAGGTAAAGGATAGGGTTCCTTTTTCATGGTAACATTCAACTTTCAGAAATCCATGTAGATTTGAAGTTTCTCATTCTTTTTCAATACCACTACAATGGGAGAGAGCCAAGTTGTCTCCTCCATTGGATCAATGAATCTTGTAGCTAGCAACCTGTCCAAATCTTACTTCATGACCATAGCATAGTTTGGATTCATCTAATACCATGTTTGATATGATGTAGGTATATTGGTATCGAGCTCAATTTGGTGTTGCATTCAATGAGGTGGAATACCTCTTAGATCCTTATACTTGCACCTAAAGACATCTTTGTACTCTTTCAATAATTTTTCATTGCCTCTGTTATAGAAGGGTCCAAACTAGCATTTAGCTTCACCGCCTATATTTCATCATGAGTACCCAAATTTAGAAAGAAAATTTGAACTTCTTTTAATAAATTCCACTTTGCCATCTTCATGTCCTGCACTTTGATCCAAGTTAGCGTAATGTCTATTGAAATTTCTCGTAGTATGTGTGGAATTAGTATCAATTTTCATATCAATACCAATTTTTGTATTAGTACCAATTTTGGGATTCGTGCCGATTTTTGCATCAATATTGATTTTTCCATTTGTATTGATTTTTGCATTAACCACACCATTACCAAGATTTTCAATTTTGATAAAATAATGGTGCTAATTATAAACAAATTTAGTTCGGCCACTAATAGCATGTCTTCCTCCTCATTTGTGACTCCATTAACAAAATTGTAACAAAAGAAGACTTCTAGGTGTTTGGTGTTGTTATCCAAATGCTTTGTTTTTGTTATGGGGCAAATAGTGCCATTACCTTCAATGCTTATGAGGTTATTTTCCCAATCATGTGTAACCTTGGCATCTCGTAGCCATGGACAACCTAATACCATGGAGTAACTAGCATCTAATACATTGTTTTTCATCATTATGACATACAGAATACCATGGATATGGATTTTCAGATCTCCAATTAACCCTATTGGTTTGGTTAAGGTTTGGTTTACCATCCTAAGGGTATAGGGTGCAGATTTCGGGATAAATAATCCCAATTTTTTTCTCAAATCCTCAATGATAATGTTAACACCCAACCCCCCATCCAACATCCTCCACTATGTTTTTCCCCACATGCACCAGAATTATTGCCATGTGAAGATCTATAATGACTAACCCTACATTAAAAGGTGGAGCTTGAGGATGGGTTGGTTGGCTATTGGGAAATACTTTAAAAACCATGTACAGTTTATCTTCAAATAAGGTATATTTTTTCATTCCTGCAGTTGCGATTCGCAAGTAAAGGACCAACCTAACTTAGAAGAAGGTTGTTAACAAGTTGTCATCTGTCTTATGTTGAAGATAGTTGGCAAGTTTGAGGGTCCATTCATAGTAAACTTCAACCTTTTCATCACTACCTTGTTTAATGACTCTAAGAGCCATGTAAACATGTTCATCATTTTGAACAGTGTGATATATACCGTTTACAAAATGCAGCTTCCAACTCTAGAAAAGTGCAACTTGGATGAGACTAGATAAAATTTTCGCTCTATTATGAAATTGCATCTCTTAATGTGAAACAAAAGAAGTTCACTAGTTAGCATCCTGCTTTTTGCCATTAACCTAAATTGCTTTACAAAACACTCGAACATGAACATCCGAATTTGTCCCAACAGAATAAATTGGGTATGTCAATGTTTTCCTTGATGAAGGAGCTATAGGGGTAGTGGGTGTCAGTGGTGGATACCACGGTGGGTACCATGGGTTCCAAGGGGAACCTGGCTAGGGAGCACCAAAAGGCACACCTACACCTTGAATCGGAAATCCATTTCCATCTCCTCTTGGAGGTCTTCCGCCACTTGGGGGTCCACCTCCATTCAGGGGTCTGCCTTCGCTTGGAGGTCAACCACCTCCTCTTAAAGGTCCATTCCCCCTTCCTTGTGGTCCTCCACTCCCATGAGGAGGATTACCACTACCTCTTGTAGGTATCCCACCCCCATAATTACTAAATTGTGATGGGGGATTTCATGTGGGTGGTTGGAAATAGGGCATTGAATTTTTAGTAGAAAACTCGCCAATAGGAGCAATTACAAATGATTGGATACCCTAACTTCCTTTAGATGTAACATTTCTAGAAGACACCGTATTTGAAAAAGGGTATGCCGCAAGTCTAAGTGTGTTGGAGAAAGTAAGTGGAGGGTTTCCCGAGTAATAAGCACTAAAAATCATTGTCCACGAGTTGGAAATATTGCCATTGCCTGCATAGGACGGTCCATAGTTCCTAAGGTAGGCTAGTAAAATATTATTTCCAATAGGATTCATTGTCAGATGTTGGTCGCTCAACATTTGAATGACTGGGTAACTTAGGGCGACTGTGAAAGAAAGGTTATGTTCAAGTATTGTAGGAACCTAAGTCACTATAATTTGGGAGTTAACTAAAATGGCAAGTTGGGTGGTATCAAAAATCGGTTCAATCACAATTTCCAACTATGTAAATGGGACCTCTACAAAAAGTGTAGATTTGGCTAATGGGTGTGGAATCAATAGTAAAAGTAGGCATTACTGAAATCGTTTAACATGAGTCATGCTCCCTTCAAGGATCAATTGTCAAAGAATGGTCACTACCGTTAGTTTCAGAAGCAGCCTTCTCTAAAAACTCTGCCAAATCTTCGATTATCCTTTGAAGTTGAAAACTTTCAATCTCCAAGTCTTGGGTATTAGGTGCAACAATTTCTTGGTATTGAAAAACTTCATTTTTGATAGGGGTCCAAACATGGCCTTGCGAAGGTTCTCTGTCCATAGTAATAACCAATTATTCCATCGAGTGAATTCTGACGTTAGTTTGTTTTCCAAATTCTCCTCTTTCAATGTTGATTCCAACTTCTTATTGTTATGCCACATGCAAGGTAGCAAGTTGTTCCCAATCCATCATGTGAAACTATCTTCCCTAACCAGCAAAAAATACATCTCCACATTCTCACTACAACACTTTGTTCATTTGCTTTTTCATACTCCTTATCAACACAGTTGTAATCTTTTACAAACAAAAGTGGTTCACATGTACAATAAGGATTTTTTATGTTTTTTTTAGTTTTGAACAAAATAACGAATTACATAAATAATGAAACTTTTGGAAGAAATAATACTTATTTTTCTAGTGAAAACAAATAACTTCTATTGAACCTTTCAACAAAAGGGCTACTGAACTAGATATCCTAGTTTTGTATTCATGGTACGGTCGCCAAATGTTAGGCCCACTTGGTGAATTCTTGGGTGTTTTTGGGTATTTGATTGAAAATAAGTACAAACTTGAACACGTCAAATCTACTTGTGTTTAGTGACAAATAATCACTTTAAAACATGTGGAAAACGGTTAGGCAAATAGCCTACCACTTTCTCTTAAGGAAAACAAGTAGATAATAATAAAACAACTATGTAGCATTTCCAAAACTAGTAGTTAAAACAAGTGGGAAAGACAACTTCAACACACTTTGCAAAACAAAAACTTGAGCAAAAACAAAATTCACTTCATGTGAAGAACTTCAAAGTGCAAAAATACATTATAATCATACACAAAACAAAGATAAAAAAAAAGACCCCTCAAGCTTTCCCAAGAGAAAACTTCTCATTTGTTAAAAAACGATGGGGTTTCTTAAAAAAAATGAATATCTTTAGAAATCCTCCTAGACTCCAAGTTATCCAACCTTATCCTACATTTAGAATTTGGAATGAAAATTATGGGTGATAATTAATTTTTCGATTTTATTAATAAACAACTTCCCAAAATTGGTAGTAAAATTAATTCTAACCTAAAACCGGTAGTAAAGTAAAATCGGTGAAAATGTAAAATCAGTTTATATTTCAAAATTGGTAAAGTTTGATTTTCAGTACAACATTACAACTCCTCAAAATTAGCTTAGAAAACTTTCTAGCCTTAACACCCACATCAACTATTTTTCATTAAGTACATTAATAACTTTTGACACCACAATGCACACACATGTCAAGGTTAAAATTAGATTCACAAGTTCAAAAACACATGCATAGACATATACAAAGTTAAATAATTTTGCATATGGTAAGGAAAATTTCACATTGTTAAAAATTGAATGTAAAACACTAATTACTTCCTTGAATATGTAGGGGACTAATTATCATCACATTAAAATTAAAGTTACTTGATACATATTCCCCTAGGCTATGAAATCTATCATTTTCCCTTCCATTGGTGACATCAACAACTAAATTTTTAACAATAATAATAATAAAACCTCTTGCAACATTAATTGGCTAGATTGAATCTTGAATAGAAATTTGAGTTTATAGACCAAATATTCATGGGTGCAAATCTGATAACATAAGCCACACTTGCCCTTTTGGGACTATTTTTTGGACTGTTTTATTCTTGGAATATTCCATGAAAGTTTTTTAAAAAAATCTTTTAAAATCATGATAATTTTTTTTTAGTATTTTGATAAGGTTTGCATTAAAATTTTGTCAAAAATATGTCATTAAAAGAAAATTAAGTTATTAAACATGTTCTTCTACTACTTCAAAACACTAGTTATAGTGTTTTATTAGTGTTTTTCCATGTTTTTTATTCATTTGATAATTTCAAATTTATTCACAAGTGCCCATGATATATTGTGAATGCTATCATATAAGTAAATTCTACAATTTCAAGACAAAATTAAATTACATTTTCAATAATGTGAAACATCAAGCACTAGTTACACTTGTTGTGGTATGTGTTACCATGATTGCATTTTCACCAACATTACCAACTTTAAACATATCAAATTCAATTAGGTCAATTTGAATGTTTTTTGTTTTTGTCTTCCACAATGATCCTTCTATTGAACTACTTGCCAACCTTTTTCCCTTAAATCACAACTAGAAAAAAAAGACATGCTCTACATGTAGGGGGAAAATGAAAAAACATATTTAATTAATTTTGGACTTTACATTAAAAATCCAAAGATACCAACACGAAATTTACACTGCTAAAACAATAGGCCTTATACACACACACACACACAACTTGATGGTATTCGTGGAAGAAAAAGTTTGGAAAATCAAACAAACGCATCTTACATCAATCATACAAATTAAGCCTTATAACCATTAGGTTCTTAACAATGTAAAAAGGAGATTGGAAAGCTAATGAAATGAAATTTACATATTAGATGAGAAAAATCCAGTAAATTTACATTTCAAATTTAATCTTGAGCCTTGGTGCCCACCAAGTCATTAACTAAAGCCTTAAAGTTCAAAAAATTTGCACAATTAACAAAATCCAAATTTCATAATAGATAAATAAAATTTATTGAACAATTCATATACAAAATGAACCTGGTGGCCACTAGGTTGTTGAACACAAAGGAATTCACCAATGGTCTATTTACAAGCCATCACGAATGAAAATATATATTTTGAAAGCATTTTTTTTCAATTATTAGACAACATTGGTTTCAACTTTAAGGATAGAATCAATTCTTTTTAATATTATAACTTTTGAAATTGTCCATCATCAAATATGCAATTACATTATTGTCGACTTGAAATAAAAATGATAATGGCCAACATCCTTTTCTCCTTTTTAGAATTGTAAACGAAAATTAGTACTACAAATTGAAAACATTATAAAGATACAACATAAAAAATGGACAAATGTAACATTTCATAATACACACCTAAAGGGGGTAGCGTATTACAAACATCACCATCAGGGTGCAAACACAATAATAGGAGCCACAAGTGTAACAAGTGCTTAATTTTAAAGATTTTTGGATTAAAAAAATGTATTATTAGATTTTTCAAAAAAATTGCACACGTATACTGTAAACATATAATAATAACACCTTGAGAAAAATTAAGTGAAGCCATGGATGATAAAGAAAGATTGATGTTTTTTATGAGCAAAAAAAGGCCTCATTAAGTACTGTAACCAGTGCTTTGAATGTTTAATCTATCATATTTTGGATGAAAGACCAAAAATTGAATGGATATTGATGCACAAATCAGAATTAACATCCCTCACAAAATCAATGGTCATGATAGTCGTAATGTGATTGAACAAATGGGTCACAATTTGCTTGAGTGTCCAATTTTTGTATGTATTCCAATGCATTATGTATTACAAAATTCCATCATTGAGACTGATTATTTTGGTAACTCATGTGAGGATTAGAATTTTGTGATCACTTATTATGGCAAGTACAAGCTTTTTGGAAAATTGACAAGGGGGGTTCCATGGTAAAAAAATTGGCCTACACATGTTTGACACACTAAATTGAAGGCTTTTGACTAACCTAGAAGGATTTTAAAATAAATAAAATCTCAATGATGAAATGTAGTTGACTGGTCTCTTCTAATAGCTTCAAATGGGTAGACCCAGTGGGGGTGGATAGTGACTATTGATAGGTGGGAATTAAATGTTGTGGCTTCATGTGGAGATGGTAGGTGTCTCCAAACTAAAATTAGAAGGTTTTATTATTTATTTTGAGGGGTAGCAAATAGCAAGGAAAATTAAAGATTGACCACATAACTTTCAAAACACATTTTAAGCATCACAAAAAACTATGCAATTCATAAATATGGACATTTTTGAGCGGTTGGAATATGGCACCAATGGAGAAAGAACTTGAAGATAATCTATCATTCATTGGCATGTGGCATTCCATGGTAGGCTAGATAGGTTATAGGCAATGGTTTAAATAGAAGTCGACTTGTAATTGCTAGTCACACACACATTTCGCCCCATCCTTTTCCATAATTAGGTTTCAAGCCATGTCATTTTTTTGGGAATAATGATCTTTTGCATATGATTACACATTGACACTTTCCTAAAATTTGCACACAATTTTGAACTTGGAGTATACTATTGTACCATGTATGGATTGTGAAGCAAGTATGGCGAATGAATGCATCAAGCTTGAGGATGGCAGTATCAAGAATTTTGATAGACTTGAGAAAGGTTTGCCTTTGACAAAGGAGTACTTTTGTGACATTCTTAGACCCCTAAGGATTGGGATCAACTTTAGAAGCAACGCAGAGGATAATCAAGATGTTGCCACCATTGAATGCAATGCACAATGGGGTTCACACAAGGGCAAAAACCCCTATAGATACATGCGAGGCTCCAATCCAGAGATGAAAGCACACATTGAATATTTGTGGCCCATAATGCACCATCATCCAAAGGAGTTTACAACAATTTCATTAGCTTTTGCAAAAGGGATTTTGGTAGTGTGCAAAAGTCTACTAGTGGATTGGGTTGGTCATGCAACTTCGACCAACAAATTCTAGATTGATCATGCTCAGGTAAAACATGTTTTTCCGCCTCTTGTGAAAGGACTACAATCCTCATTGTTAATGTCAACAATGTCAATTCAAGGTGAATGTAGTTTAACAAAAGTGTATAGAGAGATCAATGCACTAAAAGAGGTTATAGGCATTCCTACAAAGGCTAATTTTGAAGTAGAGGCCATGTGTGTGCATGAGCTTAAGGGGTGTAATCATATTAACATGTACCATTAGCAGTCATAACCATTGCTTAATTTTTTAAATTTTGGATTGTGATTTTTTAAAATAAATTATAGATAGAAGAAATTTTTATAAAATGTTATTGTGAATATATTATGTACATATCATAAAAATTTGGAATCAATTTAATGAGTGAAACATATGTAATTTACAACTTGTAATTATTGTTTAAAAGTAGTTTTGACACTAAAAGCACAATTTGAAAATATTTTTTTATGACATATTTTGGGATATTTTTTAATATACACTTTAGCATAATAATATCAAGAATTTTTTTAAAAAATTTAATGTTTTTAAAAACATATTAAAAAATTCTTCAAAAAAATGGTCTAAGTGGGCACATGTGGTTCATTATAGTATGGGTGGACCTTAAGGAGCTAGTAGATTTAAAGTTTAGAGCTATTAATTTGGATAGTGTGGTAGTGAGTGAGAAGAAGATGATGGCCCAAGGAGACTTAATATTTGCATAATCCAAGGTGCAAGTTGTGGAATGCACATTGGAGAATGAAAATAGTAAGTTCAAATTCTTGAGGTGAGTTTTGATTTTGATTTTGTCAACTTGGCAAGTTGTTTTTGAACTAGAAAATTTGACTTTGTCACAAACTTTTGTAGGTTGAATTAAATTGTTCACTTTTACACTAATGGTGATGTTTAATCATATGTGATCATGCTTGGGGAGGCCTTATGCTAAAAAAACGATGATCTTGGAATCGAAATTGGCATTGCTAGAAAAAAACCTAGCAAAGATTAATGTTGGGCAAAGATGTAGCATAGCTATAGTTGAACAACTTGAAAATTCCACTCCGTCCACATTAAAGATTCCCATGGCATCCATCAAAAAGGATGCCATTACAGCCACTGAAAAATTTAAGTTAGTAGAGAATGGGGTGATTAACAAATTTTAGAAGTTGTAGGTGAAGAAGAACATGGTGAAATCCCTGCATGCTCAAGTGCAAGTTGGGAGGGAAAATTTTGAAATTGTGCAGGTAACATTTAATGATATCAATGTTGTTAACATGAAAGTTAAAGAAAATGTGACGACAAAGGCTATAGACAAAGTGAGGTTCACAAAGTACAACAAGATCTTTGCAAAATGTCACAACCTTAGCCTTGGGCTTGCAACCAAGGCAAGGGCTCGCAAGGTTATAGGCCAAGAGGGAAGCCTAAGAGTGAGGGAAAGTGTGAGGGAATGAACCCTCACACTCCCAAAGGAGCTTCCACTAATTGGGAGGTGGAGTCCCGATGGACCCCCGAATGTTCAGAGAGTGATTACAAGGGTCAAAACCCAATGGTTCGAGGAGTTCTTTATACTATTGGAAAGTTATTGAAACGTAAATGTCTAAAATGGGCTCGCATGACCCATTTGGACATCTAAAACACAAGTTATGGCCAAAAGAAAGGCTAGGAGTCAAATTGGTAGTTTGACTTTTGACCACTAAAAGTTTGGAATTGACCTGATTTCCTTACGTGCAGGTGGCGTGCGACATACTGTTGGAAAGTTCTTGATGAGGGCTACAATTTTGTATTAAACCTCATATCAATTGGAGGTTTGAACACAAAGTTATGGGGCCCCAAAGTTGCGGGAGTCCCAACTTTGGCAATTACGGGACTCCCACTTGGGAGTCCCGGGACAAAAAGCCATTTGGATGTGGGCCTCGTGGAGAGGCACAAAGTATATTATAAGGGGGAAAGTGATGGCTTCCCCCAAGTTCGGGCTGTGGTGAGTCTTGTGAGTTTGAGTTGCCTGTGGTTCGTTTTAGCACCAAAAGTGCTTCAATTATGCACTAACCACCTTGTGTTGGTTTTGTGCAGGTCTGTGTGAGTAGTTGATGTTTGCCACTATTCTTAATCCCATTTCAGAGCTCCAGCACGCCCCTCTACCCCCTCAAAGTGCTATAAACTGAAGAGTGTGCCCCGACTCCTTGCTCTTCAGCTATTTTCAGTTTGGATTCACATTTGAGTCCATTAAGGAGCTTGGGAGTGCGTCACATATCAATGTTCCTTCCATGATAATTAAAGAAAATGTGATGACAAAAGCTATAGACAAAATGAGGTTCACAAAATACAATAAGATCCTTGTAAAAGGTACCTTAAAAACCACTCACATACCAAAACATGTGCATTCAGCCTTCCAGAATATAAAACCTATTAGTTTGGATACGGAACCTTGTGTTGTTTGTGGCAATTGGTTCCCATACATGGACATTGAAACCACATCTTGTGGTCATTTACACCATTTTAAGTGCCTCTATGTGAATTTGCAAGATTCAGCACATTGTAATAAATGTGGGTAGTCCTTACATCCATTTTGGTTCGACAGTAAATGTTACAACCCTAACCTTAGGCTCACAACCAAGGCAAGGGTTTAGAAAGGTGTGGGCCAAGAGTGTAGCCTGGGAGTCACATTCACACTTTTGGGAATGTAGGAAAATGTGAGGGAATGAGCCCACACACTCTTGAGTGGGCTCCCACTTTAGGAGTTGGAGTCTCGATGGACTTTCAAATCTTCAAAAAACAATTTCAGGGGTCAAAACTCATTGGATTGAAGAGTTCTTTGTACCATCAGAAACCTCTTAAGACGTATTTATAACACAAGTTATGGCCAAAAGAAGGGTCGGGAGTCAAAGTGCCAATTCGACTCTCGATCACTAAAAATCAGGAATCGCCCTGATTTATTTGTGTATAAGTGGCATGCCACATATCTTTGGAAAGCTCTTGACAAGGATTATAATTTTTCTTTAAAATTTACTTCAATTGGAGGTTTGCAACGAAGTTATGGGCCTCCAAAGTGGCGAAAATCCCAATTTTGAAAATTTTGGGACTCCTAATTTGGGAATCCTAGGACAAAATGACATTTGGGTGTAGCTTTTGTGGCCAAGCATAAAGAATACTATAAGGGGGGGAAGGTGGTGGCTTCACCAAATCCGGGTTATGGTGAGTTACGTGAGTTTATGTATGCCCATGATTCGTCCATGCACCAAAAATGCTCCAACTATCCACCAACCAACTTGTTGTTTGGTTTGTGCAAATCCGTGTGAATAATTAACTTGTTTGTCATTTGTCTTAGTCTTCACCCCAAAGCTCCAACACACCCATTTTACCTTTGAAGTGTTACGAATTAGGGAGTGTACCCCAATTCCTTTTTCTTCTAGTGTTTTCACTTTCAAACTTGCATTTGAGTGTGGGGGTGTGTCAATAAAGGCATTAAATGCATGGAAAAGGAGAAATATGACAAACAAAAGTTGGCTTTGGGATTGGATGATGAAATGAAGTTTAGGTTGGAGCATTGTTGGTTCGTTGCTAGCCATGTAGCTGAGCCCATTTGATTATGCTCAAGTTCATTTGCTTTTATTTTTTTTACAAGTTTCTTGTTTTCATACCCATGTGATTCTTCTAGGTGTGTTGCTTGTGCAATTGATGTATCCATGTGTACCATTGTGTAAAGTCCATGATCGATGTTGTGCTGATTTAATCAAGGTGTAAACTCTATAATATTGATTAAATTTTATGTTTACCCATTTAGAAGTGATGTGTCCAATCATGATCTTGTGATTTATTTGAACACATCAATCAGGTGATGGCATTTCAATATCATTTTCTTCTCATATTAGGACAAGCAGGATTTTTCATTTCATGACGTAGTTTAGTTCTAGTCAAAAGTTGTCTAAATTGATGCTATTGAATAACCAATTGACAAAAAAAAGGGGCAAATCATCTATTCAATCAAATCATGTAATTTTGACATATGTACTTTGTGGCAATTTCATTGGATTGAATCATTTTAATTGTTGCGCTCATTGTTGTTCTTGTGATCTATTTGAAAACACATTTGCCATGTGATCTGGCATTTTCTTCTCCTATTAGAACAAGGTAGATTTTGCATTTTATGATGTAGTTTAGCTTTGGTCAAAATTGGTGGAATTGATGCTATTGAACAACCAATTCACAAAATTTTTTTTGGGTAAATCCATTTGGTCAATCATATCATAATTTTGACATATGTGTTTTTCAGCAGTCTCAATGGATTAAGTCATTTCAATTATTGTCTTCATGAATGCTCTTGTGATTTATTTGAGAACACATCTGCCATGTGATTTAGCATCTAAATGGCATCTCCCTCTCCTATTAGGACAAATGTGTTTTTCATTTCATGTTGTAACAAAGTGGTCACAAGTGCTAAAATTGGTGGAATTGATGCCATTGAATAATTAACAATTTTTTTTTTTGGTAGATCCATCTGCTCAATCAAATCACAATTTTGACATATATGTATTTTTTGACAGTCTAATTGGATTAAGTCATTTCAATTATTGTGGTCACGTCTGATGTTTTTGTGATCTATTCGAAAACACATCTGCCATGTGATTTGGCATTTAAATGGCATTGCCCTCTCTTACTAAGACAAATCTGTTTTGCATTTCATATTGTAATAGAGTAGTCAAAAGTGTCGAAATTGTGGAATTGATGTTATTGAGCAATCAATTGACACAAAATCTTTTTTTGGGCAGATCCATCTATTCAATCAAATCACAATTTTGACATATGTGTATTTTTTGGAAATCTAATTGGATTAATTCATTTCAATTTGTTTACCCTTTAGTTTGTAGACAATGACTTATTTTCCTTCTCCTTTTTTTCATGGATTGACACCTTTGCAAAGCATAAACTTGACTGATATATTTTCCAAGAAAATCTTTTTACCTTTATCACATTGCTATATTAAATCCAGATACCAACCCAACACTTGCCACTTCCTATGGTTTCCCTCAACTTTTGATAAAGAAACCAATTTGGGCGTCCTACTGAGGCACTTTCCCAGGGTTTTTCCTCGGTGGTACAGCCGTGGGACAGCCAGGCATCTACTGGTTCCACTTTTCATGTAGTCAGTTTCATTTATAATGTGAATAGATGCGAAGAAAATTGAAACGTCTATCGATGGTGGGAAATCCTCCAGAACAGGCCTTGGTAGAACCTATAACCGCCTATCAGGATGGTAGTTTGTCATACTCGATTGGCCATGTTCCAAGGTGGAATGAGCCTAGTAGTACATAACAGGTCGTAATGTCTCACGCAAGCACTTTTTCAATTGTTTTCCTATGTGGGACAGGCAGCCAATTGCTGGTTTGACTTTTAATGCAGTCAGTTGGACTTGTAACATAAATCAACATATATCGACCTAGGTACGACAGCCAACCATCTACTGGTTCCACTTTTGGTGTGGTCAGTTTCACTTATAATGTGAATAGGCACAGACAACACACTTGAAATGTCTATCAATGGTAGGGAAACCCTCCTGAACAGGCCTTGGTAGAACCCGTAACCACCTATCAGGATGGTAGATTGCCCTACTAGATTGGCCACATTCCAAGGTGGAATGAGCAACCGGTTGTAATGTTCTATTCAGGCACTTTTTCAATTGTTTTCCTAGCTGGGACAGGCAGCCACTTGCTGGTTCCACTTTTAATGCAGTCGGTTTGACTTGTAACATAAATCGGCCTAGAGGATGCACTTGAGATGTAAACCAACGGCTTTGGAACAGGCCCTACTACAACCTGGTACCACCCAATGGAACAACAGCTCCCTATGGAGTTCAACGTGTTCCTGGGTGGAATGGGCCCTAAACGTAATGCCCTGGTCCGAAATAAGGACAATAATATAGGAGGGCTTTGTAATGAGTAATTTTCACGATTGATCAATTTCGTATATTGATGGATTTCCTCTTCTTCATCTTGTTTGGCGGGTTTTCTTGCTTCATCAAGAGATTTCATTTTTCATCCACTCAGTTACTTTTCTTCATCCTGAAAATGTGCTGCCGGCATTAAGTTGGGCAACTCAGTGGGAGCAGGGAGTTCCTGAAATAACTCCCAGGGCCTTACCCTGCACATAATCTCGAAAAAAAGATTAAAAAATCAAATACAGTAATGAAATTTATTAACAGCAGATTGGATTCAGTACGTGGTAGAACTATGACATCTTTTTCTCTTTTGCATTTTGATTTGCACCTTCTCTTCACGCTCTGTGGTCTTGCGGACCGCCTTGTCCAATATTGTTCTGCTTGTGCTAAAGTATTTTGATATTTTCAGATAAGTATGTAGCTCCAATTTGTTTTGAAGTGAATAAAAGCCCACCTTGTGAAGAAAAGGCTTTTTTAGAATAAACTAAGTACCTTATGATGAGGTCGATCTTTCACGATCATCTCCGTTGGACAGACTTGAGTACAAAGCCGCAAGAGCTCTAGAACTCGTCTTCAGTCTCAGAAACACTCGGTGCAAAAGGTGATGCGCTTAAACTCGTGGGAGTTTCGACTACTGATAGCCGGCAGTTTGCAACATTCTTGAGCAAATAGTACGCTACAATGCACCTGTCTTATTGTTCTTCTTAGTTCGAACTTCTTGTGGTCGCTCGGGAACTTGTTGCAAAACTTCAATAACTTGCTGAGAATAACAGATATAGGGTGGAAAACCTGTTCTCTGTCGTGTATCTACTGTTATATGGCTGTTGTAATTTTTGTGTTCTAATCTCGTGCCAGTTAATATATAGACTACTAACTACTAACGCAAGTGTATTGGACTCTTTGTGAGGCAGGAAGAAGAGCATCGCGATTCGCTGATTCTGGACACCACCTTTCTGTACGCAGCTTCGGGTCTAAGTCCAAACAATTGGCTTCCGCCGACAGGTATGATATAACAGCTCCATCACTCTGTAGAGCACATGTTTAGATATCAAATGGGTTTTTTTCATCTGTGGTTATTTGTTCAATGTCTAGTACAAGTGGACTAATTCGACGGCTGAAATCTTTAATCTTGTCACAATTTTAGTGATGTATTATTTGATGACTGCTCTACTTAACAAGGAGAGGTGGTCTCTTCGTATAATTGTCGCAGTAAAACGAGTGTCGGTGATTCTGAAGTCCGGACACCATATTTCTGCATCCTTCGGATCAGGACACGAACGATTGCTTCGGCTGATATGTCTCGATACAGATTCTATCATTTTCTAGAGCAGGTTTCTTGGTATGAGCTGTTTTCGTGCACGTGCCTGCTTGACAATCTTGTACCTTGACAAGTTACTTGCCTTATTTATTGAAGGCCTTATTTTGATGTATCTACTTGTCTAAAAGTATTTTGTAGTTCTCAGCCTTCGATGCTCTCGCCTGTTCCTTTTCACTTTATATTAGTATCCCTGCTCTTTAAACCCTAAAGTTCAGGACAGTGCAAACTTACACTGAAAAGCAGCTCATATATTGGGCCTGTCTGACGTTTTGGGGTTAAACTGCCATTTTCCTTGGTCCCCAGCATAGTATTTGGAAGTACATGTTGGTGTACGTGACGTCTGTTTGTGTTGCAAGGTGTTGATCATATATCAGAAATTATAGCCATCCAGCTGTTTGCAAGTTGCAGCCCCTTGCAATGAACAACTCAAGGAACCCTGTATATCTGTGCTCTAACAAGTTAGCTCTTGGTAGCTAGCATTGAAGCAAATATTTCAGTTACCCGCGCGGGACCTGAGCAAGCTAACTATGAATGCACTATACTCTCCGATTGAAGCATTGAAAAGTGGCATTATCCGTCAGTTGCACAAAATTCACACTTCTTTCCATTATTGATTGTTTTGTCAGCGTCTGCCTCATGTGAAGAAACGACACATGTGCCTAATCGTAGATATGACCAATTGTGAACATGATCTAGATATCAAATTGTATATGTGGCAGCTGTTGGAAGTCGCCAGTTGAGCTACATATTGAACTGTTGGGAACTGGCTCACCGAGTAGCGACTAAACTTTCATACGCCAAGTTATATCGCCTATATTCTTCTCTGACACCGACGCCAGGTAACTTATCCTCCCAACACGCTGGTTGTGTTTTTTTTAGCCGCAATTTGCTTCTTGTTTTCGTGATTACACCTCTTGGTTGACTCTAGTAACAAGAGGGAACTGATCAGTTGGCGTGGACGTTCAAAAGTGTGAGGTAGTTTATCAACATCTTCATGAGCAAAAAGGTGTGACTTGTCACTCCACTAATGCGTTCAACGCTATGCTGCAGGTTCACAACAACGATGGTCGACAAGCGAGTAATACTCTTTGGAAATACCGGATCAGGGAAATCAACACTCGGAAACATGCTGATCAAGGGCAAACCTTGCTGTGCTGACGGCTTCAAGATTGGAGATGGTTTTAGAGGAGTTACATCAAATATAACAATCAAGCACGGTAACGGATGGGCTGTAGTTGACTGCATAGGTCTGGGAGAAACAAAACAGGGTACCGTGAGCAATGAAGACGCAAAGAAACTTCTATGTGAGTTCTTAAAGAAGCTTCGTTATAGCTATTCTTACATATTTTACGTTGCAAAGAAAGGACGAATGGACGAGGCTCAAGCAGCTACGTGGGGCATATTCAAGAGCTACTTCAAAGGTGGTGAAAGCAACTTCGTGGTCATATTTACGGGTGCAACCCAGAAGTGGATCGATGAACACAGAAGTCACATAAGTAAGGAATTTGATGGATGCACGAGGTACATAGCTGTAGACTTTCCGCCTGTATCGGATAACAAGGAGCTGGAAACCATTCACGAAAGGATAAGACGTGAGAGCCTATCGAATCTGGAGACAAGGCTGGAAGCATACAATCTGGCTCCCGTAGAGCCCTATGTATCATCTCTGTCTGACGCAGGAGTTGTCTCATTTGCGGCTGAACTCTTTGCTGTAATAGGCGAGATTGCGGCACAGGTAGTTGAGGTTTTCGGTTCAGCTATTGTAGGTCAAAATCCTATAGCATGGATGGTCAGTACTATCCTCGGCAACCTATTGTAGTTGAAAGAGAAGAACAAGTAAACCAAAGCGGTGCCGGCCTTGTGTCACAAAAAATAGATGAACATATATCGTTACACCTTGCTGCCAAGGTAGTTATTATATCCTGCTCTCCTTGATCCAAATGTTTGATGGTTCGCGACGTAGACTTATCAAATAACCATGAAAATGTTTTTCTAGACCCGCTCACTACTGTCTGCCGTTGTTTCAGATGGTAGACATTGCCCTAGATGTGCGATACTTCTGAAGTCGCTTTGACTCTATCTTGATTCCTTCCTTACCACGTCCGTTATCCTTTTCAGCTTCTGACCCTTCTCTGGAGGGCGTAGGGCTTGCGTAGCATGTCTGGTATATCCTCGATAGTATTCATACCGGACTACTGTCATTACTCACGTCATTGCATTGGGCTCTGAACGTCTCAACCAGTGTTGTGCCTGTAATGGTTTAGGACTTACACTCACTGTAAGTGTAAATCCCATATTGAAATTTATTTACACTTCATATAAGTGTCTAATATTCATTTGTGTTCATTTAAGTTTAAATGTAAAACATGACATGCAAGTATAAAATCACGTAAATCAATTTTATGCTATGTAAAATAGTGTAACTACGAAAATAAATACACGTCTAGTTTTTTACAGCAGTGTAAAATAGTGTAAAAGTGTAAAACAAATAAACTTATATGGTTTTATGTACCTATATAAAATGATGTAAGAAAATGATTTATACTTGAGGAGGGGGGATTCCATAATTTTTTTGATGATAGGCCAATCAAATTGCCGATTGCAAAAAAAAAAAACCCATCAAAATATTTGTGCTTTGGGATGCACCACACCTAATTTAATTAATTAATATAAATCACAATAAGTAAGCTCTTGTAAAAGTTTAGGCCAAAATTAGTGATGAAATATGCATTCATTAGGTGGGACAAAATGTGCATTCAAAATATTTCTTGGAATAGCACCACTAGGTGAAAGCACATTATGGGTGACCACATAATTTTGTCACCACTTGATTACTAATTGTGGAACAAAACCTAAATGAATAAGATATGAAAAAGATTCAACAAAATCATATAATATATGAAATGATCACATCATATGAATATTAAAAATGGATTTTGAGTTACAATAACATATTGGACTTTTTAATTGGGTCCATTCATGATTGGGGTACCAAAAAAGAGTGTCCAACTTTTTAAGGATTTCAAAAGACAACTTTGGATTTTGATTTATTTTACATTACTATAATTACATCCAAGCATGGTTAGGGTACCCCCTTCAAAACATTAAGGATTCATTTTTAGGACATTCAAATTCATTTCTTTTTCCATTTTTCCTATGACTTGTCTTTAAAAAATAAAATTCCTTATGTCAAATGAAATAATTTTGTTCCAAATTTTATATAACCATCTAGAACATCTATTGTTTTCAGTTATGAATATAAGAATAATAAAATCTATCCAATGTGGGCCATGTTTTATCAATGGTTTAAAGTTCCCAGAGATTTTGTTTTTTGAAATTTTTTACATTGTAATAGAACACTTGGTTTTGGTTATGTTCATACATTTTATGTACATTAATATCTAAGGTGTTTGTGGTAAGAATATTGAGCCAAAAAAATTTGCTTAAACATTTTTTATAAACTTTTGAATTTTTTTTTGAAGACAAAGTTTTAGATTTTTTTCCAGAACTTGGTAAGAATCTTGAAACTTGTTCAAATTTGACATGCTATGCATAAAATAATATCTTAATAAATTATTTATCCATGAAAAAAAATCAAACTTTCAATATGAACATCCCATTAAATTATAACATGTTTTAAGTGGGGATTCACTGGATAAAAAAGGAGATGATCCTTTTTGGTACCCCAACCATGTTTTGACCCAATTGTAATGAATTGTTGTATGCCAATAAGGTGCAAGCAAGGTAAAGTAAATGGCTCATTGCTCTTTGTCAAAAAAAATTACAAGTAACCATGAATTTTTTTTACTGTATTGAAAGTAAAAACTTTATTTTGTACAATAATTTACATGATGATAATCTTTCATTCTATATTTAAAATGTTGAAAAAAACCATTTTGAAAGTGAAATGAAATAGAATTTTTTTAAATGTTTTTATTTGCACAAAATGTCCAATCTTACAAAATGGTTTACATGTAGATGAAATATTGATTTTTTAAAAATTTCAAGCTAATGGGGGCCTTAAAAGATATTTATATATTGTTAAATTATGCATGTTATAATCATAGTATATGAAAATTTTAATATGAAGTAGGCTTGAGCACCATTTTGACCCAATTAACTTCAAATGTACTTTCAACCTATTTTTATGATTCCAAAGTTGTTCAAACTTTGTATCCAACTTCCCATAAACTAATGTAATGACCTATGTTTTCATATTTCTACTTCAAGATGTTTTGAATTTACTGTCTTGTGTCCATATCAAAAATTGTTTCATTTTTAAATTGGATTTTGAATAAATTAATTTTTTCGTTTACTCTATTTTATCGAAACCCAATAGATGAAATGATGTTTTGTTAAATTAATAAAAATATTTCAAAATAACTTAGATATTATGTAAATGTCATTTTGAATCTTGTAAACTAATTATATCAAATGTTTAAACTACACTTTTTTAAAAAAAGAATTTTTAAAAATGCATAAAGTCATACAATTGATTTAAAACTTTTTATACAACAAAAACATGCCCCTTTTTCAAAAACATGTTCATTGGATGAACTTGATGATAAACCAAATCATATAAAAATGTCAAAATTTTGAAATTTTGAAGGAAAGGGTTACAAGGCAAAAGACTCATTTTTTTAACCATTTGACGAAAAAATTATGTTCAATGGGTTCAAAATGTCTAACTTTGAAGGTGTAGGTCACATGTGTAGGAAATAGTCTTGCCAAAAAACATGTTTAGTTGTCCATTGAAACTCATTTTGGGATTTTCTAGGATTTTTGCATTTATGGTTATAAACCAAAATATTCATACGCAATTATGTATAAATGTGAAAATTCACCATTTCACATGAATGATTTAAAATCGGATTAAACAATTTTCCCCACTTAAATTTATTTCAACCAAATGTTACTTGCAAAAAATAGCCCCATAAAAATCCTAAAATCCTTTTTCTTTTTTTTGGTACCCCAATCTTGAATGGATCTAAATGTTAAAACATGTGTCATAGTCCATATCATATGATTATGGATTCAACATATTTACTAAAATGCTTAATTGAATATTTTTTTTGACATGGAAAGTAGTGTGATACCATTGATACAAAGGAGGACAATTCTGAAATTTTTTGAAAACCATAAATTGAGATATATGATGAAATATGATTTTTTTATGTAAATTTTTTTATTCATTTGAATTAATAATTCACCTTCTCATTTTAGAAATGTAAATTTTTTATAGGATAATTTATCATTAATAAAATTCAAAAGTGAAAAAAAAATCAGTTAACATTATCATATGACTTGTATAATGTAATGTATTTTCTTATAATGTATATGGACTTTTATTTTAACACTAGTATGGACTCCACATATGCCAAAAAGGACTACACCTTAATGTGCTTTCACCTCACCATAGTCCCATATCGGTAGAAAATGCTAATTTTTGGGAATATCAAAATACCAAGAGTTTTTGTGAAAGGCCAATTAAAGTGGCCCATTGCAAAAAAAATTAAAATTGAGCTTTGGGATGTAGGCTCACAATAAGGTTGTCATAGCATCTATGCGTTTGTCAAGATGCGACGGATGCATTTGGACATAGACACACCTTGGCATCATGTCAATATAACCATAGTCTATGTCAACCTAGGGTCAACCTAGGTCAAAGACATTTTTGGGCTACCTAAGGAAGGCTTATGGGCGACCAAAACTAGACTTGTTTCATTTATCATAGGTTTGGTGATCAAAAATTTTTAGTTGCCAATCGTGTGACAATAAGAAAAAATTCCATTGCCACACGATTGGTGATGAAATGCTTTTGGTCACTACAAGTGCTTTTGATCGCTAAGTTTGTGGCAACTAAAGGCATTTCATCGCCAATTATGTGTTGACTAAATTTTTTTCAATCATTACACATCTTTAAATTTAACTTGTTTAATTAACAATGGATTGATCTCCACCATTAATTTGGTGACATAATTTGATTTAGTGATGGAATTTGCTTCACCTAATAATAAAATGTAAACCTTGCATGTCAATACTCACTTTCTCTTTTGAAATGTGTGCACCTTATGTTGTTTAACACCAACACTACCATATACCTTAAGAGGGAGGGGTGAAACCTTTATAAGTGTTTGAATTTCAGATCGTCATATTGCATTTATAATTGGTGTTGAATTTCAATTATAGCCTTGAAAATGGAGTCCGATCTTATTGTTGAATATAATTACATTAATTAAGCCTAATGTTTTTGTGTATAATGTTTTATTGATGGAGGGAAGGCAAAATGTGTGGAGTCCATGGTATTTGATGCCAAAAAACAAACCAAGGAAGGTGGAATGCAAGTTTTGCGACAATGTTATTTCATATTGCAAGGATAAAATGCAATTACATTTGGGCTATTGATATGATGGCTATGCACGAATTGGAGTTGTAATGTGTTCAAAAACACATCCACAAGCGAAAGGATTATTTGCCCAATGTGGTGGACTTATCCCTCCACCACTAAACAACATGGAAACACAAGCCCATATCCCAGATGGGCGAACTGAGGACGTGACCATTGAAACATCAAATCCTTTAGTGGAAAAAAAATTTGCTTAGACATTTCAAGTGGAAAGGGCTCAAACTTTCACCCCTTTACAAATAGCACAAAGGGTCTTAAAAGATCCACAAATAACAACATTTAAACCTTTCAATAGGTTTCATTGCCCGAGGGATTGAATTCAACCAAAAAACAAAATTTGGACAAAAAGTGGGCAACTTTCTTTTATGAGGCATACATCTCCTTCAATGTTGTGAAATATTTGGTGTTCATAGAAGTTATGAAAGCAAACTCCAAATCTCAAACTTATTACAAACCCCCATCATACCATGGATTGCACACAGATTTGTTAAAGCAATCTAAGGTGGATGTGTCTAAATAAGTAACCAAAAGGACGCAAGTTTCGATTCACAAATATGGAGCAACCATTTGTTCTAATGGTTGGGACAACTTTACATGGTGCCCATAGTTGAATGTAATGCTTGTTTGTCCAAGTGAGGATGTATTCATAGGTTCCATTGACACAATTGGGGACGAAAAGGATGGTGATTACATATGTAATGCATTGGTTAGATACATTAAAACCATTGGAGTCAACAACATTGTAAAAATTTGTACAAACAATGCTTTGAGCATGAAAAGTGTAGTTGACCTTTTAATCCACTATTTTCCAAGTCTTTATTTTCAAGGTTGTGTTGTTCATTGTCTAGACTTGCTATTGGAAGATTAAGAAAACCAACATGGGTGAAACAAATTGTGAAAAAAATAAAAGTTGTTTCTTTCATATGATAACACCATGCGCCATTAGCAATCTTTTGTCATTATGAGACCAACCTAATATTATTAAACCCCCTTAAAACACAGTTTGTAACCATTTTTTTAATGGTTGAAAGGTTATTCAAGTTTAAACTTGCCATTGAACAAACTATTGTCGATCCTAATTAGATAATTTTTATCAATTCATTGTGTGGCAATCATCATTTGAAGTTGCTCACCAAGGTGACAATTGTTCAAGCTAACATAAGGAGGGATGAATTTTGGGATATTTGTGCCAACTTTGTACACATGGTGGAACTAGTTTTAATGTCATTGAAAGCATTTGATAGCAAACAATCTTGCATGGGGAGGGCATGGCTTATCATGAAAACATTGGAATGACATGTTTTATCATTATGAGATCCAACATTTGAATTGCCATCAAACCTTGCAGATGTTATTGAAGATCAATTTTACCAAGGTGGAAAATGTTCATGACCAACGTACATTATGCAAAGGCCTTTGTCAATCCATACTTGTTAGGTGAAGCTCACCTATATGATGATGCAAATACAAAGGAGGCCTTAAACAAAGTTTTGTGAAAAACAACTAGTATTTTGACCACCTATGTTTTAATTTTAAGAGATTTTGTAGATTTTGCTAAAAGCAAAAGTCCATTTTTTGACACCTCCCTATTGAAAGACCTAGACTTGTTCCCATACGAGGGGTGGGATTTGATTGGAATTAATGGACACACATTTGCACCCATTGTTCATTGCATTTTGGTGCAAGTGTGTTTTGCATCATTGTGCAAATGAAATTGGAGTTCATATTCATTTGTCCATAACAAAATACAAAATTAGTTAACATCAACTCGGGCAAAGGACTTGGTGTACATACACACTAATAACAAGCTTTTGCAAAAACCACTAGAAGAAATTTGAAAATCAACAATTGGATTTACAACTCATTTATAGTTGTAATGGACACATGTGACTAAAAATAACCTTGTCACTTAAAACAAGTGCCAAAAGATAGTTGCAAAAGACATGACATGGCCATGAAGTTGAAAATGTAATCACAAACCTTATGATTACGCCAAAATTTCTCATCCATTGCCATGGATGATCCTTAGTATGACATGGAACCCCAATTCGCAACTACATTTGGGATAGTTGCATGCTACCAAATGTGCCATTGATGGGTGGTTAGGATTTGACCATGTGGTAATTTCAAGAGGCAATGACCATTAAACAAGTGGCAATTTTCCATTTGTTAAAATATATATATATTATAATTACATAAATTAAATATTATAGTTATAATTAATATTATAATTATAGTAATTAATTAATTATAATCTATCCTAGGGTAGCTAACATAGGCTAAGTAGGTAGGTAGCATTCTATTTATTTTGTTGGGGACAAGCCTTTTGATCGGTTAATCCCAAATGGCACATGCATTATGTTTATAATGCATACCATGAATTTAGTCCATTCTTTCACCTAGTTATATATTTTACAAGTTTGAAGTTGTAAACAAAATATATGGGACAATTTTAATGAAAAGGAAACATTACAACACTACAGCATTATCACATCCTTTGTCCCATACAAAAACATTATCATATGTCCACACAATAAAATATTTACTGTTTTCATTAACTATTTACTACCTATTTTACTTACTACATATACCTTGGCTACATATCTACTCTCTATTACTTAACCTACCTGATTAATTTATTATTATTATTCTCAAAACATCATATATCCACATTATAAAATATTTATAATTTAACCTACCTATTACTTACTACTACCTATCTTAATTATCACATGCTACCTAGGCTACATACTATCTACTACCTAGCCTACTAACTACCTACCTAGTTTACCTAGCCTAACTAGGTCTAACTTTCATAGTTTAGCCTATTAGCTACACTTAATAAACTAGCCTACTATTACCTATAGATAACTTAGGCCAATTGATTATGTATGCAAGCTAAGCTAAACTACCAATGTACATAGGCCTACTTAGTTTAACGTAACCTATTAAACTTAACTAACTTAGTTTACCAATTAAGTTATATTAGCCTGTTTTAGCAAACTATTACTAGCTATTAGATATTATATCATGGAAGACCCATGGATAATTGCAAAGAAGACCCTTGGATGGGCACATTGAAAGGATAATTGTCCAATTAAAATATCAAAATTTTCCATATGTGGTCTATGTTTCTTTGTTCATTTGGTAGAATATATTATTGTATATGAAAAAGCTTTCATTTGTAGTTACAAAAACAATTACGTTATCATCCATCGATGAATGCAATCAAAATTGGATGACATTATTCACTTTTCATCTACATTTTCAATGAAAATCATATTTGTCGTAAGTTGTAGTCACATCTACAATTAGAATTTGGTTCAACCCTTCTTGTAGTTGCATATGTGACTACAATAAGTTGCAACTACATGGACATGTAGGACTAACACATTACTAGTCATATAATCAGTTGGTTTGGACATTAGTTGCATAGTAATCACAAAAATATGGTCAACATGGACAACATTTCTTCTAGTGAACGACTTGGCCCCAACCCCATCGCATGGTACGAGAAAAATATTTGGACTTCATCCTCATCCGACATTAGATGAACCGGATGAAAATGAAGTCTAACATGACCCCTTTGAATTCCTTCATGATGACAAGATTCCATTTTCAAGATTGTTGTCCAATTTGGCGGTTTGGTAGGTTCAAGGGTCTGACAATGGCGATGCAAATTCGAACATGTCATTATTAGATGACAATGTTTAAGTTTTTGATGCATTGCCTTAGGCTATACATGCTCCAACAGCCCCAAGTCAAGACACACCCATGCAATCAATGGGTTCCATGGAAGTGGTCCCTTTAATTAACTCGAACACACCATTAATTCAAATCATCATTTCACAACCAAACACACAACAAACATGGTAAAAACAAAATTCCTAATCCTATATTCTAATTTAAATCTAGACTATAACATATCATAAAACTAATATTAATAAAATCTACTCATATCTAGTTTTAGAATTAAAATTTAGTAATGAAAATATGATAAAAACATCAATTCAACAAATCTGGCTATGGAAGTGAAGCCTTTCCATAAAAAAAATGCTTCTATTTCATATTCCATCAAATTCAATGTTTTACAATGCCACCTTTTCTTCCTTTTCTCAAAAGATACTCATAAAAAAAAATAGTCCTATATTTTATTCAAATTCAAATGGTGACAAAAACTATGTAATCTAATTAATAATTCCTAAAATAGTAACTAGGTAAATAAAAGTATATTAACTAACTATTACAATGTGTAATTATTCCCTTAACATTACCCCACCTGTACACTGAATTACGTCCCAGAATTTTGGATAAAAAAGTATGTTAAAAAAGTTAAATCTAATGTTATTTCTAATCCTTTGAGTCAAAAATTTAATGTTGACCTTGTTGTACTATAGTCTGAACTATTTGAATATCCATACTATAATTTGATCTATTTGTGGCTATTGTACTTTATATTGAACTAATGTTTAATTCTTTGTTGTATACAAATTTTGTTGTTACTTTTCTAATGTTTCTATTGACAATTGTGTAGTTGTTTGATGATGTGTTGTTGTTTACTCCTATGACTACAACTCTGATGTCACTTATGGCTACTGTTGTGAATGTAGATCTAATATAATCTGAAACTAATCTTGTTGTAGTAACTTTGATGCAACTTGTAGCTATTGATGTGATTGCAGATTTGATGTATGAACTTTTCCATCTAAGATATCATATGCTTGTATAGCCTTTCATTTCTTCATATATTCTACAAACCTTTCTAATATCTTTTTAGACAACATCCTACACTACATCCTAGCATAGATCTACATCCTTTTCCTACATTGACAATGCCTTGAATTTTACTTGAAACAAAGTATGTTGCTTCTTGAATTCACTGTTTTTTTTTATGACATTATCGTAATTAAAAGGTTTAACACCCTAAGCCTCCTCCAAAATTTTTTGTAACTTTTCACTAAAAGCCATCTACCTCTGTAAATTTTTATCCATCTATGGCTACCTTTGGTCAGATTGCTTTTATATGTCATTTTTAGCTTGATATACATTACCAAGATCCACTTTGAACTCCTCCAACTCCTCTTGCTGCTTCAAGAGGGTCTACTCCATATTCCTATAGTCTCTTTGAAGTTTGTTATGCTCTACACTCAATGAATCTTTCTTTGCCTTCAAGTTCTAATAATTAGCATTTATTTGCTTCAAAGTTACCTATAAATAATCCCTTTCCACTTTGATGTTCTCCAAATCCTTGCTATGCTTCTGCATGTTATTAATCTTATATTTGGTTGTTTGCAATTTTGCTAATACCTCATTATTCTCACTCTATCGAACCTACAACTATGCTTTGAGCTTCTATTCCTTCTCCAAAGCCCCTTGCAGATTTTGGATAGATCTATCCTTCTCCTCTATGATTTGCTTCTTTTTTATTTCCAAATCAAAAAGTCTAAATTGAACATTGGTCATTTGTACATTGTATTTTGTTGCTCATTGAAACATACTAGTAGTTCTCTTGTGTTCATCCAAGTTTGCTTCTAGCCTTTGCACAAACCCTAGTGTATGAAACCTAGGAGTTTAGCCTCTATAACTTATACTTAAAAAACATAGACTTTTGTATGTAGTTCATATTTCTCAAAATACTTTTGTGCCTATTATAGAATTTGGACTTGAAGGTAGCATACCTTCATTATTCTATGGTATTAGAACAGATTGTTGTACTTCTGGTGGATCCACGTCCATGTCCTGTATATGTTCCTTTATTGCCTATTAAGCTTGAAATTTTGGCTCCTTTTTGGATCATCTCTAATGTTCCTATCCATCTAATATTTAATCCTACTTAGGAAAAATCTATGGTTTTGGATTAGACTTAGGAGATATGGATTTTTCCTTTTGTCTCTAATGTTACTATTGTTGCTTTCTTAGTAATTTTGTTTATTGTTGAGGAATAATACTACCCCTCTGTGAGCCATACCAACACAACCATGTGTGGTAGTTTCAATTTTTAAGAATTACATCAAGGGTATTCAAGTGTGGTAAGGTTATTAAGGGTTTTTGGCAACTTCAAATTAGAATAAGGAATGATGAATGTGCATGGTTGCACGGAGGGTGTTTTCTTTTTCGAAATATAATATTGGTGAATAAAGGTTGGGTTAGTTATTTTATTCAATAAAAAGCTAGTAACCATAATTTTAGAACATCAATTGCATAATTAGGGGTGAATAATCTTTAGAGGGTTAGGGGTAAAAGCAAACACCAAAATTTATGATGTTCAACAAAATATTGGTCTTGTTCTAATATTTAGTGAGTAATAAGGATGTTTGAGATTCATGCAGTAGTTGAAGGGGTGTCAATGAAAGGTCCATTAGAGATAGAACGATCTTCAAGCCTTATGAACATAAGATTAATTCGAGACAACTTAATGATTAAATAAATAGTGTGATAGGATGGCGATGGCAACATGAGTATTGTAGTGAATGAAACATTTATTTAAAGTAGGGATAAGCTCAACGAGGAGCTGCAATTACATGTGAGTCCTAGGCTATGCCTTAGTGATGGTTCATAACTACAAGAAATCTAAGATGCATTGAATGGTGCGAACTAGATAATTCGCCTTGCTATTAGGAAGCAGTTAACGAATTAGACCGTGCAACCAATGATAGTGTCCAACATCGGGAACTAAAGACCATGTGAAGATAGAAATGTCTTCAATCTCATAACAACTTTCATAGATAGTTTCAGGTTCATTGCTAAAAGTGGGGTCGACTTGCAAAAAGATCAACAGGGTGCGAGAGTTTGGAAAAATGCGATAGTACCAAGCTCGAGGGGGTTCAACTTCAAGACGAGCGCACACCTCTCAAGGTTCGAGATCTTCATCACGAGGACGTTGCATCAATGTCAAATCTAAAGATGTCTCTAGAACCGGTTCTTCATTAATTTGTGCAATTTGAGGCTCGTAAGGCCTGACCATACGCAACACCATAATTTCAAGGAAAGGAAAAGAGATTTTCAATCAAAATCAAATCAACAATGAATGTGTGGAAAACTGATTACATCAAAATGCAAGGTTGTAATTTATTGATCAAAGAAAAGGAAGGAAATGCGTAAGTAATAACCTAGAACCATGGTAAAATAAAACCTTAAGATCAATGGAAAAAATGAAGGTTTATGTAAAATTTATTTGGGGGAAATGGGAAGAGGGGAAAGGGTGCTTCTCCTTTTCCTTCCATTGGCCACCAAACAATGGAACCTTCCAAGGGCCACCAAACAATGGAACCTTCCAAGGGCCACCAAGCATTGGAACCTTCCATTGGCCACTAAGTTGAGATCTTTTTTCACTTCCTTCCTTCTCCTTTTCTTTAAGAAGGCGAATTCAAATCATTGAGGCTCTCTTTCTTCGAAATAATTTTCAATTCAAATCTTGAAAATACTTGTTCCCACAACCTTGTTGAGGAAGAAAAGAATGATTAGTCTTGATAAATGGTAGGAAGAAGGAGTGTAGATTAAACATTTGTAATAGTTTTGAAAGAATGGAAGTGAGTATGGATAGTGTTGAAAGGTTGAAATCTCAAGAAAGTCCCACAAACCCTCTCGAGTTTGGTAGCATAACTTCTTATTGGTATAACTGTAGAACTTAGGATTTGGTAGCAAGACGCACCATATAGTTAACTTTCTAATGAGCTAAGGCAAGCCATATTTGAATAACATATGTGTTAGGAATAATATTTCAAGTGACTGATGGTCTATAGCCAAGTTGAACTCATTGCCTTTATAAAACCCTCTCAGGTTTGGTGACATAATTTATTGCTGGTTTAGCTACAAAGCTTAGGATTGGTTGCAAGGTGCGTCTTGTAATTAGCTTTCTAGTGAACTAAGGCAAGCCATATTTGAATAACATGTGTTAGGAATAATATTTCAAGTGACTGGTGGTCTACAGCCAAATTGAACCCATTGCTTTCATAAAACCCTATTGGGTTTGGTGGCATAACTTCTTGCTGGTTTAGCTACAGAATTTTAGATTTGGTAGCAAGGTGCGCCTTGTAGTTAGCTTTCTAATGAACTAAAACAAGCCATATTTCATGGATTTGTCATATTGCCATTCATTGTATGGATTCCCCCATATAATATTAGACATGCCAACACTCCATATCCATTTCATGTATGTGCCCCATGTTTGTGGCTTATTGGGTGTGTTAAACCTATTGAATTCCCAATGTTGTGGCATGCTTGTTTGAAGACTAATTTGTTTATATAAGCACCGATGAAATGGGACCCTACATTGTGGACATCTCCTTACCACCATTAAAGTGATTGGGCATTGCGGATGGTACATGTGTTGGCATTCACCCAAAATCCATGCACCTTTTGGTCTAAATGGGGAACAACAAATAAAACATAGTTTGCCATTTTGCGTGAAGCATTGAGGTGTGGGCCATAAGAGTTCTTTTTTTTTTTACACAACAGTGACATATTCCTAATCAAGCTTAGGATGTGTCACCTAATCTATGTTTGCATTCTCCTACATCTTTGATAAATTGTTTAAAAACATTTCAAATATCATGGGCCATGATATCAAACCATGTGATTGGAACCTCTCATCTTCACTATATTCTTCTTGCATTCTTACAAGCTTTATCTCTATCTATATAATTCGAAATGTTGCCAAAATACATGCAACAAGTATGTGGTTCGAATTTAGTTTGGTTCCTTTTGCTCACAAATGCTTCACCATCCCTTCAATACTATGCTTTTATGTCAATCAACATTTGATGGTAGCATTCAATGTCTTCCACAAAATTTAAGCATTCCTTTTTCGCCTTAGTGGCCCTTATGAGTGCCTTTTGCGGTGCCTATTACTAAATGGCAACATTTTGTTCTAGCCCAATAAACTTTGTTTAGCATGTAGCCAATTCTTCATGTAGTGCATCATGCCCTATGGTCATTCTTGAAGTTGCATCTACATTACACCCATTTCCCCTCTCAACTCCTCTAAAGCATGTTCTATAATATCCACCCATCTTGTGGAGGATAATATGTTAGCATCCTATGCCAATCGCCCCTATCAAATGGCATATAAAATGCCAATTGAACCACAACATCCAACTATTTTTCAACAACATGGTTGTCCATGTTTAGCGGTGATTGAAAGGGACTTTGTTCTCAAGGGTGTTGAATAATTTAGTCGTTCATCACAAGATCCAGATCTTGAGTACAAGAAGTATTTGGTGTTGTTGATTCAAAAACAACCAATTTTGGTTGTACGAGTTGAAAAGAAAAAAAGGGAGTGATAGTGGTAGATTTGAAAGGAACTCAAGGTTGTTTTGTATAAACTAAAAAAACTGTTCTAGGAGTTGGCCAAATTTTTGGAAGAATTAATAGATTTGCCACTAGAGATCTATCCAATTTGTATGGAGGCACATTGTTGGCTCATTGGCCTAGAATGGTCTTCCAAAGAATGGCTCCTCGTCATGGCCATGTGCATTTCCAACATGCATGGCTTCATATGTTCATCCAAGCAATTTGTATACTAAATGAAATTATTTTTCTATGGGTCTCATGTTTAGAAAATGGCCATTTTTGTTACTGTGGTAGCACCACACATACTGCAAACATAATGTGTATGACCAAAGCTAGGGAAGGTTTTGCCATCCAACATCTATGACGATGGTTGGGTCTTCAAGTCCTTTAATGAACTCTACCTCGTGCCATCTTCCTTTCGCACGATGGCCCTTGACCACTCTTCTTTGATCCGCATCGTTTGCCATCGTACCACTATCCATTAATAAATAAATAATTCAAACATCAATTAAAATTGAGGATAAATTAGGGTTAAGGGTGGGGTATATTAAGGTTAAATTTTTTTAAATGTATAATGAATCGATATGGGGGTCCTCCAAGAGGTTTAGTCATGAAGTCCAACACATAATTGTTTTCACAATTAGCAATATGAACTTTAAAGCCCTCTAAAGGACTCTCACTTTCTTCCAAGTGTATGGCAATGATTGCTCAAAATAAACAAGGTCTTCACATGCAGGGAAGAAAATACACGAAATGACAAATGTGCGTGTCTTATAGTGGACCCACACATGCCCAAAGCCTGAATATTCAACCTAAGTTTGTTTCAATCACCATCGAATGCACAATTTAGGCGCTAGGCCCGATCCAACGGCCCAAATTCCTTAACAATGACCATCCGATGACCTAAAGGAACCACGGACTCAAGGTCGTTAGATGGCAAATAAAAAGTTGTTTGGTCACTACTAAACCATTATGTCAAATGGCAATCAAACACAACCAAAATAGATGTTTGGTGGTGACCAAAACTTCAGTTGCCAATAGTGTAGTCGGTTAGTTGGCAACAAAAAAAATTCAATTGACTTTAGACTTGAGGAATGGAAATTGAATTTTTTCACTCGTTAACTGTCCACATTAGCAATCAAAAAGATTTGGTTGCCATCTCAATAGTGTTCAAGAACCATGTGTGTCTAGTACATGGGAACGTTGTTAGATGGCAATCAAATTTTTTCAATCACTAAATTCTTTGAATGCCCATAGTTTTGGGGTACCCCTAATTTAACTTATATAAGGAACTTCCCATTTTATTTTTCTTTCCTTTCTTTTCCACATGTACGACTCTAATTGTTTTGAACAATTGGTGCACAACACTTTAAAAAAAGGGGGGGAAGGGACTCCATGCACTTGTTTTTGTTATTTTTGTGATTTCAATTTTTTTCTCAAAACGAAATATGTCAAGCAATCAAATTGAAGGAAAGATAATTGATCAAGCTTGCAAATGGTATGACCACACCATCATGACTTGGGATTTTGGTCATTGTAGATGCATTTGTTGGCATTTTCAGTCACCATTTGGGAACTGTCAAGTGGTGCTAAATTTGTTTTAGTTGTCCAATGATGACCAATTTTGGAAGAGGTTTTTGAGGGTACATGAAATTTAAAATGCAACTATTAATTCATTTTTTAACACCTCTATTTTCGTTTGGGTTTTGTGTCTTTAGTTGCCCCCTTACAACCATTGTGTGGAACCCTAGGTGAGTTGAGGTGATCAAGTCCTTGGTGAAGGGCAATCTTTTTTGCGTTTTGCAAAAATTCTTGAACACATTAAACCTTGATTTTTTGAAACTTTAATTGTTTTTAACAATTAGTGCTTGGAAAGGCTTTGGGTTTCAGTCATCCAAGATTTCAATGATGTCATTGAATGGATAATTGGGCACACAACCATCAGGCAAACAAATCTAACCAAAATTGTTGAAACAAGTTGTCCCACACATCATTCAATATTTATCCCCCAGACCTTTGAATGACCCACCCTCAACCATGCATAAGCAAGAGGCCATAGAAATATCCAATGGGGAAACCATTTCATTGATGCAATTCCAAAAATCTTAAAAACTTGAGGACAATGAGATCCTAAACAAATCGCCACATGATGATTCCAAGAAATTATAATGACATTTTTCATGGAACACACAATGGCATACCTCGACAGTGCTTTTGTGAGCAAGCAAGGAACGAACTTAAAGAAGGAGGTCATGAAACATAAATTTTAAGCAGAATTAGATGGTTCCTTGTAATACAAGGATGCTAATGATTTTTCATGTGCGCCTCCCCTATTGCTGCTACAAACAGGGTTTTTTTTAAAGGATTTTGTGATGTAGCCAAGGTAGCAACCATCCAGAAACTAATTTAGCCAATTCTGCCTACATGCCAAATCTTTCTATATTCTTGGTTACCTGCTGGAACTTATTGTAGAAATCTAGTGTTTTGAATTTTTTCTTTTTGAAATTTGGTGACTTTGGACCATTTTGAAAAATCCTTTGTATTCATCAAAATCACATTAATTGCCAAAAAAAAACCATTGGTTACAAATATTTTCACTGCTCCTACTTGTATAACTATTATGGATGTACAACTATTATCGAATGTTGTGCATTCAATGTACAACCTTGTGCATTAAATTTTATATACAATACTATGAAAGCCTGACCTAGGTAAGACAATTTTACTTCGCTTAAGTCTCAATATCTTTATTTTTTTTCCTCAAGCCGGTTTTCATTATCTGATTCTCACACAAGTGACAACCAATGATCAACTTTTTAATCAAAGGTTCAGATAGGAATCTCAAAAACCTATAAACCTTTATTAAGAAACATGCAATAAATTAGGGAAATGTATAAAGGAGTAAAGTAAAGGAAAAAGGAAAAATGACAAGACATCAAGTTGGCTCAAAGTAGCTGTGAAAATCTCTCCATGTCCATAATTGACCACCTATGGAAGGTCGGCCATATTTACATGTCAAAAATCAACGACTTGCAATAGATCGACCATGGTGATGGGAGGTGTGTCTTGAAGGGGTGGAAGTCAAAAAGTAGCTAAGCCTATGACTACCGCCCAACTTAAAATGGAAGATGTTCGCATCCTTTATAATGTGATTAAAACTTTTTGATGAAGAAAAGTGACTAAGGTAGAAAGATGAAGGCATTTTGTCCCTTTCAAGCTCCAAATGGCATTGGCATAGTCATATAAAAACACATTGACATGTTTGTGTAAGTGACCAAATACCTCAATTGTTAAGGGGAGGAATTGATCAGTGGGGTGTTGGTTGCAATAGTTCCTTTCCTTGGCTTGAGCTGCATCAAAGGTAGCAAATCCTTGAGTTGCATAAGATCAGAAAAGTAAATCCGCTTGTGTTGGGTTGGCAATGACAACATCGATTAAAGTGCGAATGCCATCTTTGGTAAGCACAATGTTGATTTGTTAATGAGAGAAGTTGAATGTGGTTGAAAGAAACACATGTAATTGTTTTCATCCCACATGGAAACCAACATCTCGCGCAATGGTGGCAAAGGTGTTGCGAATTGCATCATGGGATCCAATGCAATTGTTGCCATGAGCACAACATAATAAGTGTATACCCATAAGGTCGATGGGATGTGTGCATACACATTGAGGGATGCTTGTAATTGAAAGATGGGGTAATTTAAGTTGCATACAACATGCTATGCAAAAAATTGGGGAAAATAATTGAAAGATTGGGAAAACTGGTCGAACTATAAACCAATCATTTGCCCTTGGGCCAAAACATGACAAAATTCAAGCATGATGGGCCTCAGATGTGTTGTTGGAAAGCATGCTGGAAAAGGTATGATGGCAGATGCTTCGAAATGGAATTTTGAAGTTGAACCGTTTGTTGCCCAATGAGTTGTTCAAATAGAGGAAGACACGCATGGGCTAGGGGTGGTAGAAGATCACATGCTACCTTGAAGTGTTGCTAAAAAAAAAATGTGTTGTTGTCAACTCATGTTAAGGCTTCAAGAAGGAAAGGACATTGATCAATCATAAACCTAGCAATTATAATTAAAACGACAAGGGCCCAACTCTTTAAATAAGTTGTTGGGGTGATGGTGGATGTCGATATGAGTTTGACACCACCAAAAGTTATTGGGAAGGAGGTGTCCATTATAAAAGATACAATGGGCATTGCATGAAACAATGAGTTGGAATTTCAAAGGCCACTTGAACATCACCCATTTTAAAGAGAAGGTCCATTGTCGAGCATCCTTTTGTAAGACATTTTTAATGAAGGATGATGTGAAAATTAAAGTGCCCAATGGAACCCCCAAGAC
>Ga0116229_10001446_pt1 | contig 37223 bp, 40 predicted proteins | sample S1TSphgellanicum_3_FD_87313 | JGI IMG/M metagenome (GOLD analysis project Ga0116229, IMG submission 87313) | Host-associated microbial communities from peat moss isolated from Minnesota, USA - S1T2_Fc - Sphagnum magellanicum MG | ecosystem: Host-associated > Plants > Peat moss > Unclassified...
CGAGCGAGAGGCGGGCGACGCCCGTCGCTCCCGGGTCGCCGCAGAAACCCGCCGCGCCCTGGATACGGTCGAGCTGATTATTGCCTCTGGCGCCCGCTGGACCGGCTGAAGGGCGGTCGAGAACGCCCCGCCAAGCCGCAGTTTGGAGGCGCCAGCACAGGATGAGCCGCGAGCGTCGCATCCGTTGCGCTTGGCTCATTCAGCGACGTTACGCTGTTGCGGCGGACTCGCGCTCGACTGGACAACGCGGAGTTGTAAAGCTTCTTGTAAATACAATCATCCGCGGGAGGCCGGCAAGGGCTTTACCCCACGTCGAAGGGCAGCATCAGATAAAAGCCGAGCGCCGCCCCCGCGGCGGCGAAGAGCACAGCGCCGCAAACGGCGATCAGACCATAAACCAACGCGGGACTGACCTTTGTGGTTTGAAGATCAGAGCCTGAGGGCGAGGCCGGGCGGACTTGAACGGGGAATGTCTCGGCCATGGGGCGGTCCTTGGCGGGGTTGCTGGCCCCGACGCCAGATAAATCGCCGTCTACTGAGATGGTTCCAGGGCCGCCGCGGCCCCCGGCGTCAGCAGGATCCCTTGAGAGGTCGCCGTCGCCCTAAGCCCGAAGCTGATCCGCCACCCTTCAGCCGGCAGCGTAGCGGAGGCCGCGCCGAGGTTGAATAAGAAGCGCAAGCGACCCTCGCCGCGCCTGAACACAAGAACGCCTTCGGGCGCGTCGTCCTCAAACACGATCCTTGCCTGCTTCAGCTCAGGCCGACCGCGGCGATAGGCCAGCCAGCTTCGGGTAAAGGCGAGGGTCGAACCTTCGTCGGCGTCCTGACGATCCACCGCCAGGGCGAGGTGACGAGGGTCGATCGGCAGCCAGGGCTCAGCCACGCTGAAACCGGCGTGGGCCGCGTCCGCCGACCAGGGCATGGGCGTACGCGCGCCATCGCGCCCCTTGTAGGCCGGCCAGAACGCGATCCCGTCCGGATCGCGCAAGGCCTCGAACGGCAGCTCGGCCTGCGGCAGGCCGAGCTCCTCGCCCTGATAGAGGAAGCTTGTCCCGGGCAGGCTGGTCAGAAGCATGATCAGGGTTTTGGCGAAGTCCGGCCCGCGGCCTTCGCCCCAGCGCGAGGCCGCCCGTTCGAAGTCGTGGTTGGAGAAGGCCCAGGATGGCCATGCGTCCGGAGCCCGGGCGAATAACGCCTCCACCCCTTTTCGGATGACCTCAGGGCCGAAGGGTTTCGACAGAAACCGGAACGAGTAGGCGGTGTGGAACCGGTCGTCTCCAGAGGTGTAGGCCGCGATCGCACCTTCCGGATCGTCCGAGGCGAGCTCGGCCAGGAGGAAGCGTCCGGGCGTCTCATCGGCGAGCGCCCTCAGACGGGCGGCGAAGACGAAGGTCTCGGGTTGATCGCGGTCGTAAAGGTGGCGCTGCATGAAGTAGGGCCGCACCGCCTTCACGACGCCCGAAGGCGGATTATCCCTGAGGCTGCGGTCATGGGTGTAGCAGTTGGCGACATCGAGCCTGAAGCCGTCGACGCCGCGGTCGAGCCAGAAGCGGGCGACGTCCAAGAGCGCGTCCTGGACCTCGGGATTGTGCAGATTGAGATCGGGCTGGGAGTCTAGGAAATTATGCAGATAGTACTGACGTCGGCGGCTGTCCCACGCCCACATGCCCCCGCCGAAGGCCGCCAGCCAGTTGGACGGCGGCGAGCCGTCCGGCTTCGGATCGGCCCAGACATACCAATCGGCCTTGCTGTTGGTGCGGTCGGACCGGCTTTCGCTGAACCAGGGATGCTCGATCGAGGTGTGGGAATAAACCTGATCGATGATGATCATCAGCTTCAGTCTGTGGCACTTGGCGACGACGGCGTCGAAATCCTGGAGGGTCCCGAACAAAGGGTCGATCGCGGTGTAGTCCGAAATGTCGTAGCCATAGTCGCGCATGGGCGAGGCGAACACCGGCGACAGCCAGACGCCGTCGACGCCGAGGGCGGCGACATAGTCGAGCCGATCCAGGATCCCCGGAAGATCCCCGACGCCATCGCCGCTGAGGTCCTGAAAGCTCCTAGGATAGATCTGATAAAAGACCGCTCCGCGCCAGGCGTCTGCGCTCACGGCTGATCCCTTGATCCGCCCTTCGCAAATCCGTCCCAGCAGGCGTCGTAGTCCGTCTGGAGCTCGGGGCGCTCCATCGCCCAGCGGGTCGCCCGAAACACCCAGCGGCTCTCGATCATAAAGGCGAGGGTATTGTCGATCTTGTGCGGCTTGAGCTCCGCTTCGCTGGCCGTCCTCCAGCTCGCGACATCCGGGCCATGGGCGCTCATGCAGTTGTGCAGGCTGATCCCGCCAGGAGCAAAGCCGCCCTGCTTGGCGTCGTAGGCGCCCGTGATGAGGCCCATCAACTCACTCATCAGATTGCGATGAAACCAAGGGGGACGGAAAGAGTGCTCCGCCACCATCCAGCGCGGGGGGAAGATCACAAAGTCGGCGTTGGCCACGCCGGGGGTGTCCGATGGCGAGGTGAGGACCGTAAAGATCGAGGGGTCGGGGTGGTCGAAGCTGACCGTTCCTATGACGTTGAACCGGCTGAGGTCGTACTTGTAGGGGTAAAGGGTGCCATGCCAGGCGGCCACATCCAGGGGCGAATGGTCGATCGAGCTCGACCACAACCGGCCCTGGAATTTCTGAACCACCTCAGTCGTTCGCTCCAGATCCTCGAACGCCGCCGCCGGGGCCAAAAAGTCCCGCGCGTTGGCAAGGCCATTGGACCCGATCGGCCCAAGCTCGGGCAGGCGAAACAGGGCGCCGTAGTTTTCGCAGACATAGCCCCGGGCGGGTCCCCCAAGGAGCTCGACGCGGAACTTCACCCCCCGCGGGACCACGGCGATTTCGCCGGGGCTGAGCGCAAGCGCCCCAAATTCGGTCGCGAGGCGCAGCGCCCCCTCTTGCGGCACGATCAGAAGCTCGCCGTCGGCGTTATAGAACACCCGCTCGCTCATCGAGCGGTTGGCGAGGTAGAGGTGAACGGCGCAGCCTTGTCCCTGGGCAGGGTCGCCATTGCCCGCCACCGTCGCCAGGCCTTCGACGAAGTCCTGGGACGCCGCCGGGATCGCGATCGGGTCCCAGCGCAGCCGGTTGGGGTCGGCCGGCGCCTCATCGAAGGGGCCCGAGCGCACCAGACCCTGCGGGAACGGCCGATAGGGCGAATGCCCGGCGGACGGGCGAAGACGATAGAGCCAGCTTCGGCGGTTCTCGTGGCGTGGGGCGGTGAAGGCCGTGCCCGACAGCTGTTCGGCATAAAGCCCGAACGGCGGTCTTTGCGGCGAATTCTGCCCCTCGGGCAGGGCGCCCGAGACGCCTTCGGTCACATGGTGGGCCCCGAACCCCGGCAGATAGTCAGCGGCGAGGGCGGCGCCTTTGGGCGCGGGCGTGTGCACGGTCATGGAACGATCATGCCTCAGGCGGCGGGGCGAATAAATGCGCGTGTGAGCAAGGATTGACCAAATTCTCCCTTTCCACCGGCGCATTTCGCGGCCTTGATGCGCGCCGACGGACACGCGTGGGGGTTCAATGCAGAAGACCGGGGACGGCGGGCCTGACAGCGGCCGTGTGGAGCTTACCGTCCGGGGTCTGATCCTCGGCGTTGTGATCACCTTCTTCTTCACCGCCGCCAACGTGTTTTTGGGCCTTAAAGTGGCTCTGACCTTCGCGACCTCCATCCCTGCCGCGGTCATTTCCATGGCTCTGCTGCGGCCGTTCAAGACCTCGACCATCTGGGAAAACAACATCGTCCAGACCGTGGCGTCCGCGGCCGGGACCCTGTCCTCGGTGATCTTCGTCCTGCCGGGACTGGTGATGATCGGTTGGTGGAGCCATTTTCCCTACTGGGCCAGCTTCGGCATCTGCGTCGTCGGCGGGGTGCTTGGGGTGATGTACACCATCCCGCTTCGCCGCGCCCTCGTCACCCAGTCGAGCCTGCCCTATCCTGAGGGGGTCGCTGCGGCGGAGGTGCTGAAGGTCGGGGCGGGATCACGATCGGGCATGGAGCACAGCGCGTCCGCCGACGAGGCCCAGACGGGGTTTTGGACCATCGTCTGGAGCTCGCTGCTTTCGGCAGGGTTCGCAGCCGCGACCCAGACCAAGGTCTTGCTGGCCGAACTCAGCGCCTATTTCCGCCTGGGCGCGGGCCGGGCGGCGACGGGGGTTTCAGGCTCGATGTCCCTGGCCCTGGTCGGCGCGGGACATTTGATGGGGATTGCGGTGGGCATGGCCATGCTGGTCGGGCTGATCATCGCCTGGGGCGTCGCGGTTCCGCTTCTGACCGCCCTTCATCCCATTGCTGGACCCGCGGCCAAGGCGGCGGGGACCGCCTTCAGTACAGAAGTGCGTTTCTTCGGCGCCGGCGCCATCGGGACTGCAGCGATCTGGACCCTCAGTAAACTCGCCCTGCCGGTCTGGAGCGGCCTTATGTCCGCCATGACGGCCTCGAGCCTGCGCGCCGCCTCCGGGGCCGAAGCGCTCGAGCGCTCCGAGCGCGACATGCCGCTGTGGATTGTCGGCCTGATCTGCCTGCTCACCCTGCCGCCGATGGCCTGGCTGCTGCACGCCTTTCTCAAGGACGGACCCTTAGCGTCCATGGCGCCCGCGCTGATCCTCGGCGCCATCGCCTATATCGTCGTCGCGGGATTTCTGGTGGCGGCGGTGTGCGGCTATATGGCCGGCCTGATCGGCTCGTCCAACAGTCCGGTCTCGGGCCTGGCCATCCTTGCGGTTCTGGGCGCAGCGGTCCTGCTCACGGTCTTCGCCAAAGCGACGGCGGGCGGCGCCGGGCAGACCGCGCTTGTGGCCTTTTCCTTGTTCGTAACGTCGATACTCTTGACCGTGGCGACCATCGCCAACGACAACCTTCAGGATCTGAAGACCGGCCAGCTGGTCGACGCGACGCCTTGGCGTCAGCAGCTCGCCCTTCTGATCGGCGTCCTCGCCGGAGCAGCGGTGATCCCGCCGGTCCTGGATCTGCTCAATCATGCCTTCGGGTTCGCAGGCTCCAACGCCCACGCCATCGCCCAAGGCCACCCCCTGGCGGCCCCCCAGGCGACGCTGATCTCCACCCTCGCCCAAGGCGTGATTGTCGGCGACGCCAAGATGTGGCCGCTCCTGGGCGTCGGCGCCCTGGTCGGCGGCGCCCTCGTTGTGGTGGATGAGCTTCTCAGGCTGACCAAACGCTACTCTCTGCCGCCCCTCGCCGTCGGCCTCGCGATCTACCTGCCGATGTCGGTGACGAGCCCTGTGGTTCTGGGCGCCGTCGTCGGCTGGCTTTACGACACGTGGGCCGAGCGCCAGGGCGATCGTGCCGAGCCCGCCAAACGCATGGGCGTGCTCCTGGCGTCGGGTCTGATCGTCGGCGAAAGCCTGTTCAATGTCGCCCTGGCCGCCCTCATCGGCGCCACCAACAAAGGCGAGCCCCTGGCGTTGATCGACGATCGCTTCGCGCCGACGGCGGCGGTCATTTCGATCATCATCGCCGCGGCTGCGATCGTCGGCGGCTATCTGGCCGTCGCTCGGGCGGCGTCGGCGCTCCGGCCGGTCGCGCCTCCCGGTTAAGCCGGCTTTGCTTCGGCCGGAAGGGGCGGATGCAGGGCGTCGCGGGCCGCCTTGCGCCGCTTTAGCCAACCGGCCAGGGTCGAGGCGGCGAGGGCGAGCAGCACGCCGTAGCTTACCGCGTTCAGCATGCCGACATAGGCGCGCCTCAGGCCCTCCTCGCGCACGCCGTCCTCAAGGTGAAAGGCGTGCACAGCCAAGACAAAGGCCTGCAGCATCATGGCCGCGCCGAGCCAGAAGCTTGGATAAAGCAAAGCGGCGATCAGCAAAGCGGTCGCCAGCACGAAGTCGGAGGTCATGAACACAAAAGCCCGCAGGTCGACCGGCGTCAGGGGCAGGACGGCCAGGCAGCCGATCCAGGTGACCGCAACCGCCGTTGCGCCCACGCGCTCGCCCGGTCCGCCCTTAATCCATGCGAACAGAACGATGGCGATCAGAACACAAAGGCCGACTTGCACTGAAAACCCGCGCAAAGAAAAACCGCGCTCCTGCGGTCAGGAACGCGGTCTAACTTACTTCTGTTAATATAGCGAAAACCGGCTGTTAAGTCGGAATTAACGCTTTAACTAGGCGACGTTGCGCTCGTCGAGGTGCTGGGTGTTCGGTTGATTCGGCGGCTTATCCGTCACGCCGATCAGCTTGGTGCGGATGCCGACGCGAACCTTGAGGTCGGCCATTTCGCCATGGGCGACCACGATGGCGGACTTGGCGGCGGCAAGGGTGGAGATCGCCTCGGCGACCTTGGCCGCAGCCGTATCTCCGACCGATGCGGACAGGCCGAACGCCTTGCGGGTCTCCATCATGCCGGTGAGAAGCGTCATCGCTTCTGTGATGGCGGCGTCCACCGCCGCCTCCGTTGCGAACAGCTTGTTCGCCAGTTGCTGCGCAGCTAAAGCCTTTTCCACCAAAACCCTCCTATGGTTGGACTTGAGCAAGGTAAATGAAACGTTAACGCTTGTCGAGGGCCTACCCAGATTGGGCGTCTGCGCGGAGCGGCGCGGCAAGGGCGCAGGGCGCGCCAGCCCGTGAGCGACCAGGGTTTGGGGCGACAATCTGCCACTGGAAGCGATCCGTTAGGACATTGTGGGCATCATGTTTCGCCAACCAACGCCTGTGCTCCTAGGTCGGACTGGGGACAAAGGCTTACTGGGGACGTCGCGATGAGCTTAGACCTTCCGGGCTCCGGGCCCCGAGCAGCGCTCACGACGCTGCAGGGTCGGATCACGGCGGTGGCCATGCTCACGGCTGTGGCCGTCCTGCTCGCCGCGTGCGTGGTGTTCACCGCCGAGCAGTTGCGCGCCGAGCGTCAGGGCTTCGAGCGAGCGCAGGAAGACTGGACCGAGGTCATGGCGGTCTCCGCCGGCCACTCTCTTGAAGTTCACGACGAGGCCCGCCTTGAACGGGTGGTGGACAGCTTTCGTGCGGCGCCCAATGTACGCCGTGCAGCCGTGGTCGATCTAAAGGGCCGGGTGATCGACGCCTACGACAGCGCCCGGCCCCCCACCCGTTCCGACCGCGCTCTCGTCACGGCCCGGGCGCCGGTCTATGTCGCCGGGCGAAAGGTCGGGGAGTTCGTGCTGGTGCGCGAACAGCCCCTGGCGGGCCAGTTCCTGGTGCGCTGCCTGGCCGTGGCGGCGGCCCTGTTCTTCGCCGCCGCGGGCCTCTCGCTATTTCTCGGCCGCTGGCTCGCCAAGCGGGTGGTCGAGCCGATCGACCGCCTCGCCGAAGGCATGCGCGAAGTGGCTCAGAACTCCGACTTCGCGCGCCGCGTCGAACCGATGGCGGATGACGAACTCGGCCGCCTGACCGGCTGTTTCAACGCTCTGATCGAGCGGCTTCAGGTCAACGACGCGGAGCTGCGTGAGACCCTGCACGAGCTGACCCACGCCCGGGATGCGGCCGAGGCCGCCAATGTGCAGAAGTCCCAATTTCTGGCCAACATGAGCCATGAGATCAGGACCCCCCTCAACGGCGTTCTGGCCATGGCCCAGATCATGGCCCTCGGCGACATGGCCGAAGAGCAGCGCGAACGCCTGACGGTGATCCGAAAGTCCGGCGAGGCCCTGCTCGAAATCCTGAACGACATCCTTGACGTCTCCAAGATCGAGGCGGGCAAGCTTGAGCTCGATCGGGTCGAGTTTGATGTGGAGAGCGTGATCCAGGGCGCCCGGGACGGCTTTTTGGCCGTCGCCGAGAAAAAGGGCCTGAGTTTCGTCCTCGATATATCGCCCGACGCGCGCGGCATGCGCGCCGGCGATCCGGCGCGCCTGCGCCAGATCGTCACCAACCTCGTATCCAATGCGTTGAAGTTCACCAGCGCCGGGGAAGTGGCGATCATCGCCCGGGGCCTTGGCGAGGGGGGGGCGGACGGGGTGTTGATCAGTGTTCGCGACACCGGCATCGGCATGCCTTCGGAAAAACTGCCTTTGCTGTTCCAGAAGTTCACCCAGCTCGACGCCTCCACGACCCGTCAGTTCGGGGGCACCGGACTTGGGCTCGCGATTTGCCACGAGCTGACGGTCCTGATGGGCGGGCGGATCTGGGCCGAGAGCGTCTTGGGCCAGGGCTCGACCTTTCATACGGAGCTGCCCCTCTTGCGGGTCGGCGCAGAGCCCTTCGCCGAAGCCGAAGCGGACGACAGCCTGCCGGAAGACCAAGGCCGGGTGCTTCGGGTGCTTGCGGCCGAGGACAACCTCACCAATCAGATGGTGCTCTCCACCATCATCCAGATTTTCGGCGCGGAGCTTGAGCTGGCCGAAAACGGCGCCCTTGCGGTGGAGGCCTGGGACACGGGCGACTTCGACGTGATCCTGATGGACATTCAGATGCCGGTGATGGACGGCATATCCGCAACCCGGGAAATCCGCAGCCGCGAGGCGGTCCAGGGCCGCACGCGCACGCCGATCATCGCCCTTTCGGCCAACGCCATGGTTCACCAGATCAAAGACTATGTAGCCGCCGGCATGGACGGGCATGTGGCCAAGCCGATCGAACTGCCCAAGCTGCACGCCGCCCTTGAGACCGCCCTGACCGCGCGCATGGCCGCCGAGGCCGAGGCCGAGGTCGCCTAGGTCGTCCACATCCAGCGCTTGAGCCTCGTCGCGGCGCCGCTATAGTCCCGCCCGATTTCGACGCCTCCCCAAAAGGATCCGCCGCCTATGGCCAGCGCCCACGACAGTCCCTCTGAGCACCACCCTGGCAAGATGAACATTTCCGAACAGACCGCGACCTTCAGGCTCGTCGTCGGTCTCTTCAAGTGGGGCTCGCTGGCGATTGCGGCGTCTCTGGTGCTCTTGACCCTCTGGTTTTGCACAGGAGCCGGCTTCTTTCCCGGCTTCGTCATCGCCCTGATCATGGTGGTCCTCGGCGTGATCTTCCTGCGTGAGAAGACCTCTGACGCGCACTAGAGGGCGTCCTGCCCGCCGTCCAAACCTTTGCCGCTGGACAACGGCGGACAAACATCGTCCTAAGTCCCCCGGGATCAGCGAGGAGGCCGAATGACTGCGACGATCGCCGTCACAAAGGAGCGAAGATCGGGCGAGACGCGGGTCGCGGCGACGCCCGACAGTGTCAAGAAGCTGATCGGCATGGGCTTTGCCGTGGTCGTTGAGGCCGGCGCCGGAGCCGGATCCAGCTTTCCCGACGCCGATTATCTCGCCGCCGGGGCCGTCGTCGTGCCCGACGCTAAGACCGCCCTGAAGGACGCGGATCTTGTGTTCAAGGTGCGCGGGCCGGAGCCGGACGAGATCGCCGGCCTGAAACCGGGCGCTCTCGTGGTCGCCCTTCTTTCCCCTTACGCGGACAAGCCGATCCTCGACGCCCTCGCCAAGGCAGGATCCACGGCCCTCGCGATGGAGTTCATTCCCCGCATTAGCCGCGCCCAGTCCATGGACGCCCTGTCCTCGCAGGCCAACCTCGCCGGGTATCGCGCAGTGATCGAAGGCGCCGCCCTTTACGGACGCGCCATGCCGATGATGATGACGGCTGCAGGCACGGTCGCTGCGGCCAAGGTGTTTATCATGGGCGTCGGCGTCGCCGGCCTTCAGGCGATCGCCACGGCCCGGCGGCTCGGCGCGGTGGTGACCGCCACCGACGTCAGACCCGCGACCAAGGAGCAGGTCGAGAGCCTCGGCGCCAAATTTCTCGCCGTCGAGGACGAGGAGTTCAAGAACGCTCAGACGGCGGGCGGCTATGCTAAGGAAATGTCGCCCGAGTATCAGGCCAAGCAGGCGGCCCTCCTGTCCGAGCATCTGAAGAAGCAGGACATTGTGGTCACCACCGCCCTGATCCCGGGTCGCCCGGCGCCCAAGCTGGTGTCGGCCGAACAGGTCGCGTCCATGAAACCCGGGAGCGTCCTTGTAGACCTCGCGGTGGAGCAGGGGGGCAATGTCGCCGGTGCGGCCAAGGATCAGGTTGTCGAGACCGGCGGGGTCAAAATCGCCGGCTTCTCCAACCTGCCGGCTTCGATCGCCGCCGACGCGTCCAGCCTTTACGCCCGCAACCTTGTCAACCTGGCGGCCCTGTTCGTCGACAAGGAAAAGGCATTCGCGCCCCAGTGGGACGATGAGATCCTGCAGGCGGCCGTCGTCACCAAGGGCGGCGAGATCGTGCACCCGGGGCTGAAGGGAGCCTAAGCGCCATGGACGTCGTCGATCCTACTGTCTTTCGCCTGGCGATCTTCGTGCTCGCCATCTTCGTCGGTTATTATGTGGTTTGGAGCGTCACGCCTGCTCTTCACACGCCCTTGATGGCGGTGACCAACGCCATTTCCTCGGTCATCATCGTCGGCGCGCTTCTGGCGGCTGCGGCGCACGCGGCGTCGGGCCAGACCACGGGCCTGCACATCTGGGTGTCCAAGGGTGCGGGCGCTGTCGCCGCCGGCCTCGCCGCCGTCAACATTTTTGGCGGGTTCTTGGTCACTCAGCGCATGCTCGCCATGTACAAAAAGAAGGCCAAGTAGTGCGCCGCGCGTTTCTGATGGGCCCTTTGGTGGCCGCGGCCGGCCTCAGCGCATGCGGCCAGACCGCGGGCGCTGACCGGTCTGCGTCCGCGTCTGCCGCTATGGGGCCCCACCTTGATCTGGCCGTCGCAGCCCCCCGCAACACCCGCTATGAGATGTTGTGCGCGGTCCACACCTATCAGGCCTCGCCGGGCCAGTACGTCAACCGCTACGGCATCGAGAAGACCGGCCCGTTCAGCGACGTCATACCCTCGGCAAGCGCCCACTGCACGGCCAAGATCGACTCGGGCCCGGCGCCGGTCGCGGTGAGCCTCTCACGGGCCGGCTCGGTCCACACCATGACCATCGATACCGTCGGCGACGACGGCAAAAGAACGCTGCACGTCTGGTGATCGGCGAAACGGGGAAAGTATGAACGCCAATATCGCCGCCCTGCTCTACCTGGCTTCGGGCGTCCTGTTCATTCTGGCGCTGCGCGGCCTTTCGAGTCCGGTGACGTCAAGGCGCGGGAATCAGATGGGCATGGTCGGCATGACCATCGCCGTCCTGACCACCCTGGCCACCTTGTGGACCGAGGGCGCGCTTGACGTGATCACCCTTGGCCTGATCGGGATCGGAGTCGCCATCGGCGGCGGCGTCGGAGCGGTGATCGCCCGCCGGGTGCCGATGACGGCCATGCCTCAGCTGGTCGCAGCCTTCCATTCCCTGGTCGGTCTCGCCGCCTGCCTCGTGGCCGTCGCCGCTCTTTACACCCCAGCCGCCTACGGGATCGCCGAGGGGGCCGGCATCAAGCTCGAAAGCCTGATCGAGCTGTCGCTCGGCGTCGCCATTGGGGCGGTCACCTTCACCGGGTCTTTGATCGCCTTCGCCAAACTGAACGGCAACATGTCCGGCGCGTCCATCCTCCTGCCGGGCCGCCACCTGATCAACGCCCTGATCGGCCTCGCCATCCTCGCCCTGATCGTGGTTTTGGTCCTGAGCGGCGGCAGCGCCGTCTGGGCCTTCTGGGGCGTCTTCATTCTGGCCTTGATCGCCGGGATAACCCTGATCATCCCGATCGGCGGCGCCGACATGCCGGTGGTCGTGTCCATGCTGAACAGCTATTCCGGCTGGGCGGCGGCGGCCCTCGGCTTCACCCTCGCCAACAATACCCTGATCATCACAGGCGCGCTCGTAGGCTCCTCCGGCGCCATCCTCAGCTACATCATGTGTAAGGGCATGAACCGCAGCTTCATCTCGGTGATCCTGGGCGGTTTCGGCGGCGATGACGCTGTGGCGGGGAGCGGGGTCAAGGAGACCCGGCCGGTCAAGCAGGGGTCGGCTGAGGACGCCGCCTTCATCATGAAGAACGCCTCCAAGGTCATCATCGTCCCCGGCTACGGCATGGCGGTGGCTCAGGCTCAGCACGCCCTGCGCGAAATGGCCGACACCCTCAAAAAGGAGGGGGTCGAGGTCAAGTACGCCATTCACCCGGTCGCCGGACGCATGCCCGGCCACATGAATGTGCTCCTGGCCGAAGCCAATGTGCCCTACGACGAGGTGTTCGAGCTTGAGGACATCAACTCCGAGTTCGAGACCGCGGACGTGGCCTTCGTGATCGGCGCCAACGACGTTACCAATCCTGCCGCCAAGACCGATCCTCAGTCGCCGATCTTCGGCATGCCGATCCTTGAGGTCGAAAAGGCGCGCACGGTCCTTTTCATCAAACGCGGCATGGGATCGGGCTACGCGGGCGTGGAGAACGAGCTCTTCTTCCGGGACAACACCATGATGCTGTTCGCGGACGCCAAGAAGATGGTCGAAGGCATCGTCAAGGCGCTTTGATGTCGCCGGGGGTTCGCCGGTCTTAACCTGGCCGCCTGAGTAGGCCCAAGGCGCCTTCGGGCTCCGTGCGAGACCTGGACCGGATCACTGGCGCGGGCCAAGGCCCCTCAGGCGACCGCGCGTGTCTCCAAGGCTTCGGCCAGGAGGGGCTCGAAAATATGTTGAGCCAGGTGGCGCACCACGTCGACGACCACGCCGTCGCCGATCAGATGGTAGGCCTCGCTATAGGCCTTAGGCAGACTGTAGTCGTCGCTAAGACCCATCAGCCGCGCGGCCTCCCGCGCTGAAATCAGGCGCGAGCGCACTCTATTGCCCTCGATCACCAGGATCACCTGGCGACTGGAGCCGCCTGCAGGGGTCCTGAGGCATCCGGCTATGCCGTCGAACCGAACCTCGGCGCGCTGGACCTTCACGCCCGCCCCGCCCGGGCGCGTGCGCTTATAAACGCCGCCCACCATGCGCCGCCCGGCGCCCATGGCGGCGGCGACCTTGGCCCGGTTGACCGGCGACATCTTGGCCAGGAGCTGGTTGGTTTCCTCGGCGGTGTGCCATGAAACGCTGACCGGATCCTCCTCGATTTCGTCAGCGAAGGTTCTCACCCGGTGGCCAGGGGTAGGCAGGCTCCACCACAGCATGTTCGATCTTAAGGCCGGGGGGAGGGCTGTGATGGCGCGGCAGAGCGCGCGGGTATGGAAGGGCGCCAAGGGTTCGGCGGATAAGAGCCCGGGATCGATGGCGATGTCTGCGCGCACGCCGATCAAGAAAAGCCGAGGCCGGGACTGAGGCACGAAGAGATCGGCGTTGATCACCAAGGGGCCGCACCCATAGCCCCCGTCCTCGAAGGTCCGGCAGATCGCCTCAAAATCCCTACCGCCGTGGGAGGTGAGGGCGCCGCAGACATTCTCTAAAGCGATCAGTTTGGGAGCGCGACCTTCGGCTCCAAGCGCCCGGACGAGGTCCCAGAAGGGATAGAAGGTTCCGGACCGCGCCCCGTTCAGCCCGGCGCCGACGCCGGCCAGGGACAGGTCCTGGCACGGGAACGATCCCCACATCAGATCCGCGACGCCCGGCAGGTCAGCCGTCGTGATCGCACGAATGTCGGCGAGCTTCAGCGCGCCAGGTCCGAAATTGGCCTGATAAGCCGCGCCCTTCTTGACATCGATGTCGTTCGCGAAGAGGCAGGTCCAGCGCGGGCCGAGGCCCTTGCGGGCCATGCCGCCGCCGGCGAAGAACTCGTAGAACTCAGTCATGGGGGCGAGGCGGGCGCTTGCGCGTCAGCGTCTTCGGGCCCGCCTCGGCGATCCCGGTGCGGCGGGACCGGGGCCTTGCGCCAAGGGCGCGGGCCTGCGTGTTCGTCGCCAAGGTCTCGGTGGAAGGCTGAAAGGTCAAAGGCCGAAGGCTGGTGTCCAGGGCCGCGTTCGAATCGCTCTGCATGCGGCCAGTCTGGCGCCCGGGCGCCCCAAGGTCGAATGCCTCACGTGGGGTCGCGTCTTCTTCTGCGTTTAGCGCCGCAGCGCCGTGACGGCTCCATCGCTGCGGCGCGCGCCGCCGCCGGCAAGGGCCATGGGTTCAAAAATCCAACGGCGCGTTGTCCTTGACCTCCTTCATAACGAAAAAGGTCCGCGCCTGGCGAACCCCAGGCAGCGCAATCAGTTTTTCGGCGTGCAGGCGGTTGAAGTCCTGCATGTCGCGTACACGGATCTTCAGCAGATAATCGAAGTCGCCGGCGACGAGATGGCAATCTAGCACCACTGGCATGTCCAGCACCGCGCGCTCGAGGTCGGCGAAGCTTTCCGGCGTCGACCGATCAAGCACGACACCCACGAGCGCGATCGCCCCCAGCCCCACGAGCGCAGGATCAATCTCCGCCCTTACGCTTCGGATATAGCCCCGCTCAAAGAGCCTCTGAGTGCGGCGATAGCAGGTGGCTGCGCTGAGGTTCACTGTCTTGGCGAGGTCGGCATTTGAAAGCCGCCCGTCGCTCTGGAGCAGCAAGAGGATGCGGCGGTCGAGGCGGTCCAAATTATTGCTGAACGACTCATTCAGTTTGGATGTAGATTTTGATGGCATTGTGCATTCTATGCTCGGAAATCGGCTGAAGCTACGCGTCTAAGGCCCAACTTCGAGAGCACCATTCATATAAGTTCCGATAGGCTTGCTGGCGTTCAACCCCGCCCGGGACGCCTCGCCATGAACCTTGAAAAGTTCGACCGTTATCCGCTGACGTTCGGGCCGACGCCCATCGAATATCTGCCCCGCCTGACCGGAGCCCTTGGCGGCGGTGTGGAGATCTACGCGAAGCGCGACGACTGTAATTCCGGTCTCGCCATGGGCGGCAACAAGCTGCGCAAGCTCGAATATATCGTCCCCGACGCGATCGCATCGGGCGCCGATACGCTGGTGTCCATCGGCGGTGTCCAGTCGAACCACACCCGGTTGGTTGCGGCGACGGCGGCGAAGATCGGCATGAAGTGCGTCGTCGTGCAGGAAAAGTGGGTCCCGCACTACGACGCCGTCTATGACCGCGTGGGCAATATCCTGATGACCCGCCTGATGGGCGCGGACTGCCGCTTGGTCGACGACGGCTTTGATATCGGCATTCGCAAGAGCTGGGAGGATGCGCTGCAGTCGGTGCGCGACGCCGGCGGCAAGCCCTATCCGATTCCGGCCGGGGCCTCGGTGCACAAATACGGCGCGCTTGGCTATGTCGCCTTCGCTGAAGAGGTCGCCCAGCAGGAAGCGGCATTGGGCTTCACCTTCGACTACATCGTCGTCTGCGTCGTCACCGGCTCGACCCAGGCGGGGATGATCGTTGGCTTCGCCGCGCAGGATCGCGCCGATCGGGTGATCGGCATCGACGCGTCCGGAACACCGGAACAGACCCGCGCTCAGGTGCGCCATATCGTGGACAGCGCCGCGGAACTCGTCGAACTCGGTCGCGCGGTGCGGGACGATGAGATCATCATCATCGAAGACTACGCCTATCCGGCCTACGGCGTGCCTTCGGAGGACACCAACGCGGCGATCCGGCTCGCCGCGCGGACCGAAGCTTTGATCACCGATCCCGTCTATGAGGGCAAATCCATGCAAGGCCTGATCGACCTGACGAAGACGGGATTTTTCCCGAAGGGCTCGAAAGTGCTCTACGCCCATCTTGGCGGCGCGCCGGCGCTGAACGGATACAGCTACTACTACCGAGAGGGCTGACCGGCTCGCGAGGGCGAGGACAGGCTCGCCCATTATTGGCGCTTATCCACTTTCCAAAACGCGCCAGGTCACGACCTCGGGCGCAAGGCGCTTGAGCCTGAGGCTCCAGAGGCCTATCTCTAACGGCGGCGGGTCTGCTGCGGCTCGCGTCGAAGGCAAACATATCCCACCGACCTTAATTCACTCATAGGGAGCTGTCCCTGTCCGTGGCCGTGGCTGCGGGTATATGGCGCCCACCTGGTAATCCAGGTCTGAGGGGATTGAACCGCCCTTCACGGTCCTCGCGGCGCCGCCACCTCGCCCAGGGTTAGCCTTCCCTTACGGGCCCGTTGCGCATCGCGCCCTGCGATCTATAGGGTGCTCCAGCCTACCGAATGTTGGAGACGGCAATGGCCGACAGCGCCCAGACCGACCTCGACGCCTTCCGCGCAGAGACCCGCGCCTGGCTCGAACAGAATTATCCTAAATCCCTGAGTGCGCCTATGGCGGACGACGAGGCCCCCTGGGGCGGTCGGCGCGCCCAATGGGCCAATCCAGACGCCAAGCTCTGGCTCGACCGGATGGCGGCGAAGGGGTGGACGGCGCCGACCTGGCCAAAGGCCTATGGCGGCGGCGGTCTCACCCGCGACGAGGACCGGGTGCTGCAGCAGGAGCTCATCCGGGTGAAGGCGCGTCCGGCGCTGATGAGTTTCGGGATCTGGATGCTGGGTCCTGTTCTGCTCGAATACGCGAGCGAAGCCCAGAAGCTGAAATTCCTGCCCCCGATCGTGCGCGGCGAGATCCGCTGGTGTCAGGGGTATTCGGAACCGGGGGCGGGCTCGGATCTCGCGGGCCTGCAGACCCGCTGCGAGGACCGCGGCGACCACTATCTGGTCAATGGTCAGAAGGTCTGGACGTCCTATGCGGACCAGGCCGACTGGATTTTCTGCCTGGTTCGCACTGACGCCTCCAAGAAGCATGAAGGCATCAGCTTTCTGCTGTTCGACATGAAGACGCCCGGGGTCGAGGTGCGGCCGATCAAGCTGATCTCGGGCTCCTCGCCCTTCTGCGAGACCTTTTTTGACGATGTGAAGGTGCCCAAAGACCAGCTGGTCGGCAGGCTGAACGGGGGCTGGGACATCGCCAAGCGCCTTTTGCAGTACGAGCGGCAGAACATTTCGGCCAGCGGTTTTGGCGGCGGCGCCGGTCTTGAGCTCGAGGAGGTCGCCAAACAGTTCGTCGGGTGTGTAGAGGGCAAGATCGCGGATCCCGACCTCAGAGCCCGCGTCGCCGAGCACCGGATGTACGCCAAGGCCTTCGCCCTCACGGTCCGCCGGGCCGAGGCGGAGTCCAAGGCCGCCAAGGGACCCTCGGCCGCCACCTCGATCATCAAATACGCCGCCGCCAAGCTGAACCAGGACCGGAGCGAGCTGATGATCGAGGCCTTGGGGACCCAGGGCCTGGGCTGGGAAGGCGAGGGCTTTGATCCTGAGGCGCTCAAGGCCACCCGCGCCTGGCTCCGCTCCAAGGGGAACTCCATCGAGGGCGGCACCTCGGAGGTGAACCTCAATGTCGTCGCCAAGCGTGTCCTTGGACTTCTGGACCACCAGTAGGCGATGGCGACCATCGAATTCTGGTACGAGTTCGCCTCGACCTACTCCTACCCCGCGGCCTGGAGGATCGAACGTCTGAGCCAGGCGGCGCGGGTGAAGCTTGTATGGCGCCCGCTCCTGCTCGGCCCGCTGTTCAACCGTCAGCAGGGCATGACCGACAGCCCGTTCAATGTGGTCGAGGTCAAGGGGCGCTATATGTGGCGGGACATGGAGCGGGTCTGCCAGGCCGAGATGCTGCCCTTCCGCCGTCCCTCGGCCTTCCCGCGCCGGAGCCTTCTGGCCCTGCGCCTAGCTCTGGTCGGCGCTCATCGGGGCTGGATCGCCAACTTCAGCCGCGCGGTCTACGCCGCCAACTTCGGCCAGGACCGGGATATCGGCGACCCGGCCGTCCTTGCCGCCCTGGTCAAGGAGGTCGGCGGCGATCCGGTTGCGGACCTAGACGAGGCCGATACGGACGCGATCAAGGCCGAGCTTAGGGACAATGTCGCCGAGGCGGAGGCGAAAGGCATCTTCGGCGCGCCGAGCTTTTATATTCCCAACGCCAAGGCGGAAGGGGGCGAGCTGTTCTGGGGCAACGACCGGCTGGAGCAGGCGGTCGCCTGGGCTGGCGCACACTGATGAGAGCTTAGGGACGATCCATGGGCGTACTGACCGAAGAGCAGGTGATGCTGAAGGATGCAGCCAAGGGCTGGGTGGGCGATCGCTCGCCGGTCTTGGCCCTGCGCAAGCTTCGCGACGCCGATGTCGAGGCAGGGTTTGATCGCGACGTCTGGGCCGAGATCGGCCAGATGGGCTGGGCTGGCGTCGTGGTGCCGGAGGCCTATGGCGGCTCGGAGTTCGGCTACCGCGCCTTAGGCCTGGTTCTGGAGGAGACTGGCCGCACCCTGACCAACTCGCCGCTGATCTCCACAGCCTTGTTCGCCGCCACCGTCCTCAGCCTCGGCGGCGACGCGGCGCAGAAGGACGCCTGGCTGCCCAAGATCGCCGAAGCCGCGGCGGTGATCGCGCCGGCGATCGATGAGGGCGCCCACCACGCGCCAGCCTCAACCGCCTTGAAGGCGGTCAGGTCCGCCGGCGGCTGGACCCTTTCGGGCAAGAAGACCTTCGTCCTCGACGGCTTTGTCGCCGACGCCTTCATCGTCGCCGGGCGCACCGCGGGTCAACCGGGCGAGGCGGCGGGGATCACCCTTTTTCTGGTCCCTGCGGCGGCGGACGGCGTGTCGCGCATCCGACTGAAGACGGTGGATTTCCGAGGGGCGGCCGATGTCGTCTTCGATGAGGTCAGGCTGGGTGAAGACGCGGTGATCGGTCAGATCGACCACGGCTTTAGCCTTCTTGATCAGGCCCTTGACCGCACGCGCGCCGGGCTCGCCGCTGAGATGCTGGGCCAGGCCAGCCAGGCGTTCGACATCACCCTCGACTACCTCAAGACCCGGGTGCAGTTCGGCCAGGTGATCGGAACCTTTCAGTCCCTGCAGCACCGGGCCGCCAAGATGTTCACCGAACTGGAAATGACCCGCAGCTGCGTTGAGGCGGCCCTCGACGCCATCGACGCGGGCGCCAATGATGTGCGCGCCCTCTGCTCCCTGGCCAAGGCCAAGGCGTCGGAGACGGTTCACCTCGTCTCCAACGAAATGGTCCAGATGCATGGCGGCATCGGCATGACCGACGCCCACGACGCCGGGCTCTATATGAAGCGCGCCCGGGTCTCTGAAGCCCTGTTGGGCGGCGCGAGTTTCCACCGCGACCGCTACGCGACCCTCATGGGCTATTGATGAGGTCCCCCTTTTCGCTCGCGCCGGTCTTGGGGGCGCGAGCTGACCTCAGGCCGCTTTCAGCCGCTCGAGGTAAGGGCCGTGAAGATCGGGGTTCGCCGCTAAGACGGCGCCGTCCTCAAGGGTGAAGGTCGCTCCGTCGGCTGTGGTGATCACCCCGCCGGACTCGGTCACGATCAGCCAGCCGGCGGCCATGCCCCATGGCTTAAGCCCGCGCTCCCAGTAGCCGTCGAACCGGCCAGCGGCGACATAGGCGAGGTCAAGGGCCGCCGACCCGAAGCGGCGCACTCCCGCGACCCGCTGGGTCATCTGATGCAGCTCTTTCAGGAAGACGCCATGCCCGGGTTTGCCGGTAAAGGGAATGCCGGTGGCGATCAGCGATTCATCGAGCTTTCGGCGCGCGGAGACACGCAGGCGCTTTTCCGTATTGAGAAAGGCGCCCTTGCCCTTTTCCGCCCAAAACATTTCGTTGCTGATGGGGTTGAAGGTCAGGCCGGCGACGATCCCGGCGCCGTCGCGCTCCAGGGCGATGTTCACGGCGAAGTGCGGAATGGCGTGGAGAAAGTTGGTGGTGCCGTCCAATGGATCGACGATCCAGCGGTGGGTCTTGTCCGACCCTTCGTCCAGGCCGCCCTCCTCGCCGAGGAAGCCATAGCCGGGCCGCGCCTTTTCAAGCTCCTCGCGCAGGATCTCCTCTGACTTAAGGTCGGCTTGGCTGACGAAGTCGCCCGGCCCCTTCTTGGAGACCTGCAGCTCGGAGACCTCGCCAAAGTCGCGCGCCAGACGCCGGCCCGCCTTGCGCGCGGCGGCCATCATCACTTGCAGAAGGGCTGAGGGGGTGGTCATTGAGGGCGTGTAGCGCAGGCGCCAGGGCCGCGTCGAGCTTTCGCCGCACGCAAGGGCGGCCTATCAGGGCCCCGATGAGCCTTATCTTCCATCGTGCTGTCCTGATCCGCCGCTGGACATCAATCGCCCTCCGCGCCGGCGTCCGGCCGAGGCCCGCCCCCCGCAAGCCCCGGCGGAAGGCATTTGGCGTGTCCAGGGGAACCATGACGCCCCTGAAGCGCGCCGACGCCCCACGGGGGCCGACCTCCTGGATCGACGGGTGAAGCGCGCCATAGGGGCGAGCCTCGCCGGGTTGGCTCTGCTTGGGGCGCTCCTCAGCGTCGCGCCGGCCTTCGCGGCGGAGGATCCCTACGTGGAGCGTGCTGCGGGCGCCAAAGGCGAGGCGGCCCTGCGGCTGGATGTTGTGTTTGGCCAGGCCGGCGGCGCGGATCGGCTCCGCGAGCGCCTGAACGCAAGCCCGCCGCCGTCTCAGGCCTTCGCCGCTGAGGCCTGGCCGCTCGTGTGTGAAGACGATTATCACGAGGGCCGCTATGCTTTAGCCGCTTCCGACTGCGCCCGGGCTGCAGAGGTGGGCTCTGACGCCCACGTCCTTGAAATCGTCGACCTCCTCATCCGCGAGCCCCCTGTGCAGGCGGAAGGGAGCGCGCGCGCAGCCCTGACCGCCGGCTCCCACATTGAGGTTCGCTCGGGCGAGTATCTCGGCTTTGCGATCGCCGACACCGGTGCGCAGATCTCGGTCATGATGCAGAGCGTCGCGGCGAAGGCCCATGTGCGCCTCCTCGGCGTCACCCGATCGGTGGATACGACCACCACGACGGTGGCAGGTCAGATCGGGATCATCCCGGAGGTGCACATCGGTAAGGCCGTGCTCCGCAACCTGCCGGTTCTTGTGCTTGCCGACGCCCAGTTGACCCTCGCCAACGGCGCGGTCCGCCTTCCCTTCATCATCAGCCTCTATGGCCTGGCGCAATTCGGCAAAATGGCCTGGCTCGACCATGGGCGCTGGCTTGCCTTGGGCGAGGCTGCGCCCGAGGATTTTAAGGACGCCGTCCCGATGATCTGGCACCCCCTCGGCCTCGGCGTACCCCTTGACGGGGTGTCAGGCCGGCGCGCCGCCCACCTCGATAGCGGCGCCAACATCAGCTACCTGCTCGAGGCCGGCCTGCAGCTGATCCCGGCGGACGAGCGGGTCCTTATGGGCGTCGGCCATCGCCGGATCGGCGGGGTCGGCGGGGTGGTCGAGGAGGACATCGAGCGGCTTCCGCGGGCCAGTCTGTTCCTGGCCGGCCATCCGCTGACCTTCTCCGACGTCGATGTCGCCATGGATGCGGACACCGGAGAAGTCGCCCGCCTTGGCGAGGATGTGCTCGGCCGTTACGCCGCCGTCGTGCTCGATTTCAAGGCCATGCAGTTTTCGCTAAGCCCCTGAAGCGGGCTCTTGTCATCGCCGGTGAAGCCGCACGCCTTGGGCCGGCGACCCCCGACCGTGTCGGGGGCCGCAGGGGGGCCTCCTAAAGCGCCGCCGCGAGCGCGGCGAGCTTGGTCACGGTGTTGAAGTTGCGGGCTGTGCCGGTTCTGGCGGCGGGGATCTTAAGTTTGGTCTCAGCCTGGCCGTCCGGATAGTGAACGTAGATTTCGCGAAGGCCGAGGGCCAGGGCTTCCACCGTCGCCCCGATGGCCTCGTCGAGGGCGTTTGTCGGCGGCGGCGCATCCAGGAAGATGGCGCTGACCTTGGCGGGGGGTTTGTCAGCAAAGGGATTGGCTCTGACCACCGCCGCCATTTCCGCCGCCGTGCGCACAAGGACGCCTAAGGGCCTGCCGGCATAGCTCTGGAGCGCTTCGCCGAGCCTCGCCTTGACCTCAGGCTCCAGAAGCGGGCTTTCGAAAACGACGTTCCCGCTGGCGATGTAGGTGGACACCCTCAGCATTCCCGCCTGCTCGCAAAGGCGCTTGAGATCCGCCATCGGCAGCTTGCCCGTTCCGCCGACATTGACGGCGCGCAGGAGGGCGACAAAGGCGGTCAAGCGGCGAGCACCAGACCGTTCGAGATCTTCACTGGCCACGGCCGCAGGCCCTGACCGACACAGGGGCCCGCGACGCAAACGCCGTCGGCGATGCGGAACATGGCCCCATGACTGCAACACAGGATCAGGTCGCCGGCCCGCGTCAGATACCGGTCGTCGCCGAGGGTCAGGGGCAGGCCGATATGGGGGCATTGGTCGCGCCAGCCGAACACCTGCCGCCCCTGGCGCACGACAAAGCCGCGGAAGATCTGCCCGCCGTCCTCGAAGCAGAAGCCGCGCGCGCCTGGATCGGCCAGGGTGTCGAACCGGCAAAGCGGCGTCTGGGGCGCCGGCGTGCTCACCCCTCGTAGCCCTGCAGGGCCCCGATCGCGACACGGAACGGGCGTAGCCAGGTGCTGCCGAACAGGCCCGCCTTGGCGTAGGGATCCTGATCCAGCTTGACCTTGGCCGCTTCGAGGTTGTCGGCCTCGAGGATCATGGCCGAGCCCATCGGCTGGCCGTGCTCGTCCAGCAGGGGGCCGCCCAACCGTACGAAGGCCTTGGCGAACTCCAGATGATCTGGCCGCACGCGCATGCGCAGAGCCAGATGATCCGGCTTATCGAGGCCGATGAAGTGAAACAGGGGCATTTCATACCTCGCTTTTGAGCGGACGCGATAGCAGGCCGGCGATGGCGGCGTCGACGTCGGTCTCCCCCGACAATAGCCTCTTTACTGCGCGCGAGATCGGCATTTCGACCTTGAGCGCATCAGCCAGAGCCGCCACAGCGGGCGCAGAGGCGACCCCCTCTGCGATCGATCGCTTGCCGGCGAGCGCCTCATCGAGGCTTTTTCCAGCCCCGAGGGCGAGGCCCACCGACATATTGCGCGACTGGGAGGAGGAGCAGGTCAGCACCAAATCGCCGAGACCGCACAGGCCCGCCACGGTCTCCGCCTGCCCGCCCAAGGCCACCGCCAACCGGGTCAGTTCGGCGAAGCCGCGGGTGATCAGGGCTGCGTGAGCCGAGCGCCCGAGGCCGCGACCTTCAACGACGCCGCACGCGATCGCGAGGACGTTCTTGACCGCCCCGCCCGCCTCGGCGCCGATGAGATCGGTGGAGAGGTAGGGCCTAAAGGATGGACTGGCGATCGCCTCTGCGATGCGTTCTGCGCAGGCCGCCTCGGCGCAGGCCAGAGTGACCGCCGTCGGCAAGCCCCTCGCCACCTCGCCGGCGAAGCTCGGGCCGGAGAGGACGGCGAGGGTGAGCGTCGGCAGGGCTTCAGCGGCGAGGGCGCTCATAAGCTTCAGAGAACCCTGCTCAACGCCCTTGGAGCAGAGCACGATCGGCGCATCCGGCGCGTGCGGCGCAAATGCGGCGAGGGCCGAGCGCATATGTTGAGCCGGCGCCACGGCCAGGATCAGGTCGCACCCTTTGAGGTCGGCTAGCTCGCGGGTGGGGTGGATGGCTGGATCCAGAATGACGCCGGGCAAAAACAGGCTGTTCTGGCGATGGGTCTTGATGGTTTGGACGACCTCGTCCTCGCGCGCCCACAAGATCGCTTCGCGTCCAGCCCGGGCGCAGACCTTTGCGAGGGCTGTGCCCCATGCCCCAGCGCCGATCACCCCGACCGTTTGGATGCTCATCGGGCGCGCTCCGTCCGAAGGACGATGGCCTGCGCCCTGGCGCCGCAAGTTGGGGCAAGGCCATGCTGGGCTCCGCTCATGGTAAGAGCAGTTCGGGCCTGTTTACAAAAAGGGTCATCAGGGCGGCCACCTGAAGACCATTGACGAGCTCGCCCGATCGGATCGCCTGAAGCACCTGAAGCGCGGTCATGAGGGCGACGTCGAGGGTCTCGGTTGGGCTCTCCTGCGGCTCGGCGACGCGCGCGCAGCCTGTGAAGACGGTGGCGAAAAACCAGTTGCGCTGGATGGCCGGGTTCGGCCGGACCTTCAAGAGTGGTCCGAGCTCCGCCCCGGAATAGCCGGTCTCTTCTAAGAGCTCGCGCCCTGCGGCCTCCTCGGGCGTCTCGTGAGGCTCAACCACCCCGCCCGGGCATTCGAGGGAGAGGACTTGGGCCCCCTCGCGCCACTGACGGGTCATCACAAGCCGACCATCGGCGGTCAAGGGCACGGCGATCGCCCAGTCCGGATAATGGAGCACGGTGTAGTCGTCGACGAGCGCGCCTGAGGGCGTGCGGCAGCGCTCCACCCGGGCGTCGAGCCATTTGGTTTTTGCGAGCGTCCTTTCCTCCAGAACCTCCCAAGGCTGCTGCGTCATGCCTTGGCGCCTTTGCGGCCGGGCTTGTGGAGGGGCGACGCCTGCGCTGCGACCGCGTCAAGGGGCCAGCGCGGCCGGGCGGGCGCATCGAGCGGGTCGATCAGACCGGCGCGAAGCCGTTCGGCGCCGACCAGAGCGATCATCGCGGCGTTGTCGGTGCAATATTTCAGGGGCGGCGCGGTGAAGCGAAAGCCATAGGCCTCAGCCGTTTCCTGCAGCCGTGCGCGGACAACAGCGTTGGCCGCAACCCCGCCGGCGACGGCGAAAAGCCGGCCCTCGCCGCCGTGGCGCTCGATATAGCGTCCAAGGGCCCGGGCTGAGCGCTCAGAGAGCTGGCGCGCGATAGCGGCCTGTACCGACGCGGCCAGGTCGCGCCGGTCCTCATCGGTGCGGACCGCGCTGTCGATCAGCCGCACAGCGGCGGTCTTCAGGCCCGAAAACGAGAAGTCGCAGTCCTTGCGGTCCAAGAGGGCGCGGGGCAGGGAAAAGCGGGCCGCATCGCCGCTCTCGGCCAACCGCTCCAGCGCCGGTCCCCCAGGATAGGCGAGGCCAAGATGGGCGGCGATTTTGTCGAAGGCTTCGCCGGCCGCATCATCTATGGTTGAGCCGAGGCGGTGAGCCTGGCCGACCCCCTCGACGCTGAGGAGTTGGCAATGACCGCCTGACACGAGCAGCAGCAGAAAGGGGTAGGGGGCCGGCGTATCGGATAGCCGCACGGAAAGGGCGTGGCCCTCCAGGTGATTGACGGCGATCAGGGGCAGGCCGCGGGCAAGGGCGACGCCCTTGGCGGAGGCGAGGCCCACCATAACCCCCCCGATCAAGCCTGGGCCGGCGGTGGCCGCAATCCCGTCGAGACCGCCATAGCCCAACCCGGCCTCGGCCATGGCCTGGATGATCACCCGGTCGATCAGCTCCACGTGGGCGCGCGCTGCGACCTCCGGCACCACGCCGCCATAGGGAATATGCGCGTCGATCTGGCTCGCCACGACATTCGAGATCACCTCGACGCCGGCGTCCGACAAGCGCACCACAGCCGCAGCGGTCTCATCGCAACTGGTCTCGATGCCGAGGACGGTGGTCTGGGACAAGGCGCGCCTGTCGTTGCGGGGGCGCCTCTCCTGCTGTAGCGAGGCGATCGGTCCCGAGGTAACCTTCGCACCCCCCGTATGCAACCAGCCGCCCTCGCTTTGAAGCTGACACCGGTGCAAAGCCTTCCCGCCCTTACCCGATGCGGGCCTTGGCGCAGCCGGGAAGATGACGGGCCGGCCCCCGAGGCGCCGGGCCTTGGTCTTGATTACGCCGTCCGCGCCCAAGGCAGCGACCGGAGCGAGCCCTGAACCCGGTGGCGAGCGACGGCGCCCTCGTCTGGATCACGCGCGCGGAACCCGGAGCCGCGGCGACGGCCGCGCGGATCGGCGCAATCGGGCTTCGGGCGCTGATGGCCCCCCTCCTAGAGGTTCAGCCCCTCGAGACGCCGCTCGACCTTGACGGCGTCGGCGCCCTCGCCTTTACGAGCACAAACGGAGTTTGGGCGTTCGCCGCGCGCTCTGATTGGCGCCGGGTTCCGGTGTTCGCGGTCGGCGACGCCACGGCCAAAGCCGCGCGGGCGGCGGGTTTTGATGATGTGCGCTCGGCCGATGGCGAAATGCTGGCCCTGATCGACCTGATCGGCAAAGGGCGGCCAGAAGGCGTGGTCTTGCATCCTTGCGGCCGTCATCTGGCTGGGGACTTAACCGGGGGCCTGAAGCGTCAGGGCTTCGTCGCGCGCGATGTGGCGCTTTATGATACCCCCGCGATTGCGGCCCTTCCCGCTGAAGCGACCCTTGCCCTTGAAGAGCGCGCGCTCTTCGCTGTCCTTATTCACTCGCCGCGCGCGGCCGAGATCCTGGCAAGCCTCGTCGACGGGTTCGACCTCTCCGAGACCCTGGCCTTCGGCTTGTCGTCGGCCTGTCTTCGCCCCCTTAAGACCCTTGGCTTCGCCGAGCTGGTCAAAGCCAAGCGACCGCGGGAGGATGCTTTACTTGACGCCCTGCTGACCCGGCTACGCAGCTTTGAAACGGGGCGGTCCTAAGCCAAGGTCGGCCCCTATACGGGCTCTTCTCACTGGCTGGTCGACCCTCAAGCGCGGCGCCCAGGACCTGCACAATGCTTCAGCGCCGAGGCTTGGCGTCGTCGTCGTCCTAACGCCTCGGACTGAGATCGTCTCGAGCCCCAGGGCGAGGCTGTGACCACCGCGTCTAATGGACGGGGATGGTGGTCGCAGGCCCCTCGCCGACGATTTCAATAATACAGGGTTCGTCCTTGGCTCCGTCATAGTGCGGCGCGTTGGCGAAGTGGGTGACGACCGTTCCGGCGGGAAGGGGCGTTGTGGCGGCGGGGTCGAAGGTTTTTCCGGTCCCGACCCACCAGGTCCCTGAAACCACCACCACGTACCGTGCGAAGGGATGGATATGCGGTTCGCTCATCTTGTGGGCTGGCCATTTGACCAGGACCGCGTAAGGGCCGGGCTTTCCCGGGTCGCCCCAGAGGTTGATGCTCAAGGGACCCACCCTAGGATCGCCTTTCCATTCCAGCTTGTCTGGGAGGGTGTAGGCGAGGACGGACGGGTCCGGCGCGGCGTCTGCCGCGAACGGGGCGATGAGGAGGAGCATAGGCAGAGCGTATCGGATCATCGTCTGGCTTTCTTGACCTGCGGCCGATCGAACAGGCCGCCTTTTTGATACAGCGGCGATCGAGATTTGCGAGCGTGCGGGCATCAGACGTGCAGGGAAAGGGTTTCTGGGCGCGCCCTTGGCAATTCCCGCGGTCGCCGGTAAACAGGCCGGCGTCAGGATATCCTGGATCAGGGCCGCCTTAGCTCAGCCGGTAGAGCGGCGCATTCGTAATGCGTAGGTCAGGTGTTCGAGTCACCTAGGCGGCACCATCTTTTCAATGGCTTAGCCGGAGTTTCCCTGCTTCCACGGCCGAAATAGTGGGCCTGGAAGCAGGGTGGAAGCAGCCCGGAAGCAAAGATTAAGACATTTTGTCGCATATGTTCAGGCGCATGCGCTGGCTCTGTTCTGGCGGCGCCAAGCGCTGAGCGTCAATTAGGAAGAGCGCAACCAGGCATCGAAGCCACACCAATGGCGAACAGCGAGTTGTCGCCGCTCTCCCATGCCTACCGATTACTCCTCCCGTGCGAGCGGGTTAGTACACGGTCGCAAACGGTCGGCCCCGCCATTGCGGAAACACGACATTCGAATGAAGCCGGCCAATGTCGGGGTTCGGGCGGCGGCATGGCTTCCGCTGATGTTGAGGGTTTCGGAGGTCGGCCCTTGCACGGGGTCTGCGGCCGGCACTGAGGGCCGGCTTCCGAAAGCCTTCAGGGGAGGAAGCCGCGGTCAGTGTCCTGGGGTTTACCAGGCTATGGCGATAGCGGTTGTCGCTGCCATGCTGACGGCGGTCGGGAATGCCTTGCCAGCGGTCATGGACAGCCTCAAACGGCCGACACCTGGGCCCGGAGGTGGGTGAAGCGTCAATGTTGGCGGGTGCTGAACGCCGCTTGGGGTGATGCTGGATGCAAGGCGCAGCAGACCCTGCGCCAAGACCCAAGTGCGATGGCGGGAGCTGGCGTGGAGGGTGGTCGTGGCCGTGCTCATGAGCTGTCGCACCAGACGGGGCCAAGCGGGCGAGCACGCCAGGCGTCGCCCCGGCCGATGACCTCGATAATCCGCAGACCGCCGCCGCAACATGGGCAGATCAGGCCGGGCGTGGCCTTGGGCTCGCAGGGTTCGGGCGCCTGCTCGGACATGGTGGCAGGTTGTGTAGCCCGGTTCAGGATTAGGGCGCGCAGGGCGTCCAGAGGCACGGTGTTGGAGCCCTTGGCCAGCAGGCCATAGTGGCGGATGCGGTGGAAACCGGGCGGCAAAACGTGGATCAGGAAACGCCGGATGAACTCGGCGGGCGACAGCGCCATGGTCGCCATCTTCACCGCGCCAGTGGCCGGGTCGGCGCGGCGATAGTCCTTCCAGAGAAAACGGACGTTCTGGTTGTCCAGACTGACCAGACGGCTGCTGGAGATGCGACGCGGTGGGTGTAGCGGGACAGATAGGCCAGCACGGCGGCCGGTCCGCCGAAAGGTGGCCGCGCGTCACGTTTTTACTCAGCCTCGACCCATTGCGGACCCATCCTGACAAAAGCTAAGCTTGTTTCTTCGGAGGGGTTCGCATCGGTTTAGAGGAAGCAAGACTGGAGCATGACATGAAATATAGCGCCCTGGGTCTTGCCGGCTTTTGCAGCTTCGTCGGCCTTTCTGTCAACGCCGTGCCGGTTCCGGCGCAATATCAGCCCCCCTCGGCCGACATCGCCCTTGGTCATGAGATTTTTAAGGAACTGATCGAGATCGACACCACCCATGCCCACGGGTCGAGCAATGCTGCCAAAGCCATTCAACGGCGTCTCTTGCAAGCCGGATTCAAAGCGGAAGATGTCTTGTTCTTGGCACCGGCCGACCATCCTGACAAAGGCAATCTGCTGGTTAGATTGCGCGGCAAAGCCAAAACCAAACCCGCCTTGTTCATCGCCCATCTCGATGTGGTGGATGCGAAGCGCGAGGATTGGAGCGTCGATCCCTTCAAATTGACCGAACAGGACGGCTATTTTTATGGTCGCGGTACGATCGACGTAAAAGACGGAGTCGCGGCCCTGGTGGAAACTTTGCTCCGCCTTAAACGGGAGGCCTATGTTCCCGAGCAGGACCTACTTTTTGCCTTTACTGCGGACGAGGAGGCCGGCGGCACCTCCAATGGCCCAGCCTGGCTTTTGGCCAATCACCGGGATCTTATCGACGCCCGCATCGTGTTGAATTTCGATGATGGCGGCGGTGACCTGACTGGTGACCAGCGCCGAGATTTTGAAATCGGCACCAGCGAAAAGATTTATGCCACCTTCCGCATCGAGGCGACCGCGCCGGGCGGTCATGGCTCATTGCCCGGCCCCGACAATCCGATCTATCGAATCGGCGACGGGCTGGCGCGCCTGGAAGCTTACAAATTTCCGCTGATGATGACCGAGACGACGCGGGCAAGCTTCGCGAAACGTGCACAATTGGAAGGCGGTCCCGACAAGGACGACATGCTCGCGGTCGCCGCCGTTCCGCCCGACCTCGCCGCTGCCGACCGGCTCAGCAAGGATGTCGTCAATAATGCCGAACTGCGGACCATCTGCGTCGCCACGCTGATCTCGGGCGGCCATGCCGAAAATGCTCTGCCGCAACGCGCCTCAGCAATCATTCAGTGTAGGCTGATGCCCAATGACAGCATTGGAAATGTGCAGAAACAGCTGGTGGCGGTATTAAATGATCCCAAGATCAGCCTGACCGTTGACGTCGCGCCGATCGTCTCGCCCGAGTCGCCTTTGACTGCTGGCGTCGTTGGTAAGGTGACGGCGGTGTACAGCAGTCTGTGGCCGGGCGTGCCGCTGCTGCCGACCATGGCATGGGGTTTCAGCGATGCCCGCCAATTCCGTAACGCCGGCATTCCGACCTATGGCGTCTCCGGCGTCTGGGAGGATTGGACGGAAAACCGCGCCCATGGCCGCGATGAGCGGGTTTCCATCACCGCGTTCAATGAAAGCCTTGAATATAGCTATCGGTTGGTCAAAGAATTCGGCAAGCCTGACTGATCAAACGCAACGCCAGTTTCCTTATGACGGGGTTCCCTTCTGCTTGTTGAAGTCGCCGATCACCCGCACCAGAAGTTCGCGTGGCATCGTGCCCGCTGACAGGCCGGCGCGGTGGAAATCGCGCATATCAAATTTGCCGCCCAGCGCCAATTTGGACTCGCTGCGCGGCCTGTTCCACACAGCCTGCACCCGCCTGCAACCTTCGGAGCGTCCGGTTTCGGGCGAGTCCGCAGGTCTATGTGACCCGCAGCCTATACGCGACCACGACCTGAAAAAGCCCTATCTGCCCTTGGGCGGCGTTCCGATAATTGGGCTTCCGCGCAAAACGTCGGCGAGGGATTGGCCCTCCGGGCGCTCGCTACGCCGCCGCCAACGGCGCGTTTCCGGCGGGGAGCCAAATGGCGCTATCGACCCAAAGCTGCACTTGGAGCGGCCCAGCGCCATCGCATCCTTGAGAGCCTGTAAAACTAACCGCTCATCTTCGCGCATGCGGTGTCGTCCAACGTATGGGGTGTTTCGGCTAAGCGTGCTCATCCTCGGACATCGGCGGCGAACGCAGAGGACCCCTTCTTGCACTGCGGACGCTCTGGCCTCGTCGTTTTGCTAAGGCTTGGCCGGCTTTCCGTTGGGAAGATCGCCGGGCCGGGGCGGGGTGAAATTCACCACAAGGTCGCCCTCGGCCAGCACCCGCTCGTTCATCACCTGGATCAACTGGTCGAGGACGACGCCCCCCTTCAAGGGCAGCATCCGGCTGAGGGCGAACACCTCCACATGATAGTGGTGAACCGGATCTCCCTCGGGGGGATGGGGCCCGATATAGCCGATGCCGCCCATGGAGTTCTTCCCCTGCATCAAGCCCTTCGCGCCAAGGATCTCCGCCTTGGTGTGGATCGCGTGGCCAAGGCCGGCGACGTCGCCCGGGATATTATAGGCGACCCAATAGGTGATCACCCGCCGCTGAACCGGGTCCAGCTCTTCAACCACCACAGCATAGGACTTCGCGTCAGGAACCGGACTCCAGCTGATCGGGAAGGATGTCGACTTTCCATACCCAGTGTAGACCAGCGGCAGGTCGTTTTCGGCGTTAACGGCGGAGGAGGTCACCTGCAAACTGCCGACCGCGCGTGAGATCACCCGGTCCTCGGCCAGCGCCGGGCCGACGAAGGGAAGCGGCGCCTTTTTCATGAAGGGAAGCTGAGCCGTCGCCGGCGCGGCCAGCACGGCCCAAGCGGAGAGGGCGCCAAGCGATATCAGCCGGCGGATCGACATTGACGCTTCTGACAAGGACAGCTCCAGGCAAGCTTATGGGCCCGCACCCCTCTAACCTAAACCTTCACGGCCCTGAACAGGCGACGCCCATAGAATCCCGCGATGGGCCATGATCAAGCGTCTTGCAATTGCGACTGGTTCTCGTTTACATGCGTCCATGATCCGGACCCTCGTCCTTGTGACCGCGTGTGCAAGTCTCCTCGCCTGTTCCAAGGCGCAGACCGCTTCCGGCGCGCCGCCGATCCCTTTACTGCTCAAGGAACATCGCTTCTCCCCGGCGGTGATCACCGTCAAGGCCAACCAGCCTTTCGCGATTGAAGTCACCAACGCCGACGGCGTCGCTGACGAGTTCGATTCCGACTCGCTGAAACGCGAGAAGGTCATCGCCGGGGGCCAGAGGGGCGTCGTCCGTGTCGGACCTCTGCCCCCCGGCCGTTATCCGTTCATGGGCGAATATCACGCAAAAACGGCGCAGGGCGCCGTGATCGTCCAGTAGGAGGCCGCCATGCTCGGCGCTTTGCTGATCGTCTTTCGGGAAGTGATCGAGGCGGGCCTGATCGTGGGCATCGTTCTGGCGGCGACGCGCGGCGTCCCGGGCCGCGGGCTTTGGGTTGCAGGCGGGGTCGCCGCCGGGGTTCTGGGCGCCTGCGTATTGGCCGTCTTCGCCGGCGGCCTTTCCTCCCTGTTCCATGGCTCTGGCCAGGAGCTGTTCAACGCCGCCATCCTGATCCTCGCGGTCGGCATGCTGACCTGGCACAATGTCTGGATGGCGAGCCATGGCCGCGAAATGAGCCGAGAGCTGAAGGCTGTAGGCGCAGAGGTGGTCAAAGGCTCGCGCTCACTCTTCGCCATGGCGGTGGTGGTCGGCGTCGCGGTTCTGCGCGAGGGCTCGGAAGTCGTTCTCTTTCTCTATGGGATCGCCGCTCAGGGCGGAGCCACCACCCTTGGCATGCTTACCGGCGGGACCTTGGGCGTCATCGCGGGCGCAGCCTTGTCGGCGCTGATTTATCTCGGCCTCTTGGCCATCCCCGCCCACCGCCTGTTTGCGGCCACCACCGGCTTGATCACGCTTCTGGCCGCAGGCCTCGCGGCCCAGGCCGCCGCCTTCCTGCAACAGGCCGGGGTGATCGATGGTTTGACGACCCCGCTTTGGGACACCTCGCGGATCCTGGACGAGGGTTCGACTTTAGGGCGGCTCTTGAAGACCATTGTCGGCTACACCGATCGTCCGGACGGTCTACAGCTGATCGCCTGGCTGGCCGTTGTGGCCGCGATGATCGTCCTGATGCGGCTGGTCAATCCAATGCCCGGCCGCCTCCGCTCAGGGCCGATCGCCGTCCCACATCCGGCCGAGTAAACCGGCGCGCTGAGGGCTTCGGCCGTCCTTGATCGGCTGAGCCGCCCAAACCCCAAGGGTTTCTAGCATAGGGATGAAAGCCCGAGCATCTTTGGGTTCGGTGGACCGCTTCAAACCCTAGCCCATTGTAGCCCATGAGGGATCACCCCCCGTCGCCGCCCTCAAGCATTTCGGCGGCGGCCGGCAGGTGGCGGGCCAGATCCATCAGGCGGGCGATCAGCGCCTCACGGGATTCGGCGGCGAGGGCGTCGCGCAGGTGAGACAGCCTGCCGTCAAGGCCCCTAAGATCACGCGGCCCGAGGGCGTCAGCCGTCAGCGCCGTGGCGCCGATATGCTTGCAGGTGCGCTCGAGCGGAAAGTCTGGGCAGGTGCACTCCCCATCGCCATCTTCACGGACCTCGACCGAATAGAGCCGGCCGGTCTCCCCGGTGACGATCGCCAGAGCTCGGCCATCTTCGATCGCAACCACCCTCACCCAGCCGTTGTTGAAATAGTTCTGCGCCCGGCGTGCGCGTTTTTCGCCGAGCCGGTCCATAAGGCCATCGATGTCGAATCGGTGGGGGATCATGACGGTCAGTTTAGCGGCTCGCCGCCGCCTGGGCAGGGTCCTTGTGCCAGGCGCCGGATTTTAGGGTCGCAGCGAGGCTCAGCCGCCAGGCAAGCAGCAGGAGAGCTAACCGCCCACAAGCTCGACCGGCCAGCGCTGTTCCCGCCGATCCCGGTGCGCGCCCTATCCTCTTAGCCGAACAGCCAGCTGTGCGCCTTGCCGGGCGCGGCGTGGTTGGCGGCGAAGTGGGCCAGCATGCGCGTCCAGGCGTCCTTGGCCGCCGCCGCGTCATAGCTCGAGCGATAGTCGGCGTTAAAGCCATGCTGGGCCTCCGGATAGAGGATCACCTGGCTGTCGGTCTTGCCCGCCGCCCGGAGCGCCGCGCGCATGGCCTCTACGTCGGTGACCGGAATGCCCTGGTCCTTGCCGCCGTAAAAGCCGATCACCGGCGCGTGCAGCTGATTGACGATCTCAAGGGGCCACTGGCGCACATCATCGCCCATGAACCCTGTAGCCGGCGGATGGCTGAGCCGACCATACCAGGCGGCGCCGGCTTTCAACTCCGGGAAGCGGGCGCACGCCATCCAAACCACCGCCCCGCCCCAGCAGAAGCCCGTGATGGCCAGCCGCTTGCGGTCGACGAACGGCTGCTGCTCAAGCCAGCTCAGAACGGCGCCCACATCGCCCATCACCTGATCGTTCTTGGCTGTCCCGACGACCTTCTGGATCAGAGCAAAATCCTGGGTCTGGGCCAGCTGGTTGTCCGGGTCAGCACGAAAGAAAAAGGCCGGAGCGATGGCCACATAGCCAAGCTTGGCGAAGCGGCGGCAGAGGTCTCGGATGTGCTCGTGAACGCCGAACACCTCAGAAACCACGAGCACAGCCCCATAACGGCCAGAGGCTGCGGGTCTCGCGACATAGGCGGGAAGGGGGCCGCTGGCTTCTGGAACACTGACCGTTTCGACGGTTAGGCCCTCAGTGTCGGTCACGATCGGCTCTGCGTCTGCCGAATAAGCGTAGGCGGCGTAGCCGGCGGTAAGGAGGGCGGCCAGCCCCCTACGGCTGAGGTTGAAATCCTGAGGCTCCGGCCCTTCGGGCCGGGTAAGGCGAGGAACGGTGGTCATGTCGGAGGTCCATGGCGTCTGCGGCGCGCATGCTTCCCTCGCCACGCAGAAAGAGTCAAAGGGGCGCGCGCAGGGGGGTCGTTCACGCGAATTGGCGTCTGCGCGGCGCGACAAAGTGCGCGAGAGACCATCGAGGTGATCATTGGCGGTGGCGCGATTTAACCTCCCGAGACCGCTTCGGTGAGATCCTTAGGAGACCGGTGTCATTCGTCGCGCGTGGCGGCGGCGATTGAACCGTTCAAGTCCGTTTCCGACCCACGCGTCAGTTCTGTGGGGCCTCAGTGCATTATCGGGACACAGATATACGGTAGCAAATCAGCACCGCAGGTTCTCGACTCCCAGCTCGCGCCAGAGCCAGCCGAAATCATAGGTCGCCATCGGATCGGTTGGGTCGGTCTGGTTGCCCGAACGGTTTTCGAGGAATTTGAGCCAGGTGACGAGCTTTTCGCGGCCGGCTGGGGTGAGTGCGGCCTGACGGGGGCTGCGATCGCCGAGCATGGGTATCGGCTCGTCGAGCACCGCCCGGTACTGCTTGTCGAGCATCGCGTGGACCAAGCCGGTGGCGACCTCGAGTGGGATCTCCTCTGGCGGCGGCGCGTCCGCCGACGATCCCCGCACCTGATCCAGGGTTTGGATCTCCATCAACGGCGCCCGCACTAGGTCGGCGAGCACGCCTTGGAGCATCGCAGTTCCCTGCGCCGCCCGCGCCGCGGAGTTGACTGACAACAGAACAGCGCGGCCCTTCAGCTCGATATTCCCGAGCACGACCGTTCCGTCTTCCATCGTGACGTTCCAGTTCAAGGCGTTGGGCTGGCCACCTCCTCGCGACCGCCCCGCGCTCCGGCCACCCAGCCAATTCCAGAAGCCGGTGTTCTCCTTCTGCAATTCGGGGATCGCATCGAGCTTGGCCGCGACAGCCTTGAGGGTCGCTTTCGTCACCAAGGGAAACCGAACCTTGTGAAAGACGACTTCATCACCATCGAAATTGTGCAGGTGCAGCGCGTCACGTCCCATGGCCTTGGGCAACACATCGAACAGCCACGCGGTCGTGAACAGATGCGCCAAACTCCGCAGCGTATCGTGGTCGATCGCCAGCTGCGCGCGCCGCGAACGCTTGCCCTCCGCCTTACGGAGGCCGTCGATCAGATTGTCGGCAGCCTCCATGGTGAAGGGCAGTAGACCGCCGGCGAGGATTCGCTTTTCGCCGATCGGCACGATCCGCGCGGCGATCCGATCCCAGGCCTTCAGCGTCTGTGTCGCGCTCTTCTCACTCACCAGGACGGGCTCGCCACCCCGAATGAGATCCCGGGCGAGGAACGAGCGCCCAGGCTTCACCTCGCTGACCTCGTAGAGGCTCATCACCGCCGACCGCAGCGCACGGATATAGGCCCTGGCGCCGGGCGTCTCCTTCCAGCCTCGCCGCTTGAGGTAATCGTCAGCGATGTTGACGCTGTCGGGTTCGAATTCTCGAGTCAGGAGGTCCTCGAAGGCGCAGCCCCACAGTGTCATCGCCCAATGCTCGCCGAGCAGATCGACGATTTCCTCGTGTTCGAGGTCGAATTCCAGCATCGCCTGGCCGAAATGATCGCCGAGCGCTTCTTCGAGACAGCCGCTCCAATCGTCTCTGGCCGCGTATTGGAAAAGCCCGGAAAGATCGTGATCAGACTTCATCGGGCTCCTCCCGCGCCTGTCGGCTCTCGGCGACAATCCGCGAGACTGTCGGTTGGCTCACTTTGAAAAGCCTCGCCATCTCGGCGGCTGATTTGCGGCCCGCAAGCACGCTTTCGGCGATTTCGGAGCGCTGGCGCTCGGTCAGCTTGCGACGGCGGCCGCCCACGCGCCCCTCCGCCCGGGCCAAGGCCAGGCCGGCGCTCGTTCGTTCCCGGATCATGGCCCGCTCAAACTCGGCGAAGCTGCCGACCATCTGCATCATCATCCGCCCGGCCGGCGTCGTGGTGTCGATGGCCTCCGTCAGCGATCGGAACCCCGCGTCGGCTTCCTTGATCCGCTCCATCAGGTGCAGGAAGTCTTTCAGGGATCGGCTGAGCCGGTCGAGTTTCCAGACCACGACCACGTCCCCCTCGCGCAGTTGACGCAGCATGTCGTGCAGGATCGGACGGTCCCACCTACCGCCGGAGGCGGCCTCTTCGAAAACGCGCTGACAACCGGCCGCCTTGAGCGCCTTGGCTTGAAGGGCGTTGCTCTGATCATCGCCCTTCGACACGCGGGCATAGCCGATCAGCATGCCGCCTCGAGATCGGTGTGGGTGAAATCATTGCCCTTGAAGAGCAGTGACTCCCCGGATTGCTTGGCCAAGGCGTAGCTGAAACAGTCGCCGTAGTTCAGGCCGGCTGGATGGCCGGTTCCCTTGCCGAACCGGTCATAGGCGTCGAGGGCCAGGTAGGCTTGCTCTTCGGTCACCGGCTCGATCTTGATGGAGAAGAGGCGCCGCATCTCATCGAAGGCCGCGCGCCGCTGGGCAGCCGCATCTCGCCGCAGCACGATCCCAATCTCGACCAGGCTGGCGGACGAAAGCCGGCACACGTCGGCGACCGCGATCTGCGAAAGCAAGGCCTGAGCTTCCGGCTCGTCGAACAGAATGGCGATGGCGGCCGAGCGATCGATAATCACGATCGACAGGCCTTAGCGCGGCAGACCCTGGTCATCATAGAGAAAGGCGGTGCGATCTGCGTCTTCCGCACTCGCCGGACCGGCGGCGCGGACCATCTCGAGGATCCGCGTGACCTTGGCGCGTTGGGAAGACGCCAGCCTCGCCGGCCGGGAAAGATACCGGCCCTTGGGCTCGCGCGCCAATTCGGCGCGCAACGCCGCGGCCACTACCTCCTCGACGCTTTGGCCACGCAGCGCGGCGAGCTGATCAGCCATGGCCTCGATCTCGGCGTTTGCTTTGATCGCCATCGTCTTTCTCCGTCATGCAGAAACGAGCGTTTGTGGAAGCCCGCACGGCGCCCAGCTGAATCAAGGTCTGGAGCCTTTCACAATCCTCTTTCATCACCGTAGCGTATGGCAAGCGGTTTTTGATCGAGGTGAGCCATGCCCGCGCGCGTGCCGATGAGCGAAAAACAGCGCCAAGCGCTCCTGGCCCTGCCCGATACCGAAAACGAAGTCATCCGTCACCACAGTCTGGACGCAGTCGACCTGGCCGCGGTCGCCGAGGCCCGCAC
>Ga0116229_10001447_pt1 | contig 37203 bp, 30 predicted proteins | sample S1TSphgellanicum_3_FD_87313 | JGI IMG/M metagenome (GOLD analysis project Ga0116229, IMG submission 87313) | Host-associated microbial communities from peat moss isolated from Minnesota, USA - S1T2_Fc - Sphagnum magellanicum MG | ecosystem: Host-associated > Plants > Peat moss > Unclassified...
CCATGGCCGACCTCAAATCCCTGTTCCGCGCCAGCGGCAAGCGCCAGCGAGACATCGCCTTGGCGGTTGGGCGAAGCGAGGGTGCCGTCAGCCAATGGGTCAGCGGCGAGCGTGACATACCGGCCGACCTGGTTGTGAAGGTGGAGGAGATCACCGGCATCCCCCGCCACCGTCTGCGGCCGGACCTTTGGGAGACGAGAATGCCACATGCGATCGATGCCGCTGCCCTGGCGGCACCCGACCTGACGCATCTGCAGCGCCTGGAGGCAGAGAGCATCCACATCATGCGCGAGGTGGTGGCGGAGGCCGAGCATCCGGTGATGCTGTATTCGGTGGGCAAGGATAGCGCGGTGATGCTGCATCTGGCGATGAAGGCGTTCGCGCCCGGCAAGCCGCCCTTCCCGCTGCTGCATGTGAACACCACATGGAAATTCGCCGGCATGATCGCCTTCCGCGACAAGATGGTGGCCGATCTTGGTCTGACCCTGATCGAGTGGATCAACCAGGATGGCGTGGCGCGCGGCATCAACCCGTTCGATCATGGCGGCGCCTATACCGACATCATGAAGACCGATGCGCTGAAAGCCGCCCTGGATCACCACGGCTTCGATGTGGCATTTGGCGGCGCGCGGCGCGACGAGGAAAAAAGCCGTTCCAAGGAGCGCATCTTTTCGTTCCGCTCGGCGCAGCACCGGTGGGATCCGAAGCGGCAGCGGCCGGAGCTTTGGCATCTCTACAATGCGCGGAAAGGCAAGGGCGAGAGCATACGGGTGTTTCCGCTTTCCAACTGGACCGAGCTGGATATCTGGCAATACATCCATCTGGAAAACATCCCGATCGTGCCGCTGTATTTTTCCGCCGAGCGGCCGGTGGTACAGTATAACGGCATGACCATCATGGTGGATGACGAACGCATGCGCATCCCGGATGGCCAGGTTCCGGTGATGAAAAGCATCCGCTTCCGCACACTGGGCTGTTATCCGCTGACCGGCGCGGTGGAGAGCGATGCCGCAACCCTGCCCGAAATCATCCAGGAAATGCTGCTGACCACCACCAGCGAACGGCAAGGCCGTGCGATCGATCACGATGCCGCCGCCAGCATGGAAAAGAAGAAGCAGGAGGGGTATTTCTGATGGCCCATGTCAGCGATCTGATCGCCAGCGATATCGGCGCCTATCTCAAGCAGCATGAAACCAAGAGCCTGTTGCGCTTCATCACCTGCGGCTCGGTGGATGACGGAAAATCCACCCTGATCGGGCGGCTGCTCTATGACAGCAAGATGATTTTCGAGGATCAGCTTGCTGCGCTGGAAGCCGATTCGAAAAAGATGGGCACGCAGGGCCAGAACATCGATTTCGCTTTGCTGGTCGATGGGCTCGCCGCCGAGCGCGAGCAGGGTATTACCATCGATGTCGCCTACCGGTTTTTCTCCACCGACCGGCGCAAATTCATCGTGGCCGATACGCCAGGCCATGAGCAATATACCCGCAACATGATTACCGGCGCGTCCACCGCCGACCTGGCGATCATCCTGATCGATGCGCGGCGCGGCGTACTCACCCAGACGCGGCGGCATTCCTATCTGGTGTCGCTGATCGGGATCAAGCATGTGATCCTGGCGATCAACAAGATGGATCTGGTCAATTACAGCCGCGACGTGTTCGACCGCATTCTCGGCGATTACACCGCGTTTTCCTCGCAGCTCTCGATCGAGAAAATCATCCCGATCCCGATTTCCGCCCTTGCTGGCGACAACATCACCGAGCGCAGCGGCAACACACCCTGGTATCACGGACCGACGCTGATGGGGCAGTTGGAGACCGTGGAAGTGGCCAGTGCCTCGCGCACCGCGCCGTTCCGCATGCCGGTGCAATGGGTGAACCGGCCGAACCTGGATTTCCGCGGGTTTTCCGGGCTGGTATCTTCCGGCACCGTGCACCCTGGCGATCTGGTAAAGATCATGCCCTCCGCACGGCAAAGCCGGGTGGCGCGGGTGCTGATCGACAGCGATCTGCCCTATGCGACCGCTGGACAATCGATCACGCTCACCCTGGAAGACGAGGTGGATTGCAGCCGTGGCGACGTGATCTGCGGCGCCGAAAACCCGGCCGAGGTTTCCGATCAGTTCGAATCCACCATCGTGTGGATGAACGACACGCCGATGCTGCCTGGGCGCAGCTATCTGCTGAAAATCGGCACAAAGATCGTCACTGCTTCTGTCACCACCCTAAAACACAAGGTGAATGTCAACACGCTGGAGCAGATTGCGGCGCGCCAGTTGGAGCTGAACGAAATCGGGCTGTGCAATATCAGCCTGGATCGGCCGATCGCCTTCGACCCTTATAGCGAAAATCGGGATACTGGCGGTTTCATCCTGATCGACCGGCTGACCAATGAGACCATGGCCGCCGGGCTGATCCATTTCGCGCTGCGCCGGGCGCAGAACATCCATTGGCAGGCGGTGGATGTCAGCCGGGTGTCGCGCGCCGCCAAAATGGGCCAGCGTGCCTGCGTGTTGTGGTTCACCGGGTTGTCTGGCGCGGGCAAATCCACCGTTGCCAATCTGGTGGAAAAGCGCCTGTTCGCGCTGGGTAAACATACGACCATGCTGGATGGCGACAATGTTCGCCATGGGCTGAACCGCGATCTCGGCTTTACCGATACCGACCGGGTGGAGAATATCCGCCGCGTGGCCGAGGTATCCCGGCTGATGACCGATGCCGGCCTGATTGTGCTGGTATCGTTCATCTCGCCGTTCCGGTCGGAGCGGCAAATGGCGCGCGAATTGCTGCCGGACGGCGAGTTTTTCGAAGTGTTCGTGGATGCGCCGCTGGCAATCGTGGAGCAGCGCGACCCAAAAGGTTTATACAAAAAAGCACGGCGTGGCGAGATCAAGCATTTCACCGGTATCTCCAGCCCGTACGAGCCGCCGGAGACGCCGGAATTCCACATCGATACCACCAAGCTTTCGCCGGAAGCCGCCGCCGAGATGATCGTGGCGCAGCTTGAGTCGCGCGGCATGCTGCGGGGGAGCGAATCGTGAGCGCCGTGCTGGAACCATTGGATCTGGCGGCGCTGCTCGCGGCGATCCGGCCGATCGCCGAGGAGGCAGGGCGCGCGACGCTGCGGTTTTATGGCCTGACCGAAGCCACCGCAAAGGCAGATGGCAGCCCGGTGACTGCGGCTGACCAGGCGGCGGAGGATATCATTCTACCGGCGCTGCGGCATCTGACGCCGGAGATACCGGTTGTTTCCGAGGAAGAAGCCAGCAAGGGGCTTTCGCCGGATGTCACCGGGGCGCGGTTCTGGCTGGTCGATCCTCTCGATGGCACAAAGGAGTTTCTCAGCGGCAATGGCGAGTTCACGGTCAACATCGCACTCATCGAGCATGGCCAGCCAATTCTGGGCGTGGTGGTGGTGCCGGCCTTGGGCGAGACCTATGCGGGGGCGGAGCCTGGCAGCGCCGTGCTGGAATGCAGCGCTGGGGAACGCAGCATTGCCGTTCGCACGCCACCGGAAGATGGGCTGACCGTGGTCGGCTCCCGCAGCCATGGCGATGCGGCGGCGATGGAAGCGTTTTTGGGCGGCCGGAAAGTGGCATCGTTCAGGGCGGCCGGCAGTTCGCTCAAACTCTGCCTGATCGCGCGTGGGGAAGCGGATTTGTATCCACGTCTTGGCACAACGATGGAATGGGACATCGCCGCCGGCCACGCGGTGCTGCGTGCCGCCGGCGGCCGCGTGGAATTGCTGGATGGCAGTGTGCTCACGTATGGCAAGGCAGATTATAGAAATCCGCATTTCGTGGCGATTGGCGGCTGAAAGCCCGTAGGGTGCGCGCGTGCACCGCGCGCACCCTGGCACTACGCCGTTGCCCTGACGGGCAGTTTCACCACAAGACCCCAACAAGCCAGCGAAGCGAGCGCGCAGGCGGCCATATACACCGCCATGGGCCGCGCCGTACCGTCAGCGCTCAATCCCATCAGTAACGTCACCACCGAACTGCCGGCGAATTCGATGCCGGCGCCGATCGCCGCGGCGGCGCCGGCAATGGCACCGAAGGGTTCCATCGCCAGCAGGAAGGCGGGCGCCATGATCGGGCCGAGGCTGATGAACATGGTCAATGTCACGGCCACCACAGGCCATAGCGACTCTACCCCCGAAAATACCACCGCCACCAGCATCAACGACGACGACGCCAATACCGCGCAGGCGCAACCAACCAGAGGCAGCGTGCCGAACCGGCGCATCAGCGTGGCATTAAGCTGGCTGGTGCCGATCAGCGCCATGGCGTGCACGGCAAAGAGCAGGCCAAAGAATGTCGGCTTCACATGGTGCAGAGTTACAAAAACGAACGGTGCAGACGAGATGAACGCGAACAGAACCGAGGTTGCCCAGGTAACGGTCATGATCGGCAGAATGAAGCGGCGCGTGCCGATCAGCCTGCCATAGGTGATCAGAATCCGCGTTGGGTGCGCACTGACGCGAAGCTGGCGCGGCAGAGTCTCTGGCAGGAGCCAGGCGGCCATCATCGCAACGGCCAAAGAGATCGCGATCAGCGCCACAAAGATTGCGCGCCAGGACGCATACTCCACCAAAAACCCGCCAAACACCGGCGCCAGGATCGGCGAGACACTCAGCGCCAGTGTCGCCAGCGACATCAGCCGCGCGGCGTCCGGCCCGGTATATTCGTCGCGGATGATCGCCATTGGGATCACCGCGGTTGCGGCGGCCCCAAGCCCCTGGAAAAAACGCGCGGCGATCAGCATGTCGATCGAGGGCGCGAGGCACGCCGCGGCCGAGCCTGCGACGAACACGGCAAGACCCACGAATATCGGCGGCTTGCGGCCCACTGCATCCGATACCGGGCCATACACCACCTGGCCGGCGGCCAAAGCGAGGAAAAAGCTGGTCATGCTCAGCTGGACCGTGCCCGGATCGGTATGCAGTTCACGCGCTATGGCGGCAAAGCCGGGGATATACATATCGATGGCGAAGGCGCCCACGGCGACCAACAGGCCAAGCACGGTGGCCCGGCGATAGACGGCGCGGCTAGGCATGATCTCTCCTGGAATGGCCGCAGCTCATATCACAGCCTGGGCAATATCACAGCTTAGGGCCCGTTCGACATTAACCGAATCGGTTTACGGGGTCGAATGGGCGCCTCACGCCTTTGTTTGAAGCGGCATCTTTGTCGGCGTGCGGACGCACTTATTTGCCGACGATGCCTTAGGCAAATGCATCTTCGCGGTATCGAGGAAGACGGGGATCGCCCCGATCTGCACGGCGATTCCCGCCTCCAGGAGCGATGCGGCCAGGAAGGCTGCATCGAGCCGCAGATATTTTTGCAGAAGCTGAACATATAGCCCCATGAACAGCGCGCCATGGCCGTCGGACTGCCCATCCTCGGTGGTGGTCAGGGCATGGGCGAGCTCATGCAGCAGGCACCACGATGGCGTTTGCTCGGGCAGGAAAAGCGATAGCCGGTTGGCGCTGGCCATGGTGGCGGTGGCGTTACGCGGCAGTTTTTCCACCGCCGGCGGATATAGCAGGCCAAGATCGGCCCAGATCGCGTCCACCATTTTCTGCGCGCAGGCAAACGGGATGAAGGTGGGATCGCCCGGCGCCACCACCCGATTCTCCCAGGCATAGACGCGGCTGCGCTGACGATCGGGCTTGCCTTTCAGACGAGAAGGCCCTGGGACCGGCCAGAGACAGGACGGTTCAAATTTACCCGGGCCCCGGCCGCCCAGCCCTCGCGATAGGCGCCGGCGCTGCGGCGCTGGCCGACCGCGCCCATCGACACCAGCCTCACATTAGCCTCGGCAAAGGCATCGTCTACTACACGATGTTTAGCCAGAATCAGCGCCGTACCAGTGGAACGCTGGGCCTTTACGGCGGCCTCCCGCGCATCATGCATGGAATCCAGCCTGTCAGCAACGCGGGCGACAAAACCGTGCTGGAAGCTGGATGATGCCTGCCGCAGACGCACGCCGCGCAAATGCGGTTTGGCAAGCCTGAAGGCACTCGCTTCGGTGGCAACCGCGCGATCGATCACGCCGAACAGATAGGTCGCCAGCGCGGTGTCGGTCTCGAAGCCAAAGAACACGTATCGGCTGAACGGAACAGCTTCGCTGCCGGCCGCGACATCTCCCGGCCGTGCGCCGCGTGCCAGCCACACCTTGCAGTCACAGAGCCGCGCGATGGCCGGCACGCAGCCATCGATCGGCCGGCGGCGGCGGCCACCAAGCGGAATTTCCACTTGAACGCAGCGCGCTTGCCTCACCTCGATTTCGTCCATGCTCAGCGCGTAGCGTTCCAGCAGGCGCCCCACCATATCGGCGGCCGACATCGCCTCGGCTTCGGTGCAGCCATTCGCCACGGTCTTGTCGGTGAGCGCCTTGATGCGGGCTTTGACACGCGCAAGCTCCATCGTCTGGCTCATGCGCCGCGTCTCGCACGGGTGCCCGAATGAAATCCGCGGCTGGCGCCATTTGCAGTGCATCGCCCTTCCAGCCCGGCGCCAGACCCGGATTTCATCCAGGCGACACAACTGGCTTGGTTAAATGCGATCACCGCTTCCCCCCTTTTTACCCACCTGGTCCGATACTAACGTGTGCGCTGAGACGGTGCCACCGGCGTTTGAACATCGTGGGCGAAGGTGGTGGGCTACAAGCAGCCCGCCCAGCAAAGGCGTTGAAACGCGCGGGGAGTTCGGCGTAACGCGGGCCGAGTTTCAGCCAGAAGCGGCCATCCTCGCAGCTGATGCCGATGGCGTGGGTGCGGCGGGCCATTTCGGCCACGTCATTCTTGTCAAGCTGTGCGGCGCCGAGCCGGTCCGGCCAGGCCAGATTGCCAACCGCAATAGCGTCATCCGGCGCCCGCGCCAGTACGAAAGCCGGGGCGGCTCCGCCCGAAACCGCCACCGACAGCCACAAAGCATGCGCCGCCGTCAATGCGCCAAGGCGTTGATCCAGCGCGTGCAGCATCCGGGTCTCCGCCGCCCCCGCATCACCAGCCAAGTCGATGGCCAGGATAAGTTCCAGCACCCAGGCATGCAGAGTCCATAGCCTGATCCAGATGCAGGAGGCGGTAGCATCGTCATGCCGGTGCACTGCCTCAGGCGCCGGCATAATCCGCGCCGCCAGCATTTTCTGACGCTGCCGGTCGAGCGGATGGCGTGCCAGATCGAGCGCGCAGGACAAAACCGGCCGTTCCTTCGCCAGCCATATGCCAGCTACATGCGCCTGGCCGAGCAGCGCCTGTGAAAACGCAGCCGCAAGCCCGTGCAGCCGCCCGGCGTTGCGCCGGTATTCGGATGAAGCCAGACCGGGCGCTTTCGCACGTTCCTCCACCACGCGCACATGGCCGAGATCATCCGGACACAGCCCGGCGCCGCAGTTCGGAAAATAGCGGGCAAGCAGGCGCTGAACGGCAGCCGATGTCTGGTCCACCAGGCGGCAGGCATCAAGCAACGGGGCATCGGCACTAGCATGAAGGCGCATCGGGGCACTCCGCTGAAACTGGCCTGATCATCGGCCAGATGGTCATATGTTCTTGTTATGTTCTTATCTCCGGCGCGGCTTTGCAACCGTTTTTTCGCAGCCTATTTGTCCCGCCGCGAGCAACCGGTAACGTCGCCCTCATAATGAGCAATCTGTTCAGCCTTGCCGGCCAAGGCACCCTGCAGCTCGAGGAGCTGATTCTGGCATTCTGCCTTTCCGCCTTTGTTGGGCTGGAACGCGAGATCAAACAGAAAAGCGCCGGGCTGCGCACCTACACGCTGGTGGGCGTTTCCGCCGCCTTGTTCATGCTGGTCTCGAAATACGGGTTCAACGACGTGCTCGCTAACGGGCGGGTGGTGGTCGATCCGTCACGGGTGGCGGCACAGGTGGTCTCCGGCATCGGCTTCATCGGCGGCGGGGTGATTTTCATGCGCCGCGACATCGTGCGCGGACTCACCACCGCCGCCTCGTTCTGGCTGGTGGCGGCGGTGGGGATGGCGTGCGGCGCCGGGCTGCCGGTGCTGGCCATTGCCACCACCGCCGGGCACTTCATCATCATGCTCGTCTTCCCGCTGCTGGTCCGGTATCTGCCGCGCGAGCGTCGCACGGCGACCCGGATACGGATCTCCTATGAAGACGGGCGCGGCCTGCTGCGCACCATCCTGATCGCCTGCACCCAGTTGCGCTTCGCCATCAACCACGTGGATGTGGAACGCGGGCAAGGCGCCGGGTCGCGCCACGACGAGGCGATAGATCTGGCCGATATCGAGGGCACCGAACCACCCTCATTGCCCAGGCCGATTGTGGTTCTATCGATGCAGGTAAGGGGCAAACGCCCGATCTCCCATCTCATTGCCCGGCTCACCGACATCGACGGCGTCGTCGGTGTCGGCACGCAAGATGATGAGACCGAGTTGGAATAACCCGATTTAGCGCTCGGTGATCGGCGCCGGACCATGCGAGGCCGCCACATCGGCGGCGGTGACGGTGTCTTTGTAGTCATTGCCGAAATGGCTGCGGACATAGTTCACCACGGCGGCCACCTGCTCATCGCTCAGCATGCCGTTGAACCACGGCATGCCGCCATGCCCGTTCTCCACCATCGAAATCGGATACCCCGCCGTCTCCAGCTTGGGGTTGCCGGCCAGAGCCGGGAATCCGGCCCCTGCCCCCCAGGCGCCCTTGGCATTGTCCTGGTGACAGCCTTGGCACACATGCTGGAATACCTGTTGCCCGGTATTGGCATTGATGCCGCCGCCGGTGCTGGTGGTTGCTGCATCGGCCAAAGCCTGGCCGGCAAAACCGCAGCCAAGCAAAACGAAAAACCCGAGTTGCGCGCGCATCAGGCAGCTCCCACGGCGCGCTGATGCAGGCGGGTGATCGCACTGAGCGAGGAAAGCACTGCGCCTTCCTGCCAGCAGCCGATGGTGGAAGCGTGTTCGCCCGCCAGAACGATCCGGCCATCCATCTCGGTCAGCGCCTTGTAATGGGTTTTCCGCGCCTCTTCGCTCCACATCGAGCAGCAGCCGAGAGTCCATGGCATGCGGCTCCAGGCCACACCCACGCCGTTGGAAAACTCCTTCGGATATTGCTTGTGGAATACCGCGCCCTGGATCAGGCCTTGCTTCACCCGTTCCTCCGGCGTCATCCCGGCAAAATCATAGGCGGCCGGGCCGAACATGTAACCGCCCAGCAGCACCGCAGGGCCATCGGAGAAATAGCCGTGGCTGGGATAGGATATCTGACTGATCGGCTGGTCGGTAAAGCTGATGCCGCCATAGATCGCATCATCTTCCTCCCAGAACCGGCGCTTGAATTCCAGGCCGAGCTTCACCGAGGAAGCATAAGGCACCGCGGCAATCGCGGTCTGCATCGCCGCATTCACCTGCACGTCCAGTTGGCTCAGCACCGGCAGCGGAATGGTACACACACAGTAATCAGCCTTCGCCTCGCCAACGGTGCCGCCGAAATTATTGTCCTTGTAGGTCACCGTCACGCCATCGGCATCCTGGGCGATCTTCGATACCTGGATATTGTGGGTAACGATATCATTGACGTGCTTGCCGAAAGCCTTGCCAATCATGTCCATGCCGCCGACCGGCTGGAACATGGTGGTCTGCATGTCGTAATCCATGTAGAAGGCAAGCCAAGCCCACAGGCCGGATTTCATTACCTCGCCCCGCGGCGAGATATCCGAAGGGATCGGCATGCCATCCGGCCCGCCGCCACGCGCCTTGGCAAAACCGCGGCGACGAGAGACCAGATCGCTCTTGGTGTAGGCGTAATTCGAATCCAGCATGCCCCAGCCGCGCATCGCCAGCAGCACGTCGCGCTTTTCATCGTCGGTGATCGGCTGGTCCAGCTTGTTCTGGTTGATCGCCTTGGCCAGAAGCTCCGCGGTATAGCCGGTGAAATCGCTGGCCACATCGCGATAGCGCTGCGGCTGGCCGTTGAAGGTGCGGCTGCTATGAACGAAGGTATTGTAGTTCATCTGCACGAACGGCTCGAGTTCCACCCCGAAGGCTTTGCAGTAATGCAGCAGCGCGCGGTGATGATAGGGAATGCGCCACGGGCCGGGGTTGATATAATTGCCTGGCGCAAACCCAACGGTCTGGGTAGCGCCGCCGAGTTCGGTAAGCGTATCGCCACCGCGCAGGCTGATATTGCGGCCGCCAGAACGATTCTGGAATTCCAGCACCCGCACGCTATAGCCGGCCTTGCGCAACTCATAGGCCGCCAGCATGCCGGCCAGGCCGGCGCCGAGCACCAGCACGGTGGTGCCTGGCTTGGCGCCGGTGAGCACCGGCGGGCTGGTGAAATCGGTGCCGGCCGCATGCCCAAGTTGCGTCATGGCCTGATACATCGCCACGCTGCCAGCGGCGATGCCAATGCGCGTCAGTAATTGGCGGCGTGTGGGCTGAATGGCGTTCTGCGGTGTGCTCAAGCAAAATGCTCCAAAACGATGCAGGGGAATGCCTAAAAACATATCAGGCACCGGCGCCACGCCTACGAATAGTTCAGTTTTCTATCCGTTTATTCGCTCCCTTCTGTGACACGGCGAGTGCAGGCTTTGCAATGACGTATTTTGCCACCGCCATGTCTTTCGGCAGACGCCCGATTTCGGTGCCCACGCCCATATGTTTCGCCCGCGCATGAACCGGTTGCCCGCCGGTGCGTGGGTTGCGATCGCACGCATACTGGATAAGGGTGCGGTTAACCCGACCGGGCGTACGGCCCAAACGGGGCAACGTATGGCAAGGGGGGTGAGGCGATGACGGATGCAAATCGACGCAACGTGCTGGCCGGTCTGGCGGCCGGCTGGCCGCGGGCGGAGCGTTGGCGGACACGGAACCGAGCCGCAAGCCTGGCATAGGCGGCACCGACTCAGGCCCGCGCAATATGCTGCGGGAGGGCCAGAACCCGGACATGATCAACCCGCCTTCTACCGACCATGGCACCCTGCCGAATTTGCGCTTCAGCTATGCCGATTCCCATATCCGCCAGGAAAGCGGTGGCTGGACCCGGAAGATCACCGAGCGCGAATTGGGTGTCTCCAAGAGCATCGCCGGCGTGAATATGCGGCTGAACGCCGGCGGCGTGCGCGAGCTGCATTGGCACCCCAATACCGATGAGTGGCAGTATTACATCGAAGGCCAGGCGCGGATGGGCGTGTTCGCCTCCTCCGGCCAGGCACGCACCTTCGATTTCGCCGCCGGTGATGTGGGCTATGTTCCCTTTGCCATGGGCCATTACGTGGAAAAAATACCGGAAAGACCACTTTGCGGTTCCTGGAAATGTTCAAGAGTAGCTATTACGCCGATCTTTCGCTGAACCAGTGGCTGGCCCTGACGCCGCCAGCCTTGCTGGAGGCACATCTGCACCTGGATCAGAAGGTGATGGCGGCGTTGCAGAAAAAGAAATCGCCAGTGGTGCCGGCCTAGCTTGCATCAACCAACAAACCAGTCCCCTGCAGGTATAGCGTGGATTTCACCCACGCTATACCTCCGCGAGCTGCCCTTCATATCCCGGTGCGAGTACCTTACGAAATTCCTTCGGGCGCTGCCCGCTTTTGAGTGCCGCGCATCACCCGCAAGCGCATTCTGTCCAGAGTCAGATACACGATCGGCGTGGTATACAAAGTCAGCACCTGGCTCATCAGCAGCCCGCCGACGATCGAAATGCCCAGCGGCTGCCGCAATTCGCTGCCTTCGCCGAAGCTGAAGCACAGCGGCAATGCGCCCAGGATGGCCGCACTGGTCGTCATCATAATCGGCCGGAATCGCATGACTGCGGCATGGAAAATCGCCTCCCGGCTCTCCATGCCGTCATGCCGCTCCGCCTCCAGGGCAAAATCGATCATCAGGATGGCGTTTTTCTTCACGATGCCGATCAGCAGGATCATGCCGATCAAGGCGATGATGGTGAATTGAATGCCAAACAGCATCAGCGCCAGAATGGCGCCCACGCCCGCGGATGGCAAAGTGGAGATGATGGTTATGGGATGGACGAAACTCTCATAAAGAATGCCAAGCACGATATAGATCGCCGCAAGTGCCGCCACCACCAGGATCACCTCCCCGCTCAAGGATTGCTCGTAGACTAAGGCGGTACCGGCAAAGCCGCCGCTGAGGTCGCTGGGCAGGCGGATCGACTGCGTGTCGCGCGCAATGGCAGCTTGTGCATCGCTCAGCGACTTATTTGCCGGCAGATTGAATGAGATGGTGGTGGCAACGAACTCGCTCTGATGGTTCACCGCGAGCGGCGTGTTGGCGGGCCCGTAGCTGGCAAAAGCCGAGAGCGGCACCATGGTCTCCACCGAGGTGGCAACCGCGGCCCCGGTGGAGGAACTGCCTTTGCCGGTAGCGCCGATCGAGGATTGGGCCGCGGTACGCACGGCATTATTAGCAGCCGAACTGGATGAGGATGCGGTGGTGGTCGCCGCACCAGAGAGAACGGTTGCGTTGGCCGTGACTATGGTTGGATTGCTGGCCATCACGCTGGCATTGGCCGAGGCAATGGTGGCCGTATTGCCCTCTGACTGGGCGGTGGACGAACGGCTCGGCGTCGCAGGCGGGGTGATGGCGTAGGGCCCGGTCCGCGTGGTGGGTGCGCTTACGCTACCGGAACTCAGCGCCGTCGTCGCCGATCCGCCGGGCTGCGCACCGGACGTGCTCACCCAGATCTGCTTGAGCATATCGGGGCGCTGCAAGAATTGCGGCGCAATCTCCATCACCACATGATACTGGTTCAGCGCATTATAGATGGTCGAAACCGAGCGCTGGCCAAACGCATCATAGAGCGTGTTGTCAATCTGATACATGGTCAGGCCGAGACGCGACGCGGTGTCGCGGTCTATCAGCAGATTGGTCTCCAACCCTTGCTGCTGCTGGTCGGAACTGACGTCGAGGAACGTCGGATCCTTCTCCATCACCGCCAGCAATTTCGGCGCCCATTTATACACTTCCGCGGTGCTGTCGCCCAACACCGTGTATTGATATTGCGCGTTGGATTGCCGGCCGCCCACGCGGATATCCTGCACCGCCTGCATGAACAGCCTGCCGCCAGGCACACGGGCCAGATTGCGACGCAGGCGGGCCAGCACCACCGCCATTGCCGGCCGCTGTGCCAGTGGTTTCAGCGAGATATACATCGATCCGGTATTGGTCTGCGCGGAGGCGCCGCCGCTGCCAGATCCGGTAAACCCCACCACGCTTTGCACCGCCGGATCATGCTGCACGATCGACATCATCTGCGTCAGCTTCTTGCTCATCGACTGGAACGAGATGCTTTGGTCGCCTTGCAGGCTGCCGGTCACCCGCCCGGTATCCTGTTCGGGGAAAAACCCCTTGGGAATAATCATGATCAGCCACACATTCAGCCCGATCGTGCAGGCCAGGATCAGCAGCACCAGCACGCTGTGGTCCAGCGCCACCGCCAACGTGCGCGCATAAAAATCCTGCACGCGTTCAAACAGGGAACGTCGCCGGGTCACTTTCCGCGGTGCAGTCTGCTTCAGGAATAGCGCGCAGAGCATCGGCGTCGTTGTCAGCGAGATCACCATCGAAATCACGATGGCCAAAGAAAGCGTCATCGCGAATTCACGAAACAGCCGGCCGACAATGCCGCTCATCAGCAGGATCGGCAGGAACACCGCAATCAGAGAGAGGGTGATGGAAATCACCGTGAATCCCACTTGCCCCGCACCGGTCAGCGCTGCCTGCACACGCGGCATGCCATCTTCCATGTGCCGCGAGATATTTTCCAGCACCACAATCGCGTCGTCCACCACGAAGCCGGTGGCAATCGTCAGGGCCATCAGCGAGAGGTTATCCAACGAATAGCCGAGCAGATACATGGCACCGAACGTGCCGATGATCGAAATTGGCACGGCAATGGCCGGGATGATGGTGGCGCGGCCATTGCGCAGGAACGCATAGACCACGCCGATCACCAGCAGCACGGCAATGATCAGCGTACGCTGGGTATCGCTGAGGGAAGCGCGAATGGTGGTGGAGCGGTCGGATGCGAAGGAAATATCGATATCGGTGGGAAGCGCTGCCTTCAATTGCGGCACCGCCGCCCGGATGCCATCGATGGTGGTGATGATGTTGGCGCCTGGCTGGCGAAACACGATCACCAGAACCGCCGGCTTACCGCCAGAAAGCCCAAGATTGCGCAAATCCTGAACGCTATCCTGCACATCGGCCACATCGGATAGCCGAATTGCATCGCCGCCGCGATAGGCCACCACCAGGGGCTTGTAATCCTCCGCATGGTTGGATTGATCGTTGGTATAGATCTGCCAGCGCTGCGGCCCGACATCGATGTCGCCTTTCGGCGCATTGGCATTGGCGTCGGTAATCGCCGAGCGCACATCCTCCAACCCAATGCCGTAATGGAACAAGGATTGCGGGTTCAGCTCCACCCGCACCGCCGGCAGGGCGGCGCCGCCGATAATCACCTGGCCAACGCCGGAGAGTTGCGAGAGCTCCTGTTCCATCACGCTGCTGGCCGCATCGTACATCTGGCCACGGGTGAGGGTTTTCGAGGTCAGCGCCAGGATCAGCACCGGCGCATCGGCCGGGTTCACCTTGCGATAGGTGGGCTGGGAGAGCAGGTTTGCCGGCAGATCGGCCTGCGCGGCGTTGATCGCCGCCTGCACATCGCGCGCCGCACCGTTGATGTCGCGGTCCAGGCCGAATTGCAGGGTGATGCGCGCTTGGCCGGTCTGGCTTTGCGATGTCATCTCCGTCACATCGGCGATCTCGCCGAGATGGCGTTCCAGCGGCTCGGCAAGGCTGGTGGCAACCGTATCCGGGCTGGCACCGGGCAATTGCGCCTGCACCGAAATGGTCGGGAAATCCACTTGCGGCAGCGGCGCCACCGGCAGCTTCGCGTAGCCGAGAATGCCGGCCAGCGCGATGGCAATCGTCAGTAGCGTGGTGGCGACGGGGCGGGCAATGAACGGCGCGGAGATATTCATTCCGCCGGCACTTCACCAGGCCGCGAGCCGAACCGGCGGCCGAGCCGTATCGCCAAACGATCGAAAGCCAAATAGATCACTGGCGTGGTAAACAGAGTCAGCAACTGGCTCACAGCGAGGCCGCCGACAATGGCAATACCCAGGGGGCGGCGCAATTCGGATCCGGTGCCGGTGCCCAACATCAGCGGCAACGCGCCGAGCATGGCGGCCATCGTGGTCATCAGGATCGGCCGGAAGCGCAACAGGCTCGCCTGATGGATCGCCTCGCGCGGCGGCTTGCGCTCCACCCGCTCCGCCTCCAGGGCGAAATCGATCATCATGATCGCGTTCTTTTTCACGATGCCGATCAGCAGGATGATGCCGATAATCCCGATAATATCCAGATCCGATCCGGCAATCCGCAACGCCAGCAGCGCGCCAACGCCGGCGGAAGGCAGGGTGGAGAGAATGGTGACGGGATGGACAAAACTCTCATAGAGCACGCCAAGCACGATATACACCGCCACCACCGCCGCCAGGATCAGCACCACCTCGTTGGAGAGCGATTTCTGGAACGCCGAGAGCGCCCCCTGATACGAGCTGAGAAAACTCTCCGGCAGCCCGATATCATGCTCGGCCTGTTCGATATCCGTCACCGCCGGCCCGAGCGATGCCCCTGCGGCAAGGTTGAACGAGATCGAAACCGAGGGAAACTGCCCCAGATGCTCGATCTGCAACGGCCCGGTGGATTCCGAAACGCGCACCACCGCGGAAAGCGGTACCTGCCCGCTGGTGGTGGTGGATGAGGGGAGGTACAGGCCAGATAGCGCCTGCTGCACGCTGCGCAGATCGTGCAGATCGGCGTTCAGGATCACCCGGTACTGGTTGGACTGGGTATACAGGGTGGAGGCGATGCGCTGGCCGAACGCATCGTATAACACATTGTCGATGGTGGCGGGCGTAATGCCAAAGCGTGCCGCGGTCGGCCGGTCTATCACCATCTGCAAATCGCGGCCTTGCTCGGCCATGTCGCTCTGCACGTCGGCAAATTCCGGCATCTGCTTCATCCGCGCCACCAGCTTCGGCACCCAGCTATTGAACTGAGTCTGGTCCGGGTTCTCCAGGAAGAACAGATACTGGGCACGGCCTACTGTGCTGTCGATGGTAAGGTCCTGCACCGGCTGCATGGCAATGGAAATGCCGGTCACGCTGGCCACCTCATCATTCAGCCTGCGGATGATCTCGCTGGCGCTGGCACTGCGCGCGCTGCGTGGCTTGAGCGATATCAGGAACCTGCCCGTGTTAAGGGTGCTGTTGGTACCGTCAACGCCGATAAAGGACGACAGACTCACAACGTCGGCATCCTTCAGAATGGCGTCGGCCAGACTCTGCTGCTTGCGCGCCATCTCACCGAACGAAATATCCTGCGCCGCGTAGGAAATGCCCTGTATCTCACCGGTGTCCTGCACCGGGAAAAACCCTTTGGGAATCTCGATAAACTGGAATGCGGTCAGCGCCACCGTCAGCAGCGCCACAATCAGGGTCAGCCCCTGATGGTCCAGCACCCAGGTCAAGCGGCGATCGTAGAAGCCGATGATCCGATCAAAGCCGCGCTCGGCCATCATGTCGAAGCGATTGCGTCCGCTCTCCGGCCGGTGCCTGATCATGATAGCGCACAGCATCGGCACCAGTGTCAATGACACCACAGCGGATAGCACGATGGTCACCGCCAGGGTCACGGCGAATTCAAAAAACAGCCGCCCCACCACATCGCCCATGAACAGCAGCGGGATCAGCACCGCGATCAGCGAGACGGTAAGGGAGATGATGGTAAAGCCAATTTCCTCCGAACCCTTCAGCGCCGCTTCCAGCGGTGCCATGCCCTGTTCCACATAGCGGGCGATGTTCTCGATCATCACGATCGCGTCGTCCACGACGAAGCCGGTCGCGATGGTCAGCGACATCAGCGAGAGATTATCGATCGAGAAGCCGAACAGATACATCCCCGCCAGCGTGCCGGTGAGTGACAGCGGCACCGACAGGCTGGGGATGATCGTGGCCGGCACACTGCGCAGGAATACGAAAATCACCAGCACCACCAGCGCCACCGATAAACCCAGCTCGAACTCCACATCCGATACCGATGAACGTATGGTGGTGGTCTGATCGGAGAGCACCTGCACATCCACCGCAGCAGGCAGGCTCTGCTCCAGCTTGGGTAGCAGCGCCTTCACCCCGTTCACCACCGCGATCACGTTCGATCCAGGCTGGCGCTGGATGTTGATGATGATCGCGGGGGTGCGGTTGGCCCAGGCCGCCAGCTCGCTGTTCTGTGCCCCGTCCACCACGCTCGCCACGTCGGAAAGCCGTATCGCGTTGCCGTTCTTGTAGCCCAGGATCAGGTTGCGGTATTCCTGCGCGCTCTGCAGCTGATCGTTGTTGTTGATCGTGGTGTCCTGCATCGGCCCATCGAAATTGCCTTTCGGCGTATCGGTGTTTTCATTGGCAATGTCGGTGCGTATGTCATCGATGGCGATGCCGTAAGCGGCCAGCGCGCGCGGATTCACCTGGATACGCACGGCAGGCCGCTCGCCCCCCGTCAGACTCACCAGACCCACGCCGGAAAGCTGCGAGAGCTTTTGCGCCACCCTTATATCGGCCAAATCCTCCACCTGGGTCAGCGGCAGCGTTTTCGAGGTGAGCGAGAGGGTCACCACCGGCGTATCGGCCGGGTTCACCTTGGCATAGACGGGCGGCGCCGGCAGGTCGGTGGGCAGCAGGCTGGTGGCCGCGTTGATCGCCGCCTGCACCTCCTGCTCCGCCACATCCAGCGAAAGATCGAGGGTGAATTGCAGAGTGATCACCGATGATCCGGCCGAGCTGTTGGAGCTCATCTGCCCCAGCCCAGGCATTTCACCGAATTGGCGTTCCAGCGGTGCCGTCACCGCCGTTGTCATCACCTCAGGGCTGGCACCGGGATAGAAGGTGGAAACCTGGATGGTCGGGTAATCCACCTCAGGCAGGGCGGAAATCGGCAGGAACTGGTAGGAGACGATGCCGACCAGCAGCAGCGCCACCATCATCAGCGTGGTGCCGGCCGGGCGGAGAACGAAGAGGCGCGACGGACCCATGTTTTGCGCGCCTACTGGGCCGGTGCGGCGGGTTTTTTGTGCTTCTTCGCCCCTGGCACCGGCGTGCCGTTCTGCGGCTGCTCGCCCGGCGGCGCGCCCGGCCCGTTATTATTGCTGGCATCCGCGGGCGCGTTGCCGCCGGAAGCCACCTTGACCTTCGCGCCATCCTTCAGCCGGTCGGTGCCATCCACCACGACCGTGTCATCGGGTCTCAGGCCAGTGAGCACCTGCATCTCGTCGCCATCGGTGATGCCGGTGGTGATCACCTGCACCGCCACCGTGTTGTCAGGCTTCAGCAGATACACAAAACTGCCCGGCGCGCCGTGCTGCACCGCGGCCACCGGCACCTGGGTGGCCTGCTTGATGGTTTTCAGCATCAGCCGCGCATTGACGAACTGATTCGGGAACAGAGAGAGGTCGGCATTATCGAAGCTGGCGCGCAGTTTCACCGTGCCGGTGGTGGTATCCACTGTGTTGTCCAGCGTGGTCAGGGTGCCCTGGGCCAGTTGCTTGGCATCGGTGCGATCCCAGGCGGTCACGCCAAGCGTGGCGCCCGCCTGCATCTGCTGCGCCAGATCGGGGATGTCATCCTCGGGCAGCACGAAAATCACCGAAATCGGCTGCAGCTGCGTCACCACCACCAGGCCGGTGGCGCTGGAGGTCTGGACGTAATTGCCGGGATCGACCAGCCGCAGCCCCACCCGGCCAGTCACCGGCGAAACGATGTGGCAATAGGTCAGGTTCAGCCTGGCGCTGTCGACTGAAGCGCGGTCCAGCATCACCGTGCCTTCGTCCTGCTGCACCAGGAATTGCTGATCCGCCACTTGCTGTTTGGCGATACTGTCCTGTCGATTCAGCGACGCATAGCGCGCCAGGTCGGATTTGGCCTGTGCCAGCAAGCCAGTGTCATGCGCCAGCGTGCCCTGCGCCTGGGCCAGCGCCACCTGGTAGGGCCGCGGGTCGATCTGCGCCAGAAAATCGCCCTGCTTGACGATCTGTCCCTCCTTGAACCCCACCGACATCAGCTGCCCGCTGATCTGCGTCTGCACCGTGATAGTGGCCAACGGCGTTACCGTGCCAAGCCCGGTCAACACCACATGCATGTCGCCTTGCGTCACCCGCGCAACGCCGACCGGCTGGGACGTTGCCCCAGTATGGGGTGTGCCGCCGCGCCCAGAGAGAAAAAAATGCCAGACCAGCCAGGCGGCGATCAACAGAACGACGAGGGACAGCAGCCAGGGCAGCCAACGCCCCCGTCGCGCGGGCGGCGGTGCTACCGCCCGGCTAGGTGCCGCCGGCGGAACACCAAGCGGCATGTCGGCCCGGGCGGGAGGAACGAGGTCGCTACGAGTTTGGTCCATGCGTGGTCCTAAGGCAGCGTCGGCAAATACACGCGGCAGCACGCCGACGAAGCTGCCGCGTCAAACAAAGTCTTAGGGCTTGTTCGACACCGCTGCGAAACGCGGTGTCGAACAAGCCCTAAGCGGCCTGGACCAAGAAGTGGCCGGGCGGTCCGCACCACAACCGGCAAAGAGGTTGCAGGGCGTAAAGTTTCATTGCTGCCGGCCGTCTGGCCCGTCAACTGAATGCAACGTGACCGCCCTGACAGGCCGGCGGTACCGCTAAATTCGTTGAGATATCGTTATAGGTGCGCTATGGTTTTGCATGCTGGCGCGAGGTGCCCTTGGCCGGGCAGAGTGTTGCTACAGCCGGCAAGCGGGTCTAGCCGTGCTATTCTCTGTCGTGGTTGCCTAGTCAGGAACTGTAGCTGAGGGTGCAGGCAGCTTCCTGCCAGCCTATGAGGTGCTCTGATGGTCGAAACCGCCTACCAGCTTCGCCCCGATGCCGACCGCATACGCAAGGCGCGTGGTGAAACCCGCAGCCCCGACAGGTTGCTGGCGCATTTCGAGGTCGAAGTTCGGCTGGCCCGCCAATTGGCTCAATCCAGCCGCGAACAGCGCTCCATGCTGTATTCCGATGTCTATCGCCAGCTTTTCGAGAAGGTCGAGGATCACCCGCAGCATCGCGGATCGTCGGAAAACCGTCTGAAGCGCATCCAGTCGCAATCGGCGTCGCTGCTCAAGGATATCGGCCCGGATGGCACCTATGTCGAAATCGGCTGCGGCGACGCCGCACTCACCAAGGTGATGGCCTCGCATGTGCGGTCGGCGCTCGGGGTCGATGTCACCCCCGTGCTGGTATCGGATGACGCGCCAGCGTCGTTCCGCTTTGTCCAGTCCGACGGCATCACGCTGGATATCCCAACGAACAGCGCCGATCTGGTGTATTCCAACCAGTTGATGGAACATCTGCATGCCGAGGACGCGATGGCGCAGTTGCAGGAGATCTATCGCATCCTCAAGCCTGGCGGACGCTATGTGTGCTGCACGCCAAACCGGCTGACCGGGCCGCACGATATTTCGGTCTATTTCGGCTACGAGCCGATGGGTTTCCATATGCGGGAATACGACCACCGGTCGCTCGGCAAGATTTTTGGCGCTGCCGGATTCAACCGAGTAAAGGCAGCTGTGAGCGTGAAAGGCCGGTCATTGACCGTGCCGGTCTTCCTGGCCGGGCTAGCCGAGACGTCGCTGGAGCTATTGCCGAGAAAACTGCGGTCCCGGATCGCGCTGAGCGGCAGCTTCGCCAATGTCGCCGGCGTGAACATGATCGGGATCAAATAGACAGAAGCCGGCCATCAGGCGTGTTGCAGCACCGGCCGGCTCCGCCGGCGAATCAGCCGCAGCAATGGCTGCTCCACGGCGAACGACACCAGAATACCGCCAACAACCGCTGTTACCGCGATTATAGCGAAACTGGCCAGATGCGGCATGCGCGCCACCAGCCCGGTCTTCAGCCCGATCTGCCAGACGGCACCGATAAACACGAACTGGAACAGATAGATCGAGTAGGACGCACCGCCCAATGTCTGCAGGAAGACGGGCACGGAAAGCCGCCCTTTCCGCTCGGCGGTGGCCACGCCCGCCACCAGCAAAGCGGCGGAGCCGCCATAGGCAAGCCTGGCAGCACCATCAAACCCGTTCAGGATACCGATGGTCTCCGCCACCATCGAGGCGGCAAAGAGTGCCAGACCCAACGCGGCCAGCGCCCGCGGCGCGGGAATGAAGCCGGAGCGCACCAGATAGGCCGCCGCCATGCCGATAAAAAACTCCAGCCCGTAGATGCCGCCAAACTGCGGCGCCAGGCCTGCACTACCAAGGCCCAGAGAACTTGCCAGAATCAGGCACAGCCACGCGGCCATTGCCGTGGCGCCGGCACGCCTGTTCTCGATAAGCAGCGCAAACACGGCATAAAAGACCATTTCACGCTGCAGGGTCCAGGCAATGCCGAGCAGCGGGTCGTCGAACGAGGGCAGTAGCAACGCCGACCACAGCACCGTGCCTGTGCCTAGCTGCGTCAGGCCATGGCTGCCTAGGGAGCCCATCCCGATGGTCAGCGCCAGCGCCAGCCAGTAGAGCGGGTAGACCCGGGTAAATCGCCGGCTGAGATAACGCGACAGGCGATCAGGACGGCCGATATCAGGCGCATGAACGAACAGGATGATGAACCCGCTGATCACAAAAAACAGGTCGACACCGGCATGGCCAGCCTGGAAAAAGCTGACCAGCCCCGGCGCGCCCACACCCTTGTTGAGGTGGCGTGCCGTATGGCTGAACACCACGCCGATGGCGGCCAGGCCCCGCAGCGCCTGGATGCCGGAAAGCCGCGATGGGGAGGGGTGACCTGACTGGGCTGGCATGTTCAGAATTGAAACCTGGCGATAATGTGAAACCGTGACGATACGATTGCGGCACAATGATTAATATTGCGCGTATAAAACTAGAGTTTTGCCACCGGAGATTGCAGCTATATGCGTGCTGATGGATGCTCGGGCCAGGATGCGGGAGCGCGGATGAGATGAGTGCGGCCAGCAAGGGCAGCCAAAACGGCGAGCCCAGGGTGATTTTCGTGCAGTTCAAATGTAAACTCGGCATGGCCTATGAGGTTGCCGCCCGTCTGGCGGACGACATCGAAACCGCGCCGCAGGTTTATTCCACCTCTGGGCAATACGACCTGATCGCCCTGTTCCACCTGGACCAGGCGCAGGACCCTGGCCTGTTCGTCACCGAAACCCTTCAGCGCATCGAGGGTGTGGCGGAAACCCATACCATTATCGGGTTCAACGCCTTCACCCCCCGGAAAAAGCCCTACCCTTGATGAACGAGCAGGCCCCTGCCCCGCGCGACATCAGCGTAGTGGTGTTTTGCCAGAACGAAGCCGCGCGAATTGGCGCCTGCCTCTCCAGCATCGCCGCGGCCGGGCGGGGTTTTAGGCTCGGCATTACCGTCATCGCCAATGGCAGCACTGATGGCAGCCTGGCGCGCGCGCTGGCCACCGTGCACGCCACCCGCCTGCCGGCGCGGCTCTACGCGATTGCGCATGGCGATAAATCCAATGCCATCAACCATAGTTTTTACGCGCTGCGGCAGAGCGCGCGGCTGCATGTGTTCATCGATGGCTATGCGGTCATCGCGCCGGATGCATTTAGCGGATTTGCCGCCGCCCTCTCCGGCAACAAGCACGCGGTGGCGGCCACCGGCGTCTCCGGCAATGGCCGCACGATGAAAACCGCCACCGAGGAAACATTGCGCGATGGCGGTAGGCTGCATGGCCAGTTGCACGCCTTCCGCCCGGCCTTCCTCGACCGGCTGACGCAAGCCGGGCTGCGTCTGCCGATCGGGCTGTATCGCGGCGACGGCTTGCTCGGCTCGATGGCCTGCCACGATCTGGCGCCGCTCGAAAACCCCTGGGACGGGCACCGGATCAAAGGCACAGTGGAAGCCACTTACGAGATCCCGGCGCTCTCGGTATTCAGGCCGCGCGACATTGCCCGGCAGATGCGCCGCCGCGTGCGGCAAATGCGTGGCCGGCTGGAAAACGCGGCGTTGCAGGGGATTATCTACAGCCAGGGCTATGCCGCCTTGCCCGAATACGCCGATGACATGATTACCGATTGGCTGGCCGCTGGCGGCCAGCCGCAGGCTTCACTGACCGAACAGCCCTTTATGCATGCGGCTTTGCGGCAGGTTGCCAGGCGTGCTCGCCCGCCCGCCAGCGCCTTGCAACCCGTGCTTGTGCACGACACATCATAAGGTGGGGTGCTCTTGGGCATGCCACCAAACCCAAGCCAGGCGAAGGTGGGATGCCAGACCGCATCCCACCTTACGAGGCTGGCAGCGCTACCAGGTTTTGCGTCACGTAGATTTCGCAGCGTTTCACGTCGTAGGGGTCGAGCGGCATCAGGGCGCCGTTAAGGCACAGGCGGAAAATACGGTAGCCAGCCAGTACCTCGAAAAAATCACGCATCGTCACATGCATGGCGATGTCGGCGGGGATGAATTCGAACTGGATTGCCTTGATGGCGCGTGCGGCCAGCGCCGCGCCCGCCCCTTTCAGCACCGCCAGGTCGAAGCCTTCGGTATCGATCTTCAGCAGCCCGATATGGCTGATTCCATGGTCGGCCATGAAGGCATCGATGGTGGTGGCCACCACGTCATGCGCCACCGTGTTCGCGGCAAACAATTTCACCGCCCCTTCGTCCAGGCTGGCCTGGGTGGAGCCGTCGGCGCTGGCAAAATCGTAAAGCTTGATCGCGCCGGCAGATGCAGAGACCGCCATGTTCACCGCCTCAACACCAGGCAAGCCGGCGATACGGCCTTGCAGCGTCGCGAAGGTGCGCGGATGCGGCTCGAAGGCGTAGATCCGGGCATCCGGGCGGAGCTGGTGCATGAAGCGCGCATAGGCGCCGTTATTCGCACCGACATCGAACAGCACGCTGCCCGGGCCGAGCGTGCCGAGCAGGCGGGCGGCGAAACGCTCCTCCCCGGCGGTTAGGCCATGCTTGCCGGGGAAGTTGATGGCGATACCGTTGCAGCGCAGGGCGAAATCATAGATGCCATGCGCGAACCACCGCAGGCTCGGCCGGTTCAGCGCCAAAAACACCGGATAGGCGAGTTTCACCAGCAGGCGCTTGCCAAGGCTGTCGCGCCACAGCGGCGTTGTGGGTCCGGCCATTACGCTTCTGGCCTCACGTCAGATGCGCTTCGCCGAGTTCATCTTCCCAGGCGGGGTTGAACCGGGGAACCTCCTCCTGCGCATAGGCTGGCTCGGCCTCCGGCTCAGGCAGGGCGCCTTTGCGTTTGGCCAGTTCGATCGCCTGCATGTGGCGCGTCACCGAAAGCAGCGCTACCAGCACATACAAGCCCTCGAAATACGCAAAGCTGAGCGCGGCGCCGGCGACCATATACACGATCAGCGACAGGCGCAGCATATTGGCCAGTTCCACCATCCAGGCCATGTCCGGATAAGGTGAAGCGCGCTTGCGGATGACGCCGCAATAATAGATCGACAGCATCAGCATGCCGACAAACAGAATCAGGCCGGTAAAGCCAAGATCGCCCAGCACCTCGAAATAGATGCTGTGGGCGGCCATACCCAAGGCCTGCTGCGGCGCGCCCGGCACGAAATCCAGCCGCGCCAGGTCCTTGCCGTAATGCTGCCAGACCTCCGTATCCTGCACCGCATGGAAGCCGCCGCCGAGGAATGGCCGGTCCAGCGCGATCAGAGTGCTGACTTTCCACGCTGTCACCCGCTCCATGAACGATCCGTCGGTCTGCGCCTGCCCAATCGACTCGATCCGATGGAACCAGGCATCCGGCGCGAACTGGTACAGAACCACACCGCTGATCGCCACCGCGATCAGGTTGCGCAGCTTGTTGCGGTTCAGCGCGATCAAGCCAAGTGCGAAAGCGACCAAGCCCAGAAATCCGCCGCGCGAATAGCTGCCGATCACCGAAATGCAGCACAGCACCTCGCCTGACATCAGCGCAAAGCGGGTGAGCCGATGGGTAGAGGTGTGAAAGAGGTACAGCAGGATCGGCATGCACATCAGCATGGCAACCGCAAACGTATTGTTGTCACCCATGGTGGAGATGCCCAGCACGTGGTGGCCGCCGGCGGTGAGCAGAACTTTCAGCCCCTCATCCGCGCCGTTAAAGGCCAGCCCAAGCGCCACCGCGAAAATCACCCCCTGCAGACGCTGCCGCGTGGTGATCACCATCGTCAGCACGAAAGCGAGGATGACGATCTTGAACACCTTGCCGAACAGCTCCCAATTCAGCGACAGAGGAGAGACCGAGGCCAGAGCCGACAAAAAACCCAGCGCCACATAGGCCAGCATCGCCGCCATCACCGCGTCGAGATAAGGCTTGCGGCCATCGCGTTGCAGCAGCAGGGCGCCGATCGTGATCACCGCCACGATCTTGCTGAGCGGCAGGCTGGTCATGAAGCCGTAGAGGTATTCATCCGGCGAGCAGAACGACAGCCAGGCCCAGATCATCGCGCCGATATGCGGGTAGCGGATAATCAGCGGCAGGTAGGCCGCGAAGAACGCCATAAACACCAGATCGCGCATCTTCTGTGCCCGGCCGGTCTAGAAATCGCCGGACATCAGGTGGTAGGGCGATTTGCGTTCGTCGCATGCCGCCCCCGGCTTCATGTCGAACAGGCCATGGCCGCTCTGTTTGAAGCCGAAAGGATCAGCGCGCGCCGCCCACATCACCAGCAGCAGCATCACGATCAGGTTCACAACGAAGAGTGCCGCTTCCATGCGCCAACGCCGCCTTCCGAAATGCACGTCATGCTGGCATTTCAGGCCCAGCCCACCAGCGTCCCCCCCCAATCCACTACGTCAACTGCGCCATCGCCACAAGCACGATCTACCCGGCCAGGAGTCGCGATCGATCAGGCCAAAGCTTCCGGCAACCGGCGGGCGCGCGATATCAGCGCCGAGACGGCGAACCGCCAAAACGCTTTTCGACGTTCGGTGATGTCGGCCACCGCGAACAGAATGAACAGGGTGCCACCAAGCAGCACGGCGCGCGCTGGCCAGGCAGACGGCGGCCACGGCATCAGGGTGGCGAGGAATTGCGCCACCGGCACATGCAGCAGGTAAATCGTGAAGGTCGCGCCGGCTGCCCAGCGTATCGGTTTCTGCACCCAGCCGGCCAGCGCGGCGACATTGCCCGAGATCGCGTGAAAGCCGATGATATGGCCGATGAACAGGGTGCCGATCAGGTAGTCTTCCAGCAGATTGGGGCCGTGCGCGATGCTGGCGGCCCCCGCCAGCGACTCGACATAAGCCTGCCCCCAGGCCTGATAGGCGCACCAGGCGGCAAGCGAGCCGGCGAACAGAACCCAGCCGGCCGAACGACTCAAGCGCCCCGCTTTACAGACCCGGTAGCCGTACACGCCCAGCAGCCAAAGCGGTAGCAGCGCCGCAATGCCGGGGCCGGCGCAGGCCAGCGCGATCAGCACGCCCACTGCGCGCCATCCTGGTGCCAGAAACGTCGCCAGCCCGAAAATGAGGTAATACCAAGCTTCGTAGCCAAGCGACCAATAAGGCAGGTCCGATCCCGGCAGCATGTTCATCCCCCAGACCTGGTTGATGAACAGCAACGCGCTCAGGAACTGCCAGGCCCGCCCATCCGCAACATAGCCCCAGGACAGCGAATACATGCCCGGATCGTGCAGGCGCCCGAGCGCATCCAGCGCGAAGGTCAGGATCAGCGCCGGCAGCGCCACCGAATACACGCGTGCTAGCCGGCTGACCGCATAGCTCCTGGCAGTCTCGCCCGGCCTGGTTGCCGTATAGCCAATCACGAAGCCGGACAGCACAAAGAACACTGCAACCGCTTCGCCCAGAAGCGGGCCAAATTGCCACAGAAAACCGCCGGTCAGCCGGGCGCCGGAAAGATGGCCAATGAACACCGCAAAAGCGGCCAATAGGCGCCAAACATCGAGATAGAGCGAGGTTTGGCGGTTCATCCGCTACGCGTCACGCAAGCCACATGCGGGAAAATGCCGAGCCCGCCGCAGATATCCGCGCATTCCGCAAGCGGAACACGCCGATCCAAACAAGAAACGCATTTGTTGCTGTGCTAAGCTTGCATTCACGCCTCGTTAATTAATTCAGTTGTGTCACCCCCACAAGCCGGATCTGCGCGCCGCCGGCAAAGCTCATCAGCATCTCATCAAAAATCACGTCGGGCCGATAAGCTCCTGCGTCATCCGCCATGTTCACCTCTCCGGCGAGCCCCCCTCAAAAACACAACGGGCCGGATGGTCCGGCCCGTTCCGCCAGCATGCGCTGCAAAGGCATCAGGTCAGGTGGGTCACCCCCACCAGTTCCACTTGCGCCCCGCCGGCAAAGGTCAGGAAGCTGGAACCGCCGATGACGCTATCGGAGGTGATAGCGGCGCTCGTGGCGCTGGGTGCGGCAAAGCTGTCCTGTGCCGACCAGTTCAGGATGCTCGCTGTGCCGTGGCTGCCTACCGCGACCTGGAACATGTCGCCGATGCCGCCATGCACGGTGCTGGCGCCGTTGCCGAAGGTGATGGTGTCGGCGCCGTTGCCCAGCAGGAGCTGTGCCTGGCCGGACCCGCCAGTGAACACATCGTTGCCGGTGCCGCCATTCAGCGTCACATTGCCGCTGCCCGCCATCAGGTTCAGCCCCACAGCGCCGGAGGTGACGAGCATCAGCCCGCTGCCGGCCTGGATGGTGTCCGCGGCACTGCCAAGAGCGGCGGTGCTCGTGATGGTGGCAGAGCCGGCGCCGGCATTCACGCTGTCACCGCCGCTGACCGTTACATAGTCGGCGGCATAGAGTCCGCCCACCGCGGCGCAGGAAGCAGCGCCGCCGCTGACCGTCACCGAAGCCACGCCGCCAGTCTCCGCCTGGTTCAGCGCCAAAATGCCGCCGGCCAGCTTGGTCACGTTGATGCCGCCGACGCCGTTGGAGATGATGGTGGCACTGCCGGTTTGGCCGATGGTGGCCACACCGGCGCCGGCGCTGGTCAGCGTATCCGCGCCATCCAGCACATAGGTTGAGTAGCCCGCCCCGGCGGTGATGCTGGAGGCGCCGGTGACGGTGATGGCATCATACAGGCCGTTCATGGTGATCTGGTCGCTGCCCTGGCTGATCATGGTGCTGCTGGCCGCCAGGCTCACCACATCGGTGGCGCAGGCGGCGGTGGTCACCGTATCGTAGCCGCCGGCCAGGGCCGCATTCAGGCCGCCGGCACCGCCGGTGATGCTGTCGCCGCCCACCGCGTCGGTCACCTGTAGCAGGGAGGCGCCGCCAAGCACCGTGTTGGACCCGCCGAGCAACGAGACGTTGGCCGCGCCAGCCTCGGTGATCAGGTTGGAATAGCCATGCACGGTCACCTGGTCGGAGCCGGCGCCAGTGAGTGTGTCGAAGCGGGTAAGGCTGAGCTGGTTGCTGCTGCCAGCCTGCGTGCTCAGCACATCGCTATCATCGGCCGTTACCACCATGCCGCCGGCGCCGCCGACGATGCTGTTGGAGCCGGCCTGATCCACCACAGTGAGCAGCGTAGCGCCGCCGGTGACCAGATTGCCGCTGGTGGTAAGCGTGCCACTGCCGACGGTTGGGCCGGTTGGCGGTGTGGTGCCGCCGCCGCCGGATGTGCCGCCACCACCACCACCGGTCTGAGTCGGGTAGCCGGGCAGAGCCACGTTCACCAGGTCGACGGTGGTGCCGTCGGTGAGGGTGAGCAGGGTCGAGCCGCCGACGATGGCGCCGCTGGCAATGGCGTTGCCGGCAAAACCGTTGAAAGCGAGCGTATCGGCCGTCGTCGAAAAGCCGCTGATCGTATCATTGCCGTGCGACCCGTTATTGAACACGAAGCGATCCGCGCCGGCGCCGCTGGTGATGGAGGCCGCGCCGCTGCCGAGGACCACCCGGTCGGTGCCGCCACCCAGGGTAAACATGTCATTGCCTGAGCCAGCCACCAGCACGTCATTGCCGGAACCGCCAGTCACGCTCACCGCGCCGGTGCCGGCCAGGATCGTGCTGCCCTGGCTGCCAGTGGCGATGGTGATGGTGCCGGAATTGCCGATGGTGCCGCTGGAGGCGCCGCCGGTGACGGTGGCAGTAGCGGCGATGCCGCCATTGACCGTCTGCGCCGCGTCCTGGATGGTGAGATGCCCGCCAGTCGCCACCGTCAGCGTCAGATCTCCGGCCTGGTCCAGCACATGGCCGTTGCCGGCCGCGCCGACATTCAGGAAACCGCTGCTGCTGGTGGAGAGAGTCTCGCCGGTGCCGTTCAGGTCGTAGATGTTGAAGCCGGCACCGGTGATGGTGGCGTGGCCAGTGGCCTGGATCACCTCATAATTGCCGTTGGCGATGATCCGATCATTGCCGTGGCTGTTCACCACGCTGCTGCGGCCTGGGGTACTGATGGTATCCGAAGCACCCGCTGCGGTGTTGATCTGGTCCCAGCCGGCCGTGGCGGTAGCCACCAGGCCGCCGGCGCCGCCGCTGATGGTGTTGCTGCCGGCGGTATCGGTAACCGTCAGCTGGTTCACGCCGCCAGTCACGCTGTTGCCGCCATTGATCAGGCTGAGCACTTCCGGGCCGGCCGCGAGCGACACCTGCGGCAGCGCCGCAAGCGGGCTCTGCGTGCTGTAGCCGGGGTTGGAGGTGAGGTTGGTGTTGCCGGAGATGTTGGCCGCACCGAGCGAAATCTGGTTCGCGGCGAAATTATACAGCTGGTTGTTCTGAATCTGCGCGGAGACCGAAGCGCCGTTCACCGAAGACTGGTTATAGACCACCCAGCCGACGCTCTCCGGCATGTCGTTGATGATCGTGTTATTGGTGACGCTCAGCGAATTCTGCGTATAGGCAATCTGCGTCTCGCCGCCGTAATGGATGGCGAACACATTGGACGCGTCAGGGCCTTTCTCGATGACGTTGTTGGAGATCACCGCCACGCCGGCATTCGGCACATCGATGTCGTAACTGCCGGTGCCGGTTGGGCCATCGACAATCACATTGTTGGTGATGGTGGTGAAGGCAGCACGCGACTTGATCTCGTGGCCGACATTGGCGCCTTCAAAAAAGCTGTTCGTGACTGTCAGCGACTGCACTTCGCCGATATAGAGGTTGTGGGTGAAGCCATCGCCGGTGCCGTTATCCATGAAGGAGCAATGGTCGATATCGACCACGCCGGTGGCGTTGGTGTCGGCCAGCATGCCTTCCTGCATATTGTAGAACGAGCAGTAGGAGGCGTTCAGGTTGCCGGCTTCCAGCCTGATGCCGGAGACATTGCCGTCCGGCGAACCGTCGCTGCCGCCGGTGAAGGTGAAGCCCTGGATGGTCAAGTTGGCGTTGACGGTCAGAATGCCCTTGTCATCGGGCGGCGGGGTGGTGGCCACTTCATGCACCAGGCCGCCAACCGCGATGATGCTGACCGCGGCGGAGACGGTGCCGAAATCGTTGGTGTAGGTGCCGGCCTGCACGGCGATGGTGTCGCCGGCCACAGCCACTTTCAGCGCCGCGCCGAGGGTGGAGAACTCCATGCCTGCACCGACCGTCAGCACATCCGGGTTGCTCAGTTGCAGCACCGTCGGCGCGGTAACCTGCGGCGCGCTGAGGGTGCCAACCGTGGAGATGTGCTTTGAAGAAACGGACTGTGCCATGAGAATTCTCCCAGAAACTGCGTGTGTTCTCAGTTTCTGGGAAAACGCTGAAGACAAGGTTAACAGAACGGCTGTTGCGTCTCTTTTTTCGAGAAATGCGCAAAATGCTGCGACAACGGCGCTCGGGCGGCGCACGCTCAGCCCTTGGCGTGGGTTTTAACCTACGGACCCGAGCCGCTCTCCTCGGTGGTCGCAGGTTAAACCCCACGCACCGCACCGAGCGGGGGGCCGGGCAGCCTTACTGGCTGGTGCCGTCGCCTTTGACGGGGGTGATGTTCCCGGTCAACCGGTTCGCCCGCAACGTCGCCGGGGTGGCGCTCAAATTGTTCACGAATGCGGTGCGATAAGTACCGTCATTGGTGAACTGGTTATCTTCGATCGTCAGTTCCGGGGTATCCTGGCTCACACCTTCGGCGCCGATCGAAATCGCGGCGGTCTGGTTGCCGGTCTTTGGGCCTTTTTCGAACCTGTTATGCCGCGCCACCAGCGCGCCGCCATTCGGCAGCTCGATCAGATAGCTGGACGTGCCGGTGCTGCCGTCGCCCATATCGGAATTCGTTACCACGGTACGGGCGGCGCGGGATTTGATGTCGTGGCCATCGCGCGTATCGCGGAACAGGGTGCCGTCCACGTCCAACTCGGCGATGTGGCCGGCATAGATGGCGTGGGCGCAGTAATCCAGACACACGCCATCCTTCTCGAACAGGCTGTGGCTCACCCGGACGATCGCAGTTGGGTTGTCGGCGACCAGAATGCCGTCCTGGTTATTGACGAACTGCACGCCGTCGACATTGAGATTGCCGCCCTCCGCCCGTATGCCGGCGCCATTGCCGTCGGGCGCGCGCGCGCGCGCCAGGGTCAGGTTGCGTATGGTGATGTCCTGGCCAGTGGTGACCAGAAGGGCCTTGCCCTGGCAGATCTTGTCGGTGATCGCCACCGCACTGGGATCGCCGACGCCTTCAAGGGTGAGGTGATTGGCGGCAACCACCGCGCAATCGAAATACCGGCCGGGGAACACCTTTATCGTATCGCCATCGCCGGCATTGGCCACCGCGCCGGATATAGTCTTGTAGGATTTGTCCGCGCCGACATTCAGCGTGCCGGCCTGACTGCAAACGACAGGGCAGAGCACGCCGAGGAAAACGGCGAACCCTGCCCTGAAGATGTCGATCGGGCGCAGACTGAAGACCGGCAGGCGGGCTTTAGAGTGCGAAAGTACGGCGGCGGCTTACGAACGCAAGGCCAGCAAGGCCGGCTGCCAAAATCGCCAGCGACCCCGGCTCAGGGACCAGGAGCGGAGCCAGGGATGACGAGAAGGTGCCGGAATCGTCGGCGGTGAAGCTGTTCAGGAAGCCATCCGCACCGATCAACATCATCGGGTTCAGCGAGGACAGGCTATAGCTCGCTGTAATCGGATCATTGATAGCGAAGTTCAGGAAGTCGGACGTGAAGGTCTCGGTATAGTCGGCGGCTGGGGTGGTCGGCACCGAGGTGGTGGAGGTGGCGCCGGTGCCACCGTTCTGGCCGACAAGCACCATACCGGCATCGCCAACAGCGTCCGGCACGATGGTGATGGTCAGCAGGTTCGACAGCGTCACGCCGCCAGACATCACCGGGGTTGCCAACTTGTAGCTGATGGTGATCGCCGAATCGATCGCCTGCGAGTCATAGAGTTGGCCGCCGAGATTGGTCGAGTTTGCGGCCAGGTTGGTGGTTGCGCCCAGGCCACCATTGATGGTTTCAATGGCTGCCACCGAGCCAGTCAGGTAGCTTGGCAGGCCGCCGATGTTTTCGTAGCTGAAACTCACCGCGTCGCCAGCGGCGTTGGTTGTGTTCAGCGTGGCTGACGAACCGTTATTGGTCCAGGTCAGGCCATTGGCGGTGTTGGTCTCAATAACCTGGGCGAAGGTAAGCGGGTCCGCCTTCGCGGTGCCAATGACGGCAAGGGAAGCTACGCTAAGCAAAGCTGCAAAAGTACGGACGCCCACCATAACTGACCTCATCAAATATCGCCGCAATCGCTTTGCGACGCCATGAACAGGTTAATAACAAGTCCCGAAAAAGAAAGCAACAAAGTTCGGCCACAAAAATGAAAAATTTAGACGGATTTGGAGCTTTGGCCCACCACCATCGCCTCCATCTTCGATTTGGCAGGGCAATCGTCTATGGGAGAGGAAGGCGCCAAGGTCGAGGAATGGTTGGATGTGCGGCATAGCCGGGATTTTCTACTCTGACGCACATTTGGCGCCGGAAGTTCAACAAATTCAAGCGATGACGAATGCCATCGCACACCGCGGACCGGATGGAGAGGGCTTCCATTGTGCCCCTGGCATCGCCCTTGGGCATCGCCGTCTGGCCATTATCGACCCCGAAGGCGGCCACCAGCCGATGTATAATACCGACCAAACGGTTGCGATCGTATTCAATGGCGAGATCTACAATTTTGAGACAGTGCGCGCCGAACTGATCGCGCTGGGCCACCCTTTCCACACCAGATGCGATACCGAGGTGATCGTGCAGGCCTGGGAGGCCTGGGGCGAGGCCTGTGTGCAGCGGCTGTCCGGCATGTTCGCCATCGCTTTGTGGGATTCCCGCACAAACACCCTGTTCTGCGCCAGAGACCGTCTGGGCAAGAAGCCTCTCTATTATAGCTGGGTCGGCGGCGCCTTCGTATTCGGCTCCGAGATCGCTGCCTTGGCCGCTTTGCCCGGCCTGTCGCGCCATATCCGGCCGGAGGCGGTGGATGATTTCTTCGCCTATGGCTACGTGCCGGAGCCGGGCACAATTTTCGAAGGCATCGAAAAACTTCCCGCAGCATGCACCCTGACTTTGGACCGCAGCGGCGCGCCCCCGCGCATTGCCCGCTATTGGCAGCCACAGGCCGCGCATCTGTCATGCTCCGAGTCGGAGGCGGCGTCCGAACTTCGCCGGCGCCTGGAGGATGCGGTCGCATGCCGGTTAGTCGCCGATGTACCGCTCGGCGCCTTCCTCTCCGGCGGGGTCGATAGCTCCGCCGTGGTCGCCACGGCGGCCAGCTTGCGCACCACGCCACTGGATACCTTCACCATAGGTTTCGAGGGCGGCGAGGACGAGACCCCCTTTGCCCGCCAGGTCGCCGAGCGTTACAACACGCGTCAGCATAATGATCGCGCTGCCTCCACCGACATGATCGCCGGCGCCCGGCTGCAGGCCCGGGTGTTCGGGGAGCCGTTCGGCGACAGCTCATCGGTCCCTACCCTCACCGTCTGCCGCCTGGCCCGCCGCCATGCGACAGTGGCCATTTCCGGCGATGGCGGCGACGAGGTGTTTGGCGGCTACCGGCGCTATCGCTGGCACAGCCTGGTCTCCGGCATCCGCAAACATCTGCCCGCGAGACTACGCCGCCACGCCATCGGCGGCCTGGCGGCGATCTATCCGAAGCTGGACCGGGCGCCGCGGTTTCTGCGGGCGAAACATACCCTCACCGAACTGAGCCTGGATGATGCGCAATCCTATGCGCGTACCGTTACCCGCAGTCACGCTGCCCAGCGTCACGGGCTGTTCAGCGCGTCGCTGCGCGCCAGGATCGCCGGGCATGATCCGTTCGCGCCGCTGGCGGCCGCGATGGCGTCGGCCGAGGATGCAGATCCGCTGCTGCAGGCGCAATTCGCCGACCTGGCCACCTGGCTGCCCGGCGACATCCTCACCAAGGTGGACCGCGCCAGCATGGCCGCATCGCTGGAAGTGCGGGCGCCGTTCCTGGACCACGCGTTTCTGCAATGGGGGCTTAGCCTGCCGGCCGCGCTGAAAATCGGCCCGAATGGCGGCAAGCATATATTGAAGCGCGCTCTGGAGCCGCTGTTGCCGCACGATATCCTCTACCGGCCGAAACAGGGTTTTGCCAGCGATCTGGCGCCGCTGTTCCGGCGCGAGATGGCGCGGGTGAAAGCCCTGCTCTTGGGCGGCCCCATGCTGGACAGCGGATTATTCGACGCTGTGGCCATCGAACGCCTGCTGGATGCGCATGCGCGCGGAACATCCGACCACGCGCAGCCGATCTGGCTGCTGCTCGCCTTCGAAGGGTTCTTAGCCGCACTGGCCTGCATACCCCAGCCGGTTGACACGGCCGACAGCGCCAGGCAGGCGGCTTGAGCGACAAAACGTCGCCGGCCAGGCGCCTGCTCTGGGTGTTTCCCGGGTTCGGCGTCGGTGGCGCGCAGGTGCGGTTTGCCGCCCTGGCCAACCGCTTCAGCGCCAAATGCAGCCACTGCATCGTCGCGCTGAACGGCGATCTCGCTTGCCGCGAGAAATTGGCGCCTGGCCTGGAGACCGCCTTTCCGGATGCGGGCCATGAAGCCGGCCGGATGATCCCTGCCATCGCGCATGCCAGGCACTTTCTGCGAGCGCAAAACCCAGATCTGGTGATCACCAGCAATTGGGGCGCGATTGAATGGGCGATCGGCGCGCGCCTGGCAGGATTGCCGCACATCCATACGGAGGATGGCTTTGGCCCAGAGGAACGCAGCCGTCAGATCCCGCGCCGCGTTCTCACCAGGCGCCTGGCGCTACGGGGCAGCCGGGTCATCCTGCCGTCGCGCACCCTGCACCGTATCGCGCTCGACACCTGGCGGCTGCCGGCGAAAAACCTGTCTTACATCCCGAACGGCATCGATCTGGCCCGCTTCGCCAACGCCACGCCGGCGGTTTTGCCGCCAGGCAAGGGCATGGTGATCGGCACCATCGCGGCGTTGCGGGCAGAAAAGAATATCGGCCGGTTGCTGCGTGCCTTCGCAGTCATACGCGCCGAGCGGCCAGTCCGCCTGGTAATCGTCGGTGATGGGCCGGAACGCGCCGGCCTGGAACGACTGGCAGGCGATCTCGGCGTGGCCGGCGACGTGGTCTTTGCCGGCTACAGCACGCAAGCCGAGTCATGGCTGGCCTGTTTCGACGTGTTCGCCTTGTCCTCGGATACCGAACAGATGCCGCTGTCTTTGCTGGAAGCGATGGCGGCGGGCCGTCCCGTGGTATCGACCGATGTTGGCGATGTGCGCGCGATGCTGTCGGCGCAGAACGGCGACTTCGTGACCGCGTCGGACGATGCCCCGTTCGCCGCCGGGTTACGCCGGCTTCTGGCCGCGCCGCTCACAGACATCGGTGCTGCAAACAGGATAAAAGCGCACGCCGACTACGACCAGGAAGCCATGTTCGCCGGCTATGCCCGGCATTTCCGCGTCGATCTACAATAACGTGCAAGATCGAAGCGCCGTCCGCAATTCCAAAGCCGGGCAAAGCGCGTCTTCACAATTCAGCCTTGCAGCACAGCTGCGACGATTAAAGGGTGGAAAGCATATCGCTTTCCACCCTGCCTGTTTTGCCCCCTCTCTCCCACGGGGGCGGTTATTCTTGCGTGGCGTTCAACCCGGCCGAAGCCTCAGCTACGTGCCCAGCGATGCTCATGCACCAAGCCCTCATCGTGCTCCTGAGGCTGTGGGCGTGTGCCGCGGGACTGGCTGTGGGAACCGCCTGGCGGGGTGTTGCGCGACCAGTCATGGCTGTGCACCAGGCCATCATCGAAGAAATCGTAGCTGGGGGCGGAGAAGGTCATGGCGGGAAACTCCGTGGCGTTGCGTTCACCCTAATCTACGCGTGAACACCCGGCTGTTTCAGCTGCTATCGGCGCCACAGCGGTGAATGCTGTAAAGCCGTACACCGCGCTGTCTGTAAAAGGCGAAAACTTGTAAACCACACCAGCTTTGTGGAGTCACGACTTCAAAATTGCCCGCAGCGCCACCGCAACGACACCAACCGCCACTACGCCGCCGACATATAACGCGGCAAACCATAACAGGCGCGCCCGCATCAATGGTAGCTCGTGCCCGCGCCCACCTTGCCGCGAAATACCCAGTAGCTATAGGCGGTGTAGGCCAGAATAATCGGGATCAGCACCAACGCCCCCACCAGCAGGAACATCTGGCTGCTCGGGGGTGCGGCAGCCTGCCAGATGGTGATCGAAGGCGGCACCAGCATCGGCCAAAGGCTGATGCCAAGCCCGGCGAAACACAAAACGAACCAGGCCACCACACACAGGAATGGCGTCAGATGGTGTTCGCGCAAGATGCCGAGCCAGAACCAGACTACCAGAAGCGCCATCAGCACCGGCACCGGCGCGGTAAGCGCAATGCCCGGCCAGCCGAACCAGCGGTGATAGAAGATCGGGTTCAGAAACGGTGTCCATAGACTCACCACCACGATGAAGGCCAGGACCACAAAACCCAGCGCCTCGGCAATGCGGCGGTTCTGCCGTTGCATCGCGCCCTCGGTGCGCCAGATCAGGAACGTGGCCCCCAGAAGCGCATAGCCGGCCACCACGGCAACGCCGCAAAGCAGTGTAAAACCGTCCAGCCAGTCCCACCAGCCGCCGGCATAGGCGCGGCCGGCTACTTTCACCCCCTGCAGCAGACCACCCAGCGTCAGCCCCTGCGCGAAGGCCGCGAGCGTCGAGCCCAGAAAGAACGCAAGGTCCCACCACCAGCGGCCGTTGATGGTCTCGGCGCGAAAGCGGAATTCGAAC
>Ga0116229_10001448_pt1 | contig 37169 bp, 26 predicted proteins | sample S1TSphgellanicum_3_FD_87313 | JGI IMG/M metagenome (GOLD analysis project Ga0116229, IMG submission 87313) | Host-associated microbial communities from peat moss isolated from Minnesota, USA - S1T2_Fc - Sphagnum magellanicum MG | ecosystem: Host-associated > Plants > Peat moss > Unclassified...
CATAGTGCGAACACATTGGGAAATTAAGAAAAATGAAAAAAAATCTCTCCCAACCCCCCCCCCCCCCCCCCCCCAAACACAAAAAAAAAAAAAAACCCAATTGTAATAAAATAACAAATATTTATTATTATTAAAAAATACATAATTTATACTTAATAATAATGGTAATAATAATAAAATAATAATAATAGTAATAATACACTAGAGATCATTCTCTAATTCAGATTAACACATCATTAATATGATCTCTAGTTCGACAATCAAAAAAGCAAAATAATTTCTCTTCTCTCTTGGAGAAAATTAATAAATGGCAGGGCAGGGCAGGCAGAGCACAACAATAAAAGAACTCCTATCAATCAAGTCTTCGAAATCGCCAAAATTGCTGATGTCGGGGTCTGGTCTGATCCGGTCCGGAGGTCTCACAGCGAGAGATGAGCTTTCGCACTCATGTGCGTTGTTGTGAGTAGCAGCATCTCGTGTCCTTGTGTGTTTGTGTTTTTGTGTGTGTCTCTCTTTCCCTCTTTCTTTGTTTTTCTGCCAGCCCATTGTGGCCATACCCATTTGGGAACATTGAGGGAATGGGTGATCAGGAGGTAGACCTATCTGAGACGGCAGTTGTTTGATACTTTTTCTTCTTACTATCTATAGCTCTTTTGTATTGATAAACATCATCATCATCATGAGTCTTGCAGGTCCCACCTCCTCGGACCTCCTCCTCCTCCTTCTCCTCCTTCTTCCTTGCTTCTCCTTCCTCTCCTTTTTGATGACAAAATGATTGGTACATTTTGTGTGCAAACAAACAAATCCCTTTTGAATCAAGAACTTTGTTCCTCTACTGATCAACTAATTGCAGTGTCGCTGTTGGGCGGTTTTTTTTTCTCTTGGTTTTCTGAGCTCCCACTTTGTATGTACTCTCAATCAGGGATTCCTTGCAAGTCTTGTTTTGTTTAAGCTAGCTAATTCAGATATGGTAGAGGTCGAGGAAGCACATGAGTCCATGCTCCATGGGCACAAATCCTCATTCTGATGTTTTATAGAGAGAGAGAGAGAGAGAGAGAGAGAGTTATCTACTGTTTGTGTTGTTGTGCTTAAGCTGCTGCTGAGGTAGTCTTCTATAGCTTGCTGCAGGAGATCAAAGTAGAAGAAGAGAGAGACGCTGCAGAACCATGACTGATCAGGAGCAGCTGCAGGAGGATCCTATTGACACCACGTAGTTATGCGAAGTTCTGCAACACATGCGCTGCCAATATTATCGACATCTGTTTCGCAACTGCTTTAGGTACTCGGTGAAGCAAGTTAGCTCGGAACAAGTGCATTCTTCTTACGGTAAGTGTTGCTGCATTGGATCTGCAAATACTTGTTGTGTCGATTGATCACGAGGTGCAGCTGGTGCAATCTTCCTCGTACCAGCAGCTATCTACTGTAGAGCTTGGTACCTGCTGCTGCACCTAAGCTTGAACTATTTTTCAGAATTCTCAAGCGGCATGTCGCAGTCAACTAGCATTGAGCCTCTAGGGAATCTAGTATCTCTGCAGAGTGCAAAGTCTCGAAGCTTGTTGCTGTAGCTTTGAATCCAATTTTGGGATTGTACTAGTTCAGAACAACATTTAACTTTTGTGATCGTGGTGGTGAAGTAGTGCAGATCATAGCAGCAAACTCTTGATCGTGCTTGAGCTTTACATAAGGCTATGGAGATATGGCAGCTCCCAGCTCCTACTAGTGGTTTTGGAAATGGATCATGTCGCGGGAGGAGAGATCACGACACTGCAGTCGAAGTGGATCATGGAGCCGGAGCTTTTGACGTACAGGCTGCAGCTCATGCACATGAGCAGCAGCTGGTGTCACAAGCTTGCTGCACAAACAAGCTGCCGGACTCCTTCCAAAGTGCAGTAGCTGTACCAGCGTCTGCTGTAGTTATTCAAGACCCACGGGAGGTCTCAGCTGAATATCTCGAAGAAGCTTGGCCTCTGCAGGCCTCCTCGGATCCGGCGCGAATATGGCCAGCAAACCTTGCAACTCAGCAGCTCGAGTCGCACGAGATTCAAGCTTTTGCGGATTCAAGCTTTTGCTTACAGTTTGATCCTGCAGCTGCTCCAGGGTCAATCATGCCGTCCACTCTAGTGCTAGTTGAGTCTCCGACCGATATTCCAGAAATTCTAGGTCAACAGCATGGTCGTGCAGCGCGCTTTCAGATCAATCATTGTGATCATGTGCGACCATGCCGAAAAAGATACATCATGTTGGAGGATCAAAATGAGGGTACCGGAAGTCGAGTGTGTCTTCTTCCACCGGCGGAGAACAACAACACTTTGGGTGCTGGACCATTCGATCATGCAGGACCAGCTGCTGTTGCATATAATGCTGCACCCGGAACAACCACCATTGCCATGGCATATGCAGCGATTCAAGAGATGAGGAGGAGCTGTAGTGCAGCAGCAGCAGCAGCTCATGATCAGGTGCCGGCCGCAGCAGTTTGGAAGCCATTCCTTAGAAACGAAGGAGGTTCCGCAGCTGGTTTTAATCAGACAAGAGTCACCTATGATGATTCACCTGCGCCTTCGCTCATGCATGAGGAACTAGAGAGCTGCGCGGCTGCTAGTAGTTGCGGAAGTCATATTGTCAAAGAAACGGACGACCTGGAAGCAGCAGTCCTCTTGAGTTTCGACGAAGAGATGAGTAGCACCGGCGGACAGTCGTCTACACCAGCACCACCAGATATTCTCCTCTCCGACACGGGAACCTCCTCAACCAGCACTAGTATGCAGAAGAAGAATTCTACACATCGGATTAAATCCGAGGTCGAGGAAGCTGTAATACATGACAAGTGTGATCAGTGCGCAGCTGCAGCAGGCGTCAAGATTAAGCGCAGCAGTTACAAGCGGCAAAAACGGTTCAGAAAATCTGCACATAATATTATATCGGAAGTCGAGGATGACGAGGATGAGGTGAACTCTTGTCCTCGACGTCGTCACGATCAGCTGCAGCTGGATGAAAACAAGACTAGCTGCCGAGGATCACGATCATTGCAAGCTGCAGCTGGACTAGCTCATGATCATGCACTCGAACAGTGCACATCGGCCTCCACCAACAGATGCAAAACTAGATCAGTAATCTCGGGGGGGAGCTGCAGCTTGGAATTATTAACAGCAGCAGAAGCAGCGGCATTGCAGCACAGTCAGCCTGAGCGTGGATCATCAGAGGAAGAAGAAGAAGAAGAAGATGAAGATTCAACAAAGATGCTCAAGTTGAGGAACACCGTGAATGTGTTGAGGGGAATTATACCAGGGGGAGAAGACATGACAGAAACCAGCCTAGTACTAGATGAGGCAATTCATTATGTCCAGTTATTGCAGCTTCATGTACAGATGCTGGAGAGTCAAAGAATGGTCGACACTAGATTAATCCATACGTGGTAGACTAGTACTAGTGTAACTTAGCCGCTGCAAATCTAGTTCATCTTAATTTCACACTCAACAACCAAACTCTTTTGATTTCTGGAGTAATTTTTTTTCTGGACAATTTTTGTGACCAGCTTCAGAGGGAAGATTATGAAATGAATTCTTTTTTTGTTTTTGTTTTGATGATGATGATGATGATGATGTCCAGTATATGTATTGCTCTTCTGGAAATTGGAAGCAGCAGCTGCTGCAAGTTTTGTGCATTCATCACCACCCTCAATTTGTTGGCTCTGAGACAACCATCCAGTTTGCAACAAAGGGGGTTTGCAAGCAAGCTAGCGACTAGGCTGGGTAGAGTTTTCTGCAAAACTGCTCTTCACTGACATTTCACAGTATCATGCTGGCCACACATACATGTGCACATTCCCAAGGGTCACTTGGGCAATTTGGAGCTCCACCCCTAGCTAGTCTTGCCAAAGAGACTTGATTCTTGAAAGCTTACAGCATGCATGCTAAGCAGAGCCACCATGTTGGCACAAGAATATCAACTCTCAATTTAGGTAACATGTTAAAGCAACAAATGGCATGCCAGAAGCATAAGTTACAGTTTCCTACTGGAATTCTAAAATCACAAGAAACTCTTTAGCCAAGTTTCCTTGTAGGGAAAAGAGTGGAAACCTTGGATGAATTAACTCTGAATTTAGAAAACATAGGGAAAGCTCTCTGAGGGAATCATGGCACCAATATTTCAATGTATTATTCTAGTTTTCCCATTGTGAAACAGAGGTATCATTGGATTTTCCCATTGTCAAACAAACCATTACATACTTGCATAGAGGAAATTCAAGTTCTTCTTGATGGTCCCAGAGGCCAACATAAAAAAATTTCTTGTGAATCATCTCATAACAATCCCATAATTTAGCTACATTATTGGATGCTAGAACTATTCCTTTCTATGCCTCAAAGTGATGGAAACCAATAAGCTGAAGCAAACTCAAGAGTCCCCCACCATCAACTCCACATGTTGCCTAACTAGCAGTCATGCTAATTCATCTCTAGAACTTTCTCCTTCTCTTGCTTAACCACTCAATGCTGACCACCATGCTTGCACTCAAGTACCATCAATCATCTTCATTTTGCTTGCCACCACAATTTATTTTTCATCAGCTCCATCAAATGTCTTCAACCTTCCGAAGACAATAAATGTACTATCCCCATCACCCCCGTGCATGCAACAACTTGAGGACCTAAATTTAACACGTTTCAACACACAATGAAACTAGTCATGATAGAAGTCCAAACCCATCAAGTGTGCTTGTGGTGATAATAATATATCTTGCATTTAATTTGTTGTACTAGAATTTCATTTTCATGACATTAACTTGCTATGTATCTAATTTCATTACATGATGCAATTCCTTTAGGTGATGGTATAGCTGAGCTAGATATAGGGTGTAAATTCCCACCTCACATGAATATCCACACTACATGTATAAGGAATCTACATATATTACATGTATGTATGGGTGAGGAGGATATAAGATGAAATATGTAGTTTCATCCACATACAATTCCAAGTGAATCTAGAGGATTTTTTTTGCATGGAATTGTTTTAGATCTTAGAAGACAACTTCATGTTGGAAATTGTCTTAAAGAGCCCATAGAAGGAGATCTATTTCAATGAAGATGTCACTTTGTAAGTATATTGTCTTGACTTGTAATGTCTACTTGTTCATGTCTAGAAGATAGACTAGTCTTGTGTGAATCTTCTTCCATTGTGAAAGTTGTTGAATTGAAACCTACACATAAGCAAAGATGTCATACAAAAAATTGTGAAATTTGCGTCTTGTTAGAAGATAATGAGGTTATCATAATGACTTGAATGAGAAAAAAATAAAATGAAGGTGAAATGTACAAAGGTTGCCTACATCACTATTGTTTGTTGTGTTGATCATGTGCAAATCTTTGCTATGAAGTTGTTTGCATGAATGCTTTATTGTCTCAACCAACTTGTTCGTTTTGGGTCTTGAATGTTTAGAGACCAAGAAAAAAATTGATGGGAGTTATACATTTTTAGAATTAAATCTTAGCCTTTGTAAGGACTAAAAAATAATAGAAGTCAAATTTTTTGAAAAATGCAATGGAACATTGACAAGAGTTGAGTTCAAGGGAGAGAACCAAGTTGCATGGAAGTATGGGATAAATAAGGCCCTTGTAATTTTTGAAACTTTCAAACATTTCACAACATCTTACGTTGGTAACTCATGTTTCTTTTGAACAATTTCTCATGAAGCTCACCTTGTCATAACAAATGATTTTTGGCATTTCTAGAAAGATTAAAAATAAGGTCATGTGAAGCTTTTTTTCTTCATCATCAACAAAGAAAGACTCCCACATGAATTTTAATGGATGTGGTAGAGATTTTGAAATTTGTTGGACTTACCCCATTGCTTGAATAAGAAATGGATTATGGATTCTGAGGTTGTATAGATGATATAAGTGCCCAATTATACTTGCTTTCAAGGATTTGATTTTATCGTAGGATGGATGCTTTTCAATTTGGGGTTATCATATTACATCACGACATCTCAAAGTGACATGACATGGGTATAAATCACATCCATCTAGGAGATTTCACAATATTTAAACTTATTTTATAAATTAAAATATATTCTAGGAATAATGATGCTTTGATGTGACATATGGACCTTGTTTGATAATCTGATGTACTTTATCAAAGTTACATGCAAGTAGAGGTAAAATAGCAACAAATCCCATCATAAAATTGTGAAGTATCTAATGTTTTTAATTAAATGATCAGAGACAAGATATTTTCTCATTAATGTGCATTAATTTTCAAAATTCTCATGTAAAAGTGTTTGTTTCAAGTAGGTGTTAAGGAGGTTTTAACAAAGTGAAAGCATAATATTAAAAAAATAATTAGGACTCTTTGGAATATGTGATGAGCTTCATATCTCAACTTAATGCCACCTAAATTTTTAATAAGTTTTCTAACATAAAAATACATTTGAACGCATATTGGTTTGTTTGTTTCAAATATACTTTTTATTTACATTTTAATCTCACTTGTTTTTAATTTTTTGTATTCAAATTTTTAGAAACTTGGTACACAATAAAGATGTTGCTTGAAACATACTTTGACCCTAATTGATGTTACTATTTTGTAGTTATATGCATGACATAGGATTTAAGTGACCAATTGATGGAGACATCTACTTTTTTTTGTTTACTCTACCATACTTTCACCTAGATGAATGTGAAATAACATGAAAAAAATGTAAAATAAGACATCACATCATTCTTGACAACCATGTTTTAATCACAAAATACATTATTGAAATTGAATGTAAACATGAGCCAAACAAATTTGGTGTTGAAGTTGACTTTATAAGAGTTGGATAGTCACATCTAAACTTAATTTTAGGTTCCAACACAAATATGCACAACATTTTTAGTTTTATGCCATGCTATTTTCTTACATTTGGCATTAATGTATTTCAATCCTATGTGGTATATGGTGTATGTTACATATGGTATATGGTTTCAAAAAAAAGCTATTTTTGGAATGTTGAATAATGTAAATATTTGTTCATCATAAAGAATTGGTAGTTGTTATGAATATTAATTGTGACATGTGGGATGGGATTGATGATTTTTTAATTTGCATTCAAAACAATATGCATATCAATTTCTATGATAAAGTGACACCCAAATTATGAAAAAGGTCAAGGAGTGTTTGGCAATTTGCATTCATAACATTATGGATGTTGAGGTAATGGAATAAGTTGTTCACTTTGTTAAAGTTTTGACCCACATAATAAGTTGTTTCTATGCCAATACATACATGTTATCCAACTACCCCTTGAACCAAATCAATGTTTCTAATTGGTAGATTATTAAAAACATTTATGCTTTTAGTCCACAATGACAACAATGATGTCATTAAGTGATATCTTTGTGTTATATATATATATATATATATAAATTTGATCATGACTAGTAATGTGCAAGAGGTGGAGCCCAAGTTTGGTAAAGAGTCTTTTAATGTAGAATTGGAAATGTTACAAATTGATTATAAATTTGGCACCATTGTAAGTTTTGTTGATGGACTTTTTGCAACTTTGATTTCATTAATTGTTGAAAATTTAAAATTGACTATGGTCCCAAAATAAACAAACTACCAAATATTATTTGCTAATAAACTAAATAGTAAATGATACTCAACTTGCAAAGTTCCCATTTCATCTAGATTAGAACTCCCCTTTAACATTGATTTTCTTTATAGGCTTATTTTGTCATCTTGGCATATTTATTTGTGATAAATAGTGGGAATTTTGAAATTAAATCTTTAAAGATTAATGGTGGTGGGATGCAAAACAATATGCTCATGTAGATTTGAGTATTTTAAATAAATACATGTGTGCTCCATGTTTTAATAATTATTTTAATTGAGTTATAGGTGCATACATATATAATTTGACCTAGGTCAATTTTTAATCATGAAAGTTATTTCAAATAAATGTATTTTTTTAATTATAAAGGGGTGCAAACTAGATTCCAAAAGCATTGCTTTGTTATACATTGAGGTAATGGTTACTTAGGTTGATATTGAAATATTTGAATGAAGTTTTACAAAAATATTTTTAATGTATTATGCAAACATGTGACAAATTTTTAAATGAATCAAATTAGTATGGAATACTCAAAAACACTTTTAAAAAAATGTCACTAGTGTTTTCCATTACTTAAAGGACTTTTTAAAAAAAACTTCAAATGATTTGAAAATTAAATTTTAATGTTAATTTTTTTATGTACAACTTTACATTATAGTATAACGCAATATCTTTTTGAGTCATAAAACTTTTAAAATTTTAAAAGCCAATTTGCAAATCATGTTTCTAAGCATATTGTATAAGATATCTTGTGAAAATATTAAAAATAAGGAATCAGTCTTATGTTTTGGTGGCTTTTAATATTATGTTTCAGTTCCCAAAGTAGAATTAAAGATAATGATGGTTTTTATGATGTGAATAAAAAACCACATGGTTATATATGACATTTTTTAATCATTTGCCCAATCATTGGAATGGATCAAAACAAGCTAATCTAAAGAGCCAAAAAGGGCATTGGGGCATTGTAAAAACTACAAATTATAGTACAAATGTATATGTCTTGGCATTTTAAAGTTATGGTAAAATTACAAATGTGTTATTTATAACTCATTTCAATCTTAAGAAATTCAAAATTTATATTATCCAATTTTAGGTTTTGGTTTTAGTTATAAAAATTTGAAATTGACCAATTATTTTATTAGACTTGATGACCATTTGTAAAAGGCCCCTTGATTTTTTTGAAACAAACATGTTAATAGTCCAAATAAGTTAGGTGATTTAACTCATAGAAAAAAAAAACATTAGTTTTTTTTTAAAAATGTAATTTGAATTTTTCATTAGCACATTTGATTTTTTAGTGCATGTAAGAATTTCAAAAGTCTTTACAACATGGAAATGTGGTACAACGTAAATAATGTATAAAGTAAAGTTATTTACAATAAAAAAGATTGAACCACCATCAAATAATGAACATCCTTTAATATGATTTGAAATATTGATAATTTTTCATATGAAACCAAAAAACTTGAACATTTAAAAAAATGAATATATATATATTCAACATTGATTAACATGTACTAATGGTGAGGTATTGAGCTAATGAACAACAAATTTAACAATAAGTTGCCAAAAAATAATTAAAATCTTCCATATATGAAAATATGATATTTGGGCAAAAGGATGATTTCGTTTTCTATTAAATAACATCTTTTGGCTCCTATATTAAGCTTGTTTCAAGCATTGTTGGATAATTCTTGGTTTTAAAAAAAACTATTGAATTGCATTTAGATTTTTTTTAAAAAGATGGAAGACCCTTTGGTTCTATTGTTTTACGTTTAAGGATTCTTGTTAAAATTTAAAGCATGTCAATTTTGAGGTTAGGTCCAATTTTTTAAATTGATGGTTTTCAAGTCAACAATTTTAGGCTATACATGTTGGGTTTGAAATGAAGGGGGCAGGGGGTTGTTTCAAAGCTATGGTGTACATATTTTGTGCCAAATCTAGAAGTGCATATTGTATCAAACTTTACATGCTAAAATTCATTTATTGTGAAATTTCTAGAAATTGCATTTAATTGACTTGGGCCTTAAAAAAATGTAACTTATGATATCACAAATATCCAATTACTTCATTTTCATGTCATTGTTTACATGTACACCATTACATACATTATAAGACTTGTTTGAAACATCCTATTTATTAGCAATAGGCAATTATGTAATGCTTTAAAAAGTCCATTTTGTTTTTGTAAATAAATGAAAATAACACCTAGACCTCAAACTACCTCTTCAATGGAAGTTTAAAGAACATTTAAAAGCTTACAAACACCATAATCATCATCACTATTATAACATAATGTATTACCAAAAATGTAAATATAATCAAAATCCAAACTTCATGATTTTGTGACAAATTGAAAGAGTGAAAACATGAATAGGGGGATTGTTTGGATTGTCACACTTGTAATTTTTTTCTAGATTACATACAAACGTAAAATTTAAAGCCATATTCATGTTGTCATAGACTTTAATGGGAATCATTAGAATTTTTTTGGATGAATTTAAAAAAGATTATGGACTTGTAATGAACTCTTGAAATGACAACATACATTTGTCACACATGGAAAATGAAAAATGTGGATTCAAAAAAATGTCAAAATAGTGTTAAAATTAAAAATTAAAAAAAAATCATGAAATGAAAAATTAATTAATGAAATGCATTGAAATTTTTTTAATATATATTTTTTTAATTTAAATTTTATAAAATGAGGTGGTTGTTGTAAATTTTTATTTTTGAGAGTCCATTTCACATTAAAAATTTTAATCTTTTGCATGAATTTTTTTATCAACCACATGTTTAGGGATATTCATAGGATGATTTATTAATATTTATGATTTAAAGAATAGGGGATAATTATAGGATTTATGGTTTGATAATTGTTAAAACTACAAAAAAGATCTCTAATGTTAAATTATGGACTTTCAAATGCCACTTTTAAAACACCTAACTATGCTTTCACCCAAAAGACCTTCTATGGAAGAATATTTTATGTACATAATACAAATTGATGTAAAAAATTTCATCAATTTGTTAAAGTATTGAAAGAAGTATTTCTTACTCCTTTTGTCTTAATTTTCATTTTGTTGTACTAGCTTGTGCAAATAAAAAATGTATTCCAAAGGACAATTACATCATTCCTATGTGCACCAATATCACAACATTATATGATATTTATTAAGATGCAAATCACCATTAATTGCACATTTTCATCAATAATTTTTTTTCAATTATTTAATAAGCCATCTCAAGTTTTGATTGTAATGGAAACTACACAATTGCAACTCCTTTTTGTCTACAACATAACTTGGGAATACCTAGGGTCAATTTTAGATCCTTGTTTGGGATGGTTCCAAGTTTGGGTCAAGGTGAATTCAAGTATTAAATATTATATAAGAACATTGAAGCCATTTAAAAGGAGCAAGTTTGTTCAAGTAAATCTATGTTAAAATGATCCATTGCATGTGTAAGAAGTATTGAATAACATGCTTAATTGTAAATTTTCAATTCAACTTAGGATTCAATATTTTTCATATAAAGGTGCATTTGTTTTATTAGGAACCACAAGCACTAATTTCACAAAGTTTATAAGGAGCAAATGTTGGGGTAATCCAGTTGATGTGGCACAACATGATTAGTAATTTTGAGAGAATATTTTTAGAATCATGATTTACAAGTTGCCAAAAAAAAATTTATTCTTATGAGCCAAAAAAAATCTTACATTATATTATTATGTGAAATTTTTATTTAAAAATATTCTCATAAATATGTCATAAATATAATTCAAAACCTTTTAGAAATCCATTAAATAGTGAAAGGATTAGTTACATGCACATTGTTGTGCTTTTGCATCCAACATTTTTTTTTCATCTTTTATTTTGGATTCTAACAATAGAATACATAATGAAAAGCTCCATGCAAATTTTTTACAAGATTCTAACAATGCATTCATTTTGAAGCCATAAAACCTCCAAATTTAAGTAGTGGTTATGCCAACAATGGCTCCTAAAAGTGAAAATGCACCCATTTTGTACATATTGTGATGTAATATACACTTAAGAATGATATACAAAAGTGTGAATCAATTCTATCAACATTTGAGGGTGAAAAAACGTTCATTTAACACTTGTAATAACTCTTGAGTTCTTGAATTTGTCAACTAAACATTTGATCCAAATTGTTTTGGAAATTTTCATATTTTTGAAATTGAATAATTAATACTACACTTTACATGGTTTGGGGTCATCATTTGGATTCAATTTATGAACGAGTTGTGACATTGTAAACTCAAAAAAGGAATTAAAAAATGTAAACATAAATTTTGTGTATTTATTGCATACCACATCACCTTCCAATGTCAATCCCTCACTATTGTGTTTTTGGAAAAGGAGTTGGGTGTGGGCCCTTTGAGCATGGACTCACCCATTCTCAAGTAGCCAAGTTCCAAAAAGCTTGAAGGTTTGAGGGTTTGGCTTGATTTGTGAAATAGGAATGATGCCATGCTCTTGGGCTAATATCATACTTGATTAGTTGGATTTGCAAACAAGTGTTTTTCCAATTAGATACTTATATGGTCATGTGCTTGTTGGGGTGAAAGCACATTATGATGACCTTAAATGGAGGTCACATTTCTAGTTTTATTATATCTTTTACATGTTTTAAAAAATATTTTTTGAAACATATAAAAAAGGACTCATTTATGTAAAATTGCCACAATGAGTTTTTCAAAAATGCAAAATTGGAAAAACACATCAAAGTAATGGATATTCAATAAATAATGGTGGACTTTTGAATTTTGACAATACTTTTTGTCACATGTATAAAATTCAATTCAAGAATATGAATTTTTATCTTACAATGTATGATTTCCATGCATATGAAATTATGCAATATTTCATTATTGATGTTAAAGAAATTCAAGATGCATTTAATGAGTGGAATATGAGTTAAATGTATTGTGAATTATGAACTTTTCAAGTTCCCAAAAATTATATTTATTTCAAAAGGTCCTTTTAAGTATAAACAATGATTATTTCTTGAACTATCTTTTCAAATATTTGAAAATATCTTATAAAAGGGTCAAAACTTGTAATAGGAGCCAAAGGATTTACTTTGGAAAAGGATTGCAAGTCATTTTTCCCCAAAAAAACTTTTACATGCAAATGAATTTTTGAATGAAATGTTTTGTAACTTGTTGTAAAAACTATTTAAATGTACCCCAATGCATTACATTTTTTTTGTTAATCGTAATTGAATAAATATGAATTTTTTAAAGTGTGTAGATTCCTTATAGATTCAATGTTTTACTTTTTGAAAATGTTCAAAAGTTTAAGTCATCACCAAAAATTAAAATTTCACATTCTTTAATTTTATTATACTTTAAGTTATAACTTTTATTCATACATCATGTACATTATAACCCGTTCAAAATTGACTCCATTTGACGCAATAAATGTACATTTTCAAACTTCCTAAATTAAAACCAAAATTTAAAATTGGATCAAATGAATTTTTACTTCAAGTTCTATGACATTCTGATGAGGGAAAAAAAACCAATTCACCATGATTACAATAATTTAAAATGGTAATACAAAATAAATGCTTGATTTTGATTGATTATGTTTAATATCCAATGTCTTTTTGGCTCCTAATTACGTGTTTTGACTGAACATCATAACTTGAAATTAGAAATGGAAAAAAAATGTTATCAATAACATTTAAATATTCATATTTTAATACCCTACTTCCCAATTACATTAAATATGGACTCTCAAAATGGACATTTCATTGTTATAAATGAAACATTTTAATGTGTTTCCACTTGACCATAAGAAATCATAGTTTTTCAAAAGGTTCAACTTAATTAAAGTGTCCACATCAACCAAAAGGATGTTCACTTTTATTAAAGGCATGGAACATGAAAGTCACACGGTTATTTTGGTTGGTTCTTTTGACTAAAGTGACCATTTTGACCAAGTGTTAAATCATACATTTAGTTAATAAAAACAAAGTTTTAAAATGGTCCATGGTTTAATCAAATCAACCATATTGAATGGCCATATTTAGTCAAATTGGCCATATTAATTTGGTTAACTAACCTACTTGCTATGCCTGCTAGGCTACCTACCTACTTACTTACTTGACATACATTTACCTACTTATTTAAATATGTCTTACCTACCTACCTACCTACCTACCTATTTACCTACCATTCACTTACCTATGTCCTACTTACTTACCTACCTAGTTACCTACCATCTACCTACTTATATTCTACCTAACTACCTACCTATTTTTACCTACCTATGTCCAACTTACCTACCTACTTGCCTGCCATCTACCTACATGGTTATTTACTTACTGAGGTACCTACTATGTACTTACCTATGTCCTACCTATCTACTGTCATGGCATGGATCTGACAACACAAAAGTAAGGTACATAGATTAATTTCAATAGTGCTACCATGTTTCAGCGTTACAATAGTGTAGTAGTGCAGCCACATCTCGGTAGTGCGACAGTGCAGCAGTGCAGTCGCGTCTCAAAAGTGTAGTAGTGCAGCCACGTTTTGGAAGTGCAGGAGTGCAGCCATGTTTCGGCAATGCAGCAGTGCAACCACGTCTCGATAGTGCAACAGTGCAACCACGTCTCAACCACGTCTCGACAATGCAACCACATCTCGGCATTTCAAGATAGGATGGTTCAAGGTTATAAAAGGAGATGGTCTAGGGGATAGCCCTCCAGCAGACCAACACTAGTTGATGGATCAATAAAGCTCTTAGTCCTCCAGTATTATCCTATCTTGTCTTGTCTTGTATTTCCCCGCTTGGTTGTAACCATGTTTCCTTGCCTTGCCTCGCCCTAATCCGGTCCATAATAGTTTGGTCTGTTCCTTCTTCTGTTCGAAATCAGTAGCCTCGCTGCCGTTGTCATCACTAGTAACAATAGGATCTATAATAGTTTTGTTGTTGTTGTTGCGATGGTGGTGCAAAAATGTCTTGGTAGTTTTTCCATCATCCTTGCCATCATGCCCTCTTTTTTATGTGCCTATTGTTGTTGTTCTTCACGATCTTCTACAACCCGGTGATCAGCGTCTGACTTGCTTTTGCTTATTCTTGTGGCTTGTCGGATGCATCTCCACTAGTCTACCATAGAAATCCATCCGTGCTAGCGCCAAGCTCAGTCACATCTTCTTCTTTTTTAGCTTCTGCAAAGTTGGAATTGCCAACTATAGTAATTTTCGCGGGCGCTTGAAGATCAGACTTGCTCACTACTCCTCCATCGATTTTCGTAGGAATTTGAAGATCGACATTTGCAGAAGTTGCATTCTTCTTCTGGCTTGCTGCAATCTCGGGCACTGCCGCATCTGATTCTAAACGGGATCATACCCATTCTCCTAAAATTTTTGTTGCTTCAATTCGGAACTACCACCGTTTGCATCAAATCCAGAGGCAGAAATCACGTCAGAGCCAAGTGTAATAGCACCATAACAAGACTCTTGCTGGACTTCAAGCCTCCCTGCAACCTTCAACCTCATCGTTATCATTGATAACTACCACCATGGACAACTCGGAATCAAACATCGACTTCAATCAAATCCTTGCCGCCTTTCAGCACCTTTAATAAGAAAATTCCACGCTTAGAGACTCAGTGAACCGCATGCAAGATCAGCCACAACCTCCTGCCCTAGTACTCGCTGCCCTTGCAATGGTCGCCCTAGAGCCCAAGATTAGCCTACCGAAAAAGTTCGACGAAACACGCCCCAAATTTTGAGGCTTTGTCAGCTAGGTTCGCCTGATTATTCAGCTACACCTTCGTCACTATTTGGATGACACCACTCGTATAGGATTCATTGGAACCCTACTCACCGGGACACCTGCAGCATGGTTTATTCCCATCCTGGAAACATCATCCCCTCTCCTACAAGATTTCAATGCCTTTATGGCGGAATTTGAAGCAGTGTTTGGGGACAGTGACAAGGCGAGGACTTCAGCCAATAAGCTGCATCGGCTCCAGCAAGGGACACATTTGGCCACCATTTATGCCTCAAAATTCAGGCAACTTGCTTACGACGTCAATTGGGGAGAAGCTGCCTTGATTGATTAGTTTCGCTGTGGGTTTCGTGATGATGTTCAAGATCTTTTGCTGACATTCACAAACCTTTTTTCCTTCAGTGAAGCCATCACCCAAGCAATTCGGTGCAACAATCGTCTGTTCGAACGTTGCCAAGAAAAGAAAGTCACCTCCAATGCCTAGCTTTAGATCAGTCACCCTACCATGCTCCCCTTAGTTCCCCAAACAACAACAGTTGCCCAACCTGCCTCTTTCGGACCTGCCCTGATGCAGATCGACGTAGCCAAGTTCAAACCTTTGATAGAGGCCGAAAAACTTTGCCAATGGGCAAACTACCTATGCCTTTACTGTGGCAACCCAGGGCACATCGCTCGCCAATGCCTTCAAAAGCTTGTTAAACTTCAAATGCAAGCTGTGAAAACTCCCCAAGTATTGGAAAATAAGAACATCCAGTCACAATAGGAGCCGTGCGACTGGAAATCACCCAGCACCACCTTTGCAAAGGCTCCTATTCAGCCATTGGTCCCAGTCCTAGCTTCACTCAGCATGTGGACATCATTCATATTCCAAAAGAAATACCACAAGTGTTAGCATTAGTGGACTCCGACACCACCTCTTCTTTCATCGACCAAACATCTGTCGCCCAACACAACAATCATGTGGTTAAGAAGTCAACCCCTGTTCCGGTGGAGGTTATTGATGGGAGAACCATCGTTTCTGGTGCAATCACACACGAGACAACCCTTTTAGAACTTCGTATTGACAAGCACATGGAAAATATTGTTCTCAACATCATTTCAACCCCTCACCATCCTGTCATCCTTGGTCTGCCTTGGCTAGAAGCGCACAACCCTATCATCGATTGGCAATCCAGAACCATCACCTTCAACACACAACAATGCACCTCTCAAGAACCCCAAGCCCAGAAAAACACCCTGTCAAGTCTTGTTAAGAACCCTATGGTCAAGAACCCAAAGAGGGTCGGAACCAATTCCAATCTTGTCAAGTCCTACAGTCAAGAGCCCCCCGGTGGCCAGAACCAAACCTTGTCCTGTCAAGAATCATGTCGAGAATCCTGCCCAGAAAACCAACCCTGTTCGGATCTTCTTGGATGGAGCAATACCTTTCTATCGAGCTGCCAAGAATCTTCAAGTCTTCGCCATCCATGTCAACCCAAGCAACAACAAAAACCCCCAATCAGAACCAAAACCTGTCAAACTCCTCGAGAAGTACAAGGACTTTGCTGATGTTTTTGAAAAGAATAAGGCTGATCAGCTCCCTGAACATTGTCCATACGACTACCCGATTGATCTAGAGGAAGGACACTCACCACCCTTTGGTCTTATTTATGGCCTATTAGAACCGGAACTCCAAGCCTTGCATGATTACCTGACTGAAAACCTTGCCAAGGGGTTTGTCTAGCATTCCAAGTCTCCAATCGGCGCCCCAATTCTGTTTGTCAAGAAAGAAGACGACTCCTTTCGATTCTATGTGGATTATCGTGGATTCAACAAGATAACCAAAAAGAATCGATATCCCTTGCCCTTGATTTTAGGCCTCCTGGATTGGCTACGTACCGGGAAGATCTTCACCAAACTTGACTTTTGTGGAGCCTACAACCTTTTTAGGATTTGCCCTGGTGATGAGTGGAAGACAACCTTAGCACTTCGAATACACGGTCATGCCCTTCGGCTTCACCAACGCACTCGCAGTCTTTTAGCACTTGATGAATGATATCTTTCGAGAGTACATGGACGAATTTGTCGTGGTCTATCTGGATGACATTTTAATCTTTTCCAAGAACCAAGAAAACCACGACAAGCATGTACAATTGGTGCTTGCGACGCTACGAGAGCATGGCTTATATGCCAAGCTGGAAAAATGTGAATTCAACAAGTCGTCAATGGCGTTCATCGGCTACGTGATCTCTCCAAATGGCATTTTCATGGACAAGTTGAAGGTCAAGACCATCTAGTGTTGGGCTACTCCATCCTTAGTCAAGGACATTCAACACTTCTTAGGGTTTGCCAATTTCTATCGTCGGTTTATCGAAGGCTATTCCAAGATCACAACATCGCTAACAGCCCTGACTTGCAAGGACAAGCCCTTCTCGTGGAATCCAATGGCCCATGCTGTTTTTGACACTCTCAAGATGGCATTCACCTCTGCACCAATCCTGATACATCTCGACCTTGCCGAGCCATTCAGTATGGAAACAGACACTTTGGATTTTGCTTTAGGAGCTATCCTATCTCAATTCGGAATAAATGGGTTGTTGCATCCGGTTGCTATCTATTCACGGAAGCTGACCAGTGCCAAAATCAACTACCAGGTTTACGATAAGGAACTCCTGGCAATCATCACGGCATTCGAACAGTGGAGGCCGTATCTTGTCGGAGCTCAGCATTGAGTCCAAGTTATGATAGATCACAAGAATCTCCAGTACTTCACGACTACCCGGACCTTGAATTGTCGCCAGGCACATTGGTCTATTTTCTTAATTGACTTCGACTTTGAGATTCAGTATCAGCCTAGCATCTAACAAGGGAAGGCTAATGTGCTATCTCACCGCTCAGAATATGAGCTTCGAGCGGGGGATGAAGCCTACGGCCAACAGACCCAAACCTTACTCAAGCTCGAGCAATTTCAAGTTGCAACAACAATTAGCACCTTCCCAGATTCATACCTTGTCAGGGACATTAAAATGGCAACTAAGGAAGATACCTGGGCTACCAGCATCAAGAAGGAACTCCAAGAACAACCAAGGAACCCAAATCATGACGATCTAGATCAGTTTGAACAACAAGACGGACTTCTCCTTTGAAACAACCTAATCTATGTACCGGAAGGACCTATACGCCTAAAGATCCTGAAAGAATGCCACGACAACACCCTAGCCGATCACTTTGGAATGGCATAGACTCATAAACTAGTGTCAAGGAATTATTGGTGGCCCAAGATGAACAGGCTGCTACGAGAGTATATCAAGTCTTGTGATACATGTGTTCGATCCAAGGCTCCCAAGCATCGCCCGTTTGGACTCCTACAGCCCCTGCCGATTCCTAGCCGACCCTAGGGATCTATAATGGACTTCATCACAGACCTCCCTACTGTCAAAGCCAAGAACTCAATACTGGTTGTGGTTAATTGTCTCACCAAAATGGCCCATTTCATCCCTTGTTCCAAGTCGATCATGGCAGAAGAGATAGCTCAGTCAATTCTGGACGGGATTGTTCGGCTGCATGGACTCCCCAAGGAAATTGTGTCCAACAAAGGCCCTTAGTTTGCATCTAAGTTCTGGTGGCGCCTATACGAGCTCCTTTTAGTCAACATCCGGCTATCTTCAGCTTTCCACCCCGAGACAAATGGACAAACTGAACGGACAAACCAGACACTCAAACAATACCTTTGCTGCACTGTGAGCTACCAACAAGACGATTGGCTGGCCCTGCTATCTCAAGCAAAATTTGCTTATAACAACACAACGCATGCATCGACCGGTATCAGTTCGTTCTTTGCCAATTATGGCTTTCATCCCAGGTTCAGCCTTGAAATTCCTGGAGATTCGGTAATCCCCTCGACTGAAGAAAGGGCCAAGAGGCTTGGACAGGTTCAATAGGACCTTATGGCAGAGCTTAAGCTGACACAAGAGTGGCAAAAGAAGCAAGCAGACTGCCAACGCAAGGACCATCCAAACTTCAAGGTTGGAGACAAGGTCTAGCTTCTCAGAAAGAACATTGCTACCATTCGCCCATGTGCCAAGTTGGATTACAAGTGCCTTGGACCTTTCAAAATCGCCAAACTTGTCAATCTAGTGGCTTGCTAGTTGGAGCTTCCACCCCAATTCAAGATCCACGATGTTTTCCATGTCTCCTTGCTTGAGCCCTATCATGAAAACCAGATCCCAAAACGTCATTGAAAACCCCCAGCTCCAGTCGAAATTGAAGGTCAAGAAGAGTTTGAAGTTCAGGAAGTCCTGGACTCCAAGAGGACTCGTGGAAAGCTCCTGTACCTTGTCTATTGGCGAGGCTAACCTCCTTTTGAAGCTACTTGGGAGCCTGCTAAAAACTTAGTTCATGCCCAAGACTTAGTTAATTGGTTCCACCAACGATATCCTAACAAACTGGCTCCATTTGGAAGATGTTGTTTGAGGAGGGGATAATGTCATGGCCTGGATTTGACAACACAAAAGTAGGGTACATAGATTAATTTCAGCAATGCTGCCATGTCTCAGCATTGCAGCAGTGCAGCCATGTCTCGGCAGTGCAGCCACATCTCGGAAGTGCAGTAATGCAGCCACGTCTCGGAAGTGTAGCAGTGCAGCCACATTTTAGCAGTGTCGCAGTGCAGCCACGTCTCGGTAATGTAGTAGTGCAGCCACGTTTTAGCCACATCTCAGCATCTCAAAATAGGATGGTTCAGGGTTATAAAAGGAGATGGTCTGGAGGACAGCCCTCCAGCAAACCAACACCAGTTGATGGATCAATAGAGCTCCTAGTCCTCTAGTATTGTCCTATCTTGTCTTGTCTTGTCTTGTATTTCCCCGCTTGGTTGTAGCTAGGTTTCCTTGCCTTGCCTTGCCCTAGTCCGGTCCATAACATCTACCTACCTATTTACCTACTTACTTATCATCTATCTACCTATGTCCTATTTGCCTACTACTATTTATCTACCTACCTACCAAAGTTACCTATTTATTTACCTACTTACCTATTTACTTAATTAGGTACCTAGTAATTTACTTATGAAAATAATTGAAGTTCAAATGTTGTTATAAACATTGATAAAAAAATTCATGGAAGTTTGAGGATACATGTTAAATCCATTTATTATCATATTGTTTTACAAAGTGATGGGGTGGTTTGATGGCCAAGACATTGGTGTGAAACTAAAAAGATGAAGGTTCAATTCCTTTTGCCAACATATATTATGTGAAATATGTATATTTGTATATATACCTTGTACATGTGTGTAAATATATATACATCATGAGTTGAGAATAGGTAGGTAGGAGGCCATGGTGGGTAGGTAGGTCATGGGTGAGTGGGTAGGTGAATATTGTTATTTTATTTATTATTTACATTTTTATATTTATAAATTGAGTTTTTTTTTTAATAATTTTTTTTGGGCTGCCCAAATTATTGTCCGATTTGACTAGTCAAAAAGACCATTTTATGGTCAATAGAAAAACCATCAATCAAGTTGGACATGTTTAAATCAACTTGTCTAGTATGATTAAATGGTTAAATTGATCAAATGTCAAAATGATTAGTTTTTGGTTTAGTTTTCCAATAAATAAAGCATGATTTCTTGTAGTGCATGTTGGCCATTTAGTCCAATAATTTCAACTCAATTTCAAAACTTGAAACTAGTTTTTAAATTAAAAATATATTTTATTTAAAAAAAAAGTGGTTAAAAACATTATATACCAAAACCTTCATTTTATGACTAGATCCATGATTACATTTATAGTCATATGTGTCACTCATAACTACATGACTATGTAGTATATTTAAATTCATCAAATTATGCCATGTAGTCATTGACATAAATGAAATCATAAGTGCTAGTCCATGTGATTTTAATGATTATGGTCAAGTTTGAAACATGATTTTAGAGATGACTAGACATATGAAGTTAAAGACATGCGGGTGCAAACAAGATACAATGAACCAACATGATTATTTTAGAAAATGACTATATGTATTTTTTCCCAAAAAAGAACTTTTTCATATGAATGAATTTTGGAACAATTTTTTTGCAACTTGTTATAATAACTGTTCATAATTGTCCATATACATGACAATTTTTTTCTTCATCATTTTTTAATAAATATGAATTTTTGAAAGTGTTTTGATTCCTTGTAAATTTAGCATTTTGTTTTTAAAAATGATAATATTTTCAAATCATAACCAATTTTATTTATTTTTTTAGATTTTTATGTTTGTATAATAAACTAAAAATTTTCATAACACATCATGTACATTTTACTTCATTTATGTGTGGCAAAGGACTTTTGAAGTTCTAAAATTTTGGATCAATTTTGAAAGTTCTTTAAATTTTTCAAGTTTTAGAATTCCACATATTTTAAGGTATGAGTGTTTTTGTAATGTGGTTAATAGGTCTTTATCCTCTTAAATTTTTTCTCATCAAATGTGTTTTATTATATGAGTCCTTTTGATAGTTTTCTTTGCAAAATTGATTTTTGTCTAACAAATTGTTATTCACTTTTAGAGGTTTCAAATCAAAACTTAAACTCATCAAATGGATTTTTGGTTTGAATTCCTTAAGATTCATATGAATGAAAATGCAATAACATGCCATGATTGCCATGGCTTTAAATGGTAAAACATAAATATTTATCCAATTTTGACTATTTTCCTTTCTGATTCGATGCCCTTTTTGGTTCGTTGGATTATGATTGCACCATGTGATTAGACATATGATTATAGACATAACACACAACCTTCATTAAAACTAGCTTAGCCTAGGTAAGTAGATAGGTAGGTAGGCTTAGGCTAGGTAAATATATAGATCCTATTTATTTAGTTGGGGACAAGCCTTTTTTATTGGCTCATCCCAAGTGGCATTTGGACTTTGAATATTTCTAATGCATATTATGTGTAGTCTATTTTTGAACACCAAGTTATATTGTTCACAAAATTGAAGTTTTGGACAAAAAATATGGGGCAAACTCTAATGTTCAAAGGAAACATCCTTTGTCCCATACAAAAGTAGACCATTGACATACCCATATTGCTTAGCCTGCCTACCTACTTACCTAGCCTAATTTAGCTTAAACCTAAGTAATATATATATATATATATGGAAGTAGGTATATAAATAGGTATTTAACCTAGTTAACTTACCCTACCTTAGTTTACCTACCCTAGTCTACCCTACCTACCTATTACATATCTAGGTAGGTAAGTGGGTAGGTAGGCAAGGTGGGTAGATAAGGTTAAATAGGTTAGGTGGGTAGGTAGATACATAAGTAGGCTAAGATGAGTAAATTAATAGGTGGGTGAGTAAATAGGTTGAACCCTAAGTTAGGTAGGTAGCCTAAGGTAGGCAAGTTAAGTAGGTAGCCAATAGGATAGGCTAGCTAGATAACTAACTTAAAGAGGTAAGCTAGGCTAAATAGGTAGCCATTTAAGCTAAGTAAATAAGTCGATAGGAAAGTGGGTAGGTAGCTTAGGATAGGTAGGTCCACCTAACCTAGCTTATTTATTTAGCTTAATGTGACCTAGGCTAATAGCAAGGCCTATGCTTATTAGTTAAATAGCTTGCTACTTTGCATATCTAGCCTACTTACATACCTACTTAATCTAATTAACTACCTTACTTACCTACCTACCTACCTAAATTAAATGAACCTCAAAATAATCAATATTACATATGTAATCATAATTATGATTAAAGTTGTTCATTGTAAAGTACTACAATCATGCATAATATGATTACAATCATTGATTATAATGTAATATAGTCATGTAATAATAAACATCATTCAAAATGGATGACCTATGACCCATAGACATGTCCTCCATGGGTACATGACTAAAGATAGGACATAGTTGCAAAATGTCCTAGTCATCAATACTAGGTTTTAGAGTGTTCAAATGAAAATGAATCTTCATTGGTTTCCAAGAACCTTCAACTAGGCAAAACCCATAAATTTTGTAATGCTTTCATCCCATTACTAAATAGTTTCAAACCTTGATCCATAATAGCATGTATTGTCATGATGGATGATTAACAAGTTTTAGGGATTGCAATTGATACAAATATAACTTGTTATTCCCAATAACCATGTAGTTGGCAAGTTCAAAATAACATTCTTAGAACCTACAATTTTTACCTAGGACCTTAGAACCAATAAATCTTAAACTTTATTCAAACCTAGGGCCCCAACCCCTACTCAACATTATGACTTGGACCTTGTAGAAAAGTCCTTAAGACCCACCTTGTCTAGGTTTGGCTAGATTCATATTTGAACCCAAATGCAACCAACATTGGTTTTGACCCAAATGTCACAAATGATTTTGTCATTGTTTATAACTATTGGCCAACTATTAATGATGTTTTATGTGAATACAATCTAGATCTATTATGTATTAATAAAAAATGGTTAAATTTTATTCTCAAACCATTATCTATTCATGACCATTTTGTAGTGCATAGAGTACCATGTCCATGAAATGCCAAGTTATGGTTTCAACTTTTTCTGGCATTCAATTATACATAAAAACCTTCACCCAAATGTTTTATTTCCATACATTAATCAAAGCATTCTTAATAGAAAAGAGAAAACTATTTAATTTCAAAAAAGTTTTGGAAATTTTTTACATATTTGTAGGACATTTTCACATGAGCAAAAGGAAAAGGTGTTTGAAGCAAGAATAGGATATTTCTAGGTAGTGTATTTACAACTTTTGAAAATGCAAAACGGCATGTGTTTTAACTAGTTGTAGGTGGAAATTTATTTTTACATATGATGTTAATATTGAAACTCTAGGAGGTCATAATTGTGTTTTAATTAGAATAGGATATTGCTAAACAACCTTTTAATTCTAATGTCAATTATTAACAATGAAGCAAGAATAATGAAACATGTTATAATTTCACTTGTTTCTTTAACAATTGATACCTAGATGTTAGTTACCAAGACCTTATAATGTGCCTACTTTCATGTTATACATGTAACATTTAAACTACAACTTGAATAATATAAAACCTCAATGTCACATGATCACATATTAATCCTTTGACATCAATGAATATTTTTGGAAACAAAACTCATACATAATATAGCTTTAGTTTTCATTAATTTGATGCTATATAACTTTCTTCTAAGAAATTCATCAAAGGTTGAAATTTTCAAACACAAATTAATGTAGTAATTAAATTATTTAAACCTTACCTTTTACAAATTTTGAATATTAAAAAAGTGTCAAATTATTATGTCTTTTAAATTCATAAAGCCTAGTAAGTTTTATACTAGGTCTTGTTAATTAGAATTGTTATTTTTTGTTTTGCATCATGAGAAGTCACTTCTTTTCTTATGTCTATAATTTCTTGAGGTTCAATTGTAACATGGAAAGGATACAAATGATTAACAATACAACTAGTTTTGTGAAGTGGCCTAACCCTTATCAATAATTTTGAGAATGAACTTATGACATTATAAGTTGGGCCATAAACAACAAACTTTGGTAACAAGCTATCATAGTACCTTAATGGATTTAGCACTCTAGTGTTGAATTATTTATTTATTTATAAATATGTAATCTGGTATGTATTATATTATTTTCCAAGATTTTTTAGTTGCATTTTGAAAGTATTTAATAATTTTGACATGAATGAAGATGTCAATCATCCATTTTGATACATAACATTCATGTGTTACTTTTTTTTGATTCTTGGTTGCATTTGAAGGATGTTTTTTTCACCCTTTGATTCACCTTTATAGATTTCACCTTTTTGTGTGAAGGATTTGTGTTGTTGATGATGGGTGAAAACTTAAAAATTATAACAATTTATGGTGAAATGTGTTTTCAAAACAACTAGTGTAACCTATGTCGTTGGCCTAAGTGTGAACACATTTTCCGTAAAAAAACATATGTGCACAATTTTGGAATTGAAAATTTCTAAATTCAGCAATGTGAACGAGCTCAACTGATTTTTCCTTCCAAACCCAATTTTTGCAATTTGTTTGAATTTTCTGCAACATAATCCACTCAAAAATCAATATCTTCCACACCTTAGCTCTGAAAATTGTGAAATAAATTCTATTAAATCTGACTCGCCTAAGGCTTTTCAAGAACACCAAGAAAACCCGCAAATTCTAATAAATTTTTTCAGTTTAGACTTTATTTAATTTTCATTGAAAAAATGATTCTACACCATAGCTCCAAATAGTTTTAAACCAAGTTAGTGCACCCCTACACATCGAGAGCTTTTTTCAAAGATATTAAGAGCACCACATGAAGCACCATGGTTTGAGAGATCTTAGTGTGACAAACAAAACAAACTACGTTGTTTCAATGATAGATATTGTGGTAAATTTCGATATTTACACAATCATACATCTATCAAACATTTGCACCCACAAGCCTCCATTCTCCAATGAAGCTAAACCCATATTATTGAGCAACAGAAGATGTACAATTGTGACAACAAAAAAAAATGAAAAGCATGCTAATGATTAAAGTTTATAACCGTTAGGCTTCCAAAACTTTCAACATTGTGTAATTGAAAATTTCAAAATTTAGCACTTCGAGCACTAAAATTCTCAAAAAAATGACAATTTAAATATAATCTACAAATTACTATTGAATCCATTAAGATTATAAGGATTAAAAATTGGAGCTGTAACTAAGAGCAAACAAGAAAACTAAGAAAAAGGTTGAAAATTCAACTAAAATTCAAACTACCCAAGTCTGGTGTGCCATATAACCAAACAAGTTCATGAAGAATAACAATAACCAATGGAGAATGAAATAGACCAATTTTCATTTCATGAATGCTATGATCTCCAAATTCAATAAGGCTAAAGGATAAAGAAGAGTACAAACAACCAATTTTAAATTTCAAAAGAAAAAAGAAAGTAGGGCACTTAGATGTACGTGCTTGATATTGGAGCTGTGAAATTGGCAAAATCTATAAAATGTCAAGAGAAACTTAATTTAGGTAATTCTTATTATTGGGTCAAGTTCTCGACCTTATAGCTACAGATGCAAAGACACAATCAATAGTTGCTCAAGTGTGAAAAGGGATGTTTGACATTCTGACACACATGTAAGAAATGCCTTTTGGGAAAAGTGAGAATCTAGTTATTTTAAGGAAAAATGTAAAATTAGGGGTGTACAAGGAAAATTTAGTTGTGAGAAAAACCATGAGAGATGCTTCACTACAGAAGAAAAAGTCCAACCAAAAAAAAAAGTTATGAATGAAGTACCTATTATAATGCTCTTGATGTTTTTCTTGTGGCCTGCTCTTCCCCATTTTTGGTGTTGCATGTAAATTGCTTTATCAGTTGGGGCGAGGTTTAGCTTGTGACTCTAGCAATCTTCTTGCTATGTATGGACAATAGTTTTGGGGGGTGAGAGATACACGGACATTTGATGTTGCTATAGGTTGATTTCCACTTGGGAAGAATCAACTATTCAAAGTGACAAGTAGACCAAATATGGTTTGTGGGTTTGGGGGGAAGATCCTTCCCTCCTAAAGGGGATATACATAGCTTCAAAAACAAAAAGTTTAAATTTGGAGCTTGTACATATTGAATCCCATGAGATTGCTGCTATTCCTTTGCACATCGCAGTTTATGGAGTCCACAGAGTAACCACTTTCACACATATCACACTTTTGGTTCATTTTTGCATACCACATGCTAGCAGCTTTGACACCCACAAAGTTCATAGGGGGAGGATGTAATTAGTGTCATGCCCAAGGTTTCTTTGAAGGATTTTCTGATGTCTTGAAAGTGGCCATCATCCATAAAGTAAGTTAGCCAAATGTGGCTACTTACTAGATATGAAAGTACCACAAAAAGCAGAATCCTTCTATATTCTTGACTCCCTACTGGGGCTTATCATAAAAATTAGGCAATTTGGAAACTTTTTTCCTTCAAAATCTGGCAATTTTGGGTCTTTTTATTCATGAAAAATCCTTTGAACAGGTTGAAATCATTTTTCCCTAGTTGAAATTTGGTGAACATTCACCAGTGAAAGAAACCCAAGAGGGACCCATACATGACAACCTTGAAGTAATTTGTTCACAGCACCATGTTTTTTTGGGATGAATTCTTTCACTGAAGTATCACAAAGTATAGAATCTTTTTTTTTGCCAGATTGAGTCAAGACCAGGGTTTCTTCTTCAATTTTGTGATATGAAATTTTTGGAATTTTTTTGTGTGCAAAAACTAGCAAAATTTGTTGACTTTTTCACTTGAAAACAAATTTGTCCAAAACTTTCCCCAAGTTTTGATCACAAAAACGACAAACTTTGTTGAACAAAAATCACCGTTCAGAGATACTGTCTAAGCATTCAAGAGAAAATATTGACAAATTCTTTTACTGTATTTCAGAAGTGCACAGGGAAATAAATGAAACCTCTTGAACACGGTAGCCGTTCAACAAGCGAGACATCAAACAGGTATATGCATCATCATGTCTCTTCTCTTGGTAGCAGCTAGTGTGAAGAGAGCAAGGCGACAGCAGTGTGAAATTTGGAGCAAGTCACTACTGCAGTACATGCATGATGGAAACAAGGAACAATTTATGGAGAAACCCAAACATACTAAATGCAGCACATCAAGGTTCCGCATAGTTGCGTGCACACTAGGTAAAAGTACATTAAAGAGAGCTTTTTTGTACCATTATACAAACCTTGGTAAGATATTTGACTTCAAGCTGCTCAATAGCATTTTTTCTTGTTTGGATGTCAACAGTTGGCACTTGCTGGCTGGCACCTGTCAGCTCCAACTGGTTTGCTTTTTGACTCAGCTTCTGTGCCTTTTTTGGGGCCTTCTGTCATTTTCCCACACCCACCATGTCCCCATGCAAGAACTGGCAAACTGCCTTCCTTGTATGGGGGTACTTACCACACACAGGCACGAGGGGCTTCCTTTTTGCATTAAAGACAGTCTATTTGTTTTTATTTACTCAAGACGGTGTTGTGACTTGAGAGTGACCCAACAATACATACAATATAATTTTTCATTTGGCATAAAGAAGAGACCCACATTTGTTGCAGCAAATGGTCATTGGTCAGTATCATGTTGTTGGAGGGCAGGTGGTTGGTGTCCTAATGAAAAAGCAAGTCTATGCATAAATCCAAAAACATGTAATATACAGGTATTATGGTTATAAGCAACCTTGTGAAAATTATTGCCCCAGAGCCTTACAGACATTCCATCTCTGATGGACTCCATCGTGCATGAACACAACACAGATATGTGAAGGAGATTGACTCCCAAGTATGCCAGGGTCTAGCTTGTTTTAGAAGGAAAGAAAACAGAGATCACAGTGAAGAATTCACTTCTAGATTCCCCCAAAGGGAGCGGGGTGGGGTGTTCAGCTTTTCTTTCTGGGCCTGAGCTGGAAATTACAATGTGTCTACACCGAGGTTTTATATCTAATGTTTTTTCAAAAGTGTCGATCAGGTTTTGCTCCACAGCTAGATAAAATGGCACAACATGACAGGACGTCATATGGGACCTATTGGGAGGCAATTCTGATTTGGGAGACAATCCACATGGTTTATAGACATAGATTTAGAATGTTTATATGGTTCTTTGCAATACAATAGCCACAGATCAGACAAAGATTGCAGGAAAACTGTTGCATATGACATAGCAAGACAAAGTTTCCTCCACATCTGGCCACCAAACATGTTAGCTTTTACAAACGTCAGTTGGAATTGTGAGAGTTGTGACCAATGTTGGTCTGCGGTTTAGACTTGCACATGAAATATAGTTTGGTCCATGCAGAGGTATCCAAGGACCAAATGGGTGTTGGCAGGTTCTAGGATTTAAGCATGTTTGGGTCTAGGTTATAGGTCAGGTTCTAGGGTCAACCAGAAGTGTTTTGGGTTTTGGTGGAATCTCTATGGGAATTTACTTGGGCAATAGGGTTCTTTTTAAAATCGGGGTTGGGGTGTTGCCCCAACTTAAAAAGGTTCAAATTCTTTAGGTAGGTGACTACAACTCTATAAAACAAAATGATAAAATTGACTCTACGTTTGAGGCAAGTTATTGCATTTGATTGGTTGTACATAACTAATATTATATCATCTTTATTTTGAATATGTACTCAAACTCATAAGGAATGGGGTATTAATGCAAAAGAAAATTGAGAAACTATGCAATCAAGAAATTGAAGTCATGACAGCCAATGAAACAAGGCATCAAACCCAATATATTTTTACCCACTTGGAATTGGGGTGGCTTGTTTCTCTGAGAGAGGGGCATGTATTTAAAAAAAGCCTTGATGATAATACTTTAAAAAAAACTTACAAGGACAATAGCCCTGATTCAAGCTCCAGTTTCACTTTTCAACAGAGCTGATTTCAAGGTCTGGATTCAGATCTGATTTTCTCAAAATTTCTGAACCTGATCAACACTGGACCAAACCAGGCTGGTATGACTTGAGGCAATTCCAGCCTTGTAACAAAATAAGTCTGGTAGGAACTTTACATTATACCCAATTTTTATATGTGTGACAATACTAGGTACATCTATATCTGCCTTATACCAGCCAAATATCAGTCTTGGTATTAGAACCAGACTGATATACAAATGCAAAAAAGGAGGAAAATATCTGGACCAGCTTGGTATGATTTTTAAAAATGTAGCTAATACCAGGAACATATCTGCCTCATACCAGCCAAAAATCCGCCTTGGTACCAGGACCAGGCTGATAAAAAAATTCCAAAAAGATGCAATATTGGGGCTGTAGTGTTTTTCTTTGTGGGGGGCGCAATGTTTTGCACTGTCAAACCAAAAAAAAAGGAATAAATTTGATTTTTTTAAAAGTGTAAATTTGAAACAAATGTTGAAATTTTGGAAATGTTTTACAAAATTTTGAAACCACAGAATTGAAATATATATAAATCCTGATCAGGACCAGCTTTGTGTGAATTTTTTCAAAAGTACCCAATACCAAGGCCCAGGCTGATATAAAAATTACACAAATGGTGCAACATGAAGTCCAGCTTGGTATGAATTTTTGAAAATGTACCCAATACCAGGAGCAGGATGGTATGTCCAAAAGGCCATGCAAGACCAACACTCATTGTAATGACCAAAGTCCTCCAACTTTGTGGATCAACCATTGGAAACCATGTGTAATTCAAGCTGCACTTCTTTGTCACACATTTTTACTGGGTAATTTGTTCCTTTAGTTTCTAGAGTCACAAGGACTTATGAGGTACCTTCCTGTGGTGATTTGACTTTCTTTAGCTGTTTTTATTATTATTTTATTTCTCACAAGCAGCTCATCCATCGCCTAATGACTTTGCTCTTTATGGCAAGTTCAAACCAGAGTTAGGAGGTTTTGGTATTTAGGCAGATCCATGTCATAGACGAGGTTTTTTGAGTTTCTGGATTGGAGGTTATGAGTTTTGTTGGATTTACCATTAGCTTTTAACTGGAGAATTGATTGTTTTTCAAATTTGAATTAGAACTTGAATGGGTGTGCTATCCTAGGTCTCATTTAAAACAAATTTTAGCTCTCTAACTGAATGAATAAGGGTGGATTTAGGGTTTAGCGTTCAGAGATTCACACATTTTGGTGAACCCTTGCTGTCTGAATTGCTGCAACAGTCGCCTGGATTTCAAATCCTAAGTTTTTTTTTTCAAACTTATCTTGCTGACCCTTGCAGCATTTTTGTTTTTACTCATCAGGGAAAGTAAGAAAACACAGTCTAGATGTTCAACAAATCTGTCCAATTTTTTTAACCCCTTCTGTATACAGATAAAGGGTTATAGTATTAGTTTACTAATATACAGACAGTGTTGAATAGGCTTGTTTGTAGGCATGCAGAAAAAATGTTATGGTCAATAAAATTGCTGGATTTGGTGCGGTTTGAATAAATTTTTAAAACATTTTGTTTTGAGTGAACTAACACTTAAATGTGTAATAAGATTTGGTCAGTTTGTGAGAGTTTTAGAGAATCAATGAAAGTGTTAGAAAGGGATCACTTTTTTTTTTTAAATGTTCAGCAAAATAGAGTTATGTGTAAGCCTGTTGGGAGGAATGGGGTTGCTGGATTTAGTGGTCTGAATTTTATTTTATTTTATTTTGCTTATCTTGGGTGAAGTAACAACCAGTGTGTAACTGCTATTTACAGACAGGGTTTTAGCACAGTACTTGTGCACTTTGTTCATATTGGCACTGGACGCCAAGTTTTCCCAATACTCAACTTCCTCCTTACCCAAGAAAGGAGTAAAATTTGCTATTCATGACTGCCTGAACTATTAGCCAACCTGGTGGCAAGTAACTCTTCAGTGTTTTTGAATTATTATTTGGGGAGAAAAAAAGTTATACATGTCTGAAAAAAATAAAAATAAAAAATACTTCAGAGAAAAGAGGAGAAAAAAACAGAGTCTAAGCCTTGGAGATGAATCATATACATTAATATCGGCAGAAGATCATGGAGTGAAGATTACTAACTTGAATGCAAATCAACAAGAAGATAATTAATTAGTTAAAAACGTATGTTGATGAAGGTTTTTGCAGAATCTACCCAGCCAGACTTACATTAAAAAAATTGGAGCACTGGTGAATTGGGTGGGTGGGTAGGTGCAAACTAATCTCAACTGTTGGTGCAAACTTCCTAGTAGCTAGCTAGCTAGGACCAGTCGAGCCACCACGGCTGCATTGCAGCTTTTTCGTCCAACTGTGACAAAAAGTAATTGCAAGAGTGATGATCATCAGATTGGTAAGAGTTGTCGTCAGCTTCCAGCTTGATCACATGAGACGGACTAGTACTGGGCCGCTGCTGGTGCAGGACTTGTGGCGACGCCGTCGCTGCACCCAGATCATCATCGTCGCTGCAGCTAACGAGTGCACGCAAGCAGCTGTCGCCCCCCGGAGGCAGATGATCCTGCTGCTGAAGAAAATTACCGTCTGGCGTTAACGTCGACCGGGGACAACAGATGACGACGTCGTTGCAGGTGCTCTTCTGCAGCTGCTGCTCTGGATTGGCGGCTATTATTCCCGACGACAGAACTTTGTATCTGTGGACTGCAGTACGTGGACTGTCTGTGTTGAGAATTTCGCTGGAATTGCTAGAATTGCTATCTGCAGCGCTTGTAGATTGCTCCTCCTCCTCCTGCTGCGAGGTCTGATCACCTTTCTGCGCGCTTGTATTTGCTGTAGGATCGACGGCCGTGCAGCTGGGTGAAGAAGGCCTCCATATTTGAGAATACAGTAGTCGACTATCCGGCTCAACCAGATGCTGTTGATCAGATAGCAGTTGCAGTCGATCCCTCTCCAGCTTTTTGCTGGGTAGTCCTGAATTCACATGCTGCGCATGATGATGATCATTAGAAGTTGTCTGATCAGCCGGACTCCCACTTCCCGATAGATGAGATGGCTGATCCACGCCTGCATCGACGCATGACCTAGGAGGAAACAACAGCTCGTTCTTTCCTGACAAACGCTGAACCTACAGCTCAACACAAAATACCAAAAAGGCCACTATGAGTATATAGCTCTTCTGATCACTGCAGTAAGAGATATATTGTAGATTGCCAGTCATGCTGAGGAGGAGTCTGGACATGGATAGAGAGGGCATTGATCTCACCTCGCTCTTCAGTGTTTCCTTCTCTTGGACAGTGGCCTCGAATTCGGCCTTCAATCTACTGTAATCTGAGGACAAGAGCTCATAGTCGCGCTCTAACTGTTTAGTTTTCCAGCGTGCGCGTCGGTTTTGAAACCAAACTGCAACTTGCCGCGGCTGGAGACCTAACTCCTTGGCCAGCTGCATTTTCCTCTCCGGCTCCAATTTGTTCTCCAGCTCGAAGTTGCGCTCCAGCGACCTCACTTGCTCAAATGTGAGCCTTCTCTTCTTAGACGACTCCACTGCATCATTATTATTATTGTGGCCACCGGAGCAATAATATTCGTCGCTACCATCCTGATCTTCTTCTCCAGCAGCTGCAGCAGCAGCGGGCGGAGTGTCAAACGAAGTAGGATATAAGAAGCTGCTGGGTCGCTTTTGCCCACACCCGACCACCGCGTCTTCCAAGCTGCCTCCCACTACACCACCAGGAACTGCGTCACAAATCTTTCAGAAAATCAATAAGAAGATTCCAGTTTGTAAATATCCTAAACTTCCGTTGGGTCAGCTGCAGCAATGGATCATCATCACTAAGATAATTAAAAATATTCAAAAAAAGGAAGAGCGTCACGACGACTCACCTTGGAGCTGGCACATGTTAGAGCAGGAAGCCAACATAGCCACCAACGTCGAGTCGGTGGGGGACGTCTCCTTCTGCACGAGCATTGCATTTTGCGCATCGAAACCAGTTGCTCTCTGCATAGCATTAGTGGCTGCCATCTCCGCTCTAAATTGGATGGTTTTCATGCGACAAGAATTTGTTCTTCAACGACCACCTACTACGTCTGAATATTTCAGGAAGAAAATTGTGCAGAATTTGTCCGATATAATTATATATCCATGACGAACTCATCATCATACATCGAGCAGCGCTAGCAGCTGATCATGTATAAAACTACAAAACCATCTTGACTTAATATATAATTAGTCCGGCGCATCACTAGCTGCTGCTGATCAAGAGACTAGAGAGGAGCAGCTAGCTAGCTTGACACAATGGGTCACAAGGTGTTCTAACATCCCGAACTTTTTAAACGAAACTAGTCAAAGCTCAAGCTGCACAACAGCTGCTGATCAGCAAGAGAGAGGAACAGCTAGCTAGCATGGCACGACGGGTCACAAGGTATTATAACATCCCACGACTTTCTAGACGAATCTAGTCAAAGCTCAAGGTGGACAACAGCTGCTGATCGGCAAGAGAGAGGAGCAGCTAGCCAGCTAGCTAGCTAGCTTGACGCAATGGATCACAAGGTATTATAACATTCCACGACTTTCTAAACGAATTTAGTCGAAGCTGAAAATGCATAACAGCTGCTGCATCTGCAGGCAAGCAGGCAGGCAGGCAAACAAGCAGCTAGACAGGCAGAGAGACAGACAGAACAGAGATGGTGAAGGAAGGACTGTGACTCTTGTGTGGAAGGCAAACCTAAAGTCAATGCTAGAGCGCTGGAAAGCCGTGGTCCCCGCTAGTGTGAAGCTTTTCCACACGCAAGTCTGCCTGCCAGGAGCCTAATTTTACATAACATTAACACAAAAAGCAGGGAAGGCCGGCTTAAGGGCCAGTTTCCATGTGACTGACGTCAGTGAACCAGTTTGTGAACCAGCAGCATCCACCAGCGCACCACCATGCAGGAGAGGAGGTTGTAGGTGCTATCTAATAATATGGATGATATATAAGTGGACACAAATTAGCCATAGGCTTAGCTACTTCTCAACTTTCACCCCATTCAGGACACACCTCCCATCATCACCATGGTCAACCTATTGCAAGTGGTAGATTTTTGACATAGAGAAATACGACCAACCTATTATAGGTGATTCTTTTTTGACATGAAGAGATTTTGACATTTAGTTTGGGGTTACTAGACGTCCTGTTACTTTGCCCTTTTCCTTTTTCTTGTTCCTTTGTACAATTTTCAAATCTTTGGTGTGTTTATAAATAAAGTTTTTCAGGGTTTCATCAATTATAACACTTTTAAATTGTATTTCATCTATTTGTCCCATTTTACCCTGTTAACTACGCTCGAGTGGCTAGCTTTATACCAATGACTCACATTTATTATTACCAGTGTGATTGGCTGGTTCTTACTTTTCAAGAGAACCTCTGGTCCCCGGTTCCAACTTTTTTTCTAAATTTGAAAGAACCCAGAACCGGCCCACACCGGTATATACTCACCTAATTAGCCACTTGGGTGGCCTTTACCTACTTAGTTATTGACTTAGATGGTAAACACTTGCATTCCCTATCTACTTGCCTTAGATAAATGATTCTTTTTGTTTTGCATATTTTGCAAAAGTTATTATTATTCTTTTTCTTTCCTTCTCATATTGATTTAAAACCTAACACCTCTTAGTAAAAAATATGCCTACCCACCACGAACATGTTAAAGTGCAAGAAACATATTTTCTATTTAAATTATTAAAAGAGTCAAACTAGTCAAACCTTGCAACAAAAGCACACAGGGTTCTATACAGGGTTGAGCTCAATAGTGCCACATTCAAGGTATGTGTTCCAAAAAACCAAATTGCATTGGGTTCAAAGTTCAAACCTAGTGGAGTGCAGGTGAAACCCCTGCTGGCCCTCTCCCATAGAGCTTGACTTGAGGGTCCAAATGGCTTGTCAAATCAGGTCTATTTTTGCTTTCAAAAAACAAAAAAAATAAAAATAAAAATTGCCCACCACTGGTTTTCAAAATGCTTTGCCCTTTTTCTTTTTTAAAAAATTTCCCATCATACCCTATGTGTAATCCATCGGGTATCATGAGGGAAAAAAAAATCTATACCAATTATTAGATGACGCAAGGCCCTGGGAGGAAGGCATTCCTAGAACTGTGGCAACACTCAAATTGGCCTTACACAGGCCCCTTACTCTAATAAACCCTCCCCGGTTTATTCGAGTAAGAGTGAACCTAAACCCACCAATGCACCAGTTGGCCAGAAACCAGAATTTTGAAACCAGAATAGGAATCAGAATCTGATTTTTATTTTCATGAAGAACTGGACACCTGGTTCCCACTTCTGTTTAGATGTAGAACCAGAATGCGGAACCGCAATGGAAACTGGGATTTTTGTAAAAATGTTTTTGAAATAAAATTGACTAGAACCAGGGGTTAATCATGAGCCAGTTTTGATCCTCATTAGTAAGAACCAGACGGGGCCCAGGTCTGATTTTCAGAACCAGATCCATAACTCTTTTTTCTTTTGAGCCAAGCAAAAAGACTAAAGAAGACCCAGATTCTCAGTTCCATTTATGTGTGGAACTGGAATCCAGACTGTTCTAATTTATTTTTTTGAATGGGCAATTGGAGGTTCTTCATAAAAATCGAGAACCCCCCGACACTGGTGTAACAGGCCACCTACCTCCTTGAGGCTCTGAGACAACTAATACCCAGTCCAGGCTCACTCTAAGTAGGGGGGCAAAGTGAACCATCACCGACCAGTGCACCATGAAGAATGAATGGTGAGTAAACAGTTTTCTGTTGGGTTCTAGTTCCCTTGCTAATCATGGTGGTTAACTCAGTTTTTTTTTCCTAGCTACCTACTAACAACTCACAAGCAGGTTGTTAGTAAGTAGGTAACAAAAACAGCCCTTTGCTGTCTATAAACCATCTCCTTACCTAGAAGTTGTCTATTTTCCTACTTATCTGCCTACATATATGAGACCTGTTTCTTACAGAAGAAGAAACCCCCAGAGGGGAAGGGAGGCAGCAGCCCCATCAAACATTAAAGAAATCCAAGAAATACAAGGGGGGCAAGAAGCACCACACGATGGTGACACCTTCAACCCCAAAGATGCCTAAGTGGCACCATTCCGCCTTAAAGGCTTGATCAATCCTATCTTGAATACTAGGGTCCTGGGAGGACCGAAGGGAATTAATGGCCTTCCAAGTCGCCATTCCAACCTCAACGGTAGCAACCCAGGCTTGTTGAAGGATTTTCCTAGAGGAATATTGATTATCAAAATGCTTCCGGCATCTCTCTGTCCAAAGAAAGTAGAGCATAAAACTGCGAAGGATGTCAAGCGGTTGTCTGATGTAGCAGAAGCCTCCTACATGGTACCCTTGGACTCCGGGAGGGTCATCTTCTCTTTCGAAGACAGTTTCACCAAGCAAGACGAAAGGCCAGGAAAAAATGATGTCATTGGGCGCTCCCCATTTTTGCC
>Ga0116229_10001452_pt1 | contig 37154 bp, 28 predicted proteins | sample S1TSphgellanicum_3_FD_87313 | JGI IMG/M metagenome (GOLD analysis project Ga0116229, IMG submission 87313) | Host-associated microbial communities from peat moss isolated from Minnesota, USA - S1T2_Fc - Sphagnum magellanicum MG | ecosystem: Host-associated > Plants > Peat moss > Unclassified...
GGCTCCACCGGCACCGGCAAGTCGACCACGCTGGCATCGATGATCGATCACCTGAACTCGACGCGCGCCCTCAATATCATCAGTCTGGAAGACCCGATCGAGTTCGTCCATCGCAGCAAGTCGAGCCAGGTCATCCAGCGCGAGCTCGGAACGCACCTGCCGTCGTTCGCCGAGGGCGTGCGGGCCGCCATGCGCGAAGACCCGGACGTCATCCTGGTCGGCGAGTTGCGCGATGCCGAAACCATTTCAATGGCGATGACCGCGGCCGAAACCGGTCATCTGGTGCTGGGTACGCTGCACACCACCAGCGCCACCAAGACGATCGACCGCATCATCGATGCGCTGCCGACCGAGGAGCGCGAGCAGACCAAGAGCTTCCTTGCACAGAGTCTGATCGCAGTGATCACGCAAATTCTCGTGAAGAGCCCCGATCAGCGTGCGCGGCGCGCGGTCTGCGAGGTGATGGTGCTCACCAAAGCCATCGGCAAGCTGATCATGACCGATCAGTCGCATCAGATTCCGAGCCAGCTGCAAATGGGCCGGGAGTACGGCATGCAATTGATGGATCAGGCTCTGCTCGCCGCGATCAACGCCAAGGAAGTCGACCCCGAGCATGCCTATTCATACGCCTCGGACAAGCGCCAGTTTCAGCGATTCGTGTCGGATCTGCCGGGCACGCCGGCGCCCGCCGAGACCGCCAATACTTAAGATGCCTGCATGCCCGCCATCGACGCCTATCTGAACCAAGTATTGGAGCGCAACGGCTCGGACCTGCACTTTCTGGCGGGCGACCTGCCGCGGGTGCGGCAGTACGGGGAACTCAAGTCGCTGAGCAACGAGCCTCTGCCGGCCGACATGGTGAAGACCACGCTGTACGAAATCATGCCGAAGCAGTCGGTCGAGCGCTTCGAATCCAAGGACGGCACGGATTTCGCCTACAACATCCCGAACGTCGCCCGGTTCCGCGTCAACGTCATGCGCCAGCTCAATGGCATGGGCGCGGTGTTTCGCGCCATTCCGTCGAAGGCGCACACGGCAGCCGAACTCAAACTGCCGGAACCGGTCATGCAACTGTGCAACGTCAACTCCGGCCTGATCCTGGTCACCGGCAAGACCGGTTCCGGCAAGTCGACGACGCTCGCGGCGATGATCGATGACATCAACTCCCGGGAGAAGGGCCACATTCTCACGATCGAGGATCCCATCGAGTTCGTGCATCTGCGCAAGAACTGCCTGATCAGCCAGCGTGAGATCGGCGTGCATGCGACATCGTTCTCGAGCGCCTTGCTGTCGGCTTTGCGCGAGGATCCGGACGTCATCCTGGTCGGCGAGCTTCGCGACCTCGAGACCATGAGTATCGCCGTGACCGCGGCGGAGATGGGCATTCTGGTGATGGGCACCTTGCACACCAACGGCGCGGCCGCCACCGTCGACCGGTTGGTCAACGCGTTCCCGTCGGACAAGCAGCCGCATGTGCGCACCATGCTTTCGACCAGCCTGCGCGGTGTCGTGTCGCAGCAACTCATTCCGAGGGCCGACAAACAGGGACGAGTCGCGGCGCTCGAGATCCTGATCAATACGCCGGCGGTGGCGAACTTGATCCGCCAGGGCAAGATGGATCAGCTGGAAAACGCCATGCAAAGCGGCGCGGGAGTCGGCATGCGGCTCATGGACACGGCTGTGCAGGCGTTGCTCGACCAGCGGCAGATCAGCGGCAAGGAAGCCTACAAGAAGGCCATCAACAAGTCGCGGTTCGAGCAGTTCAAAGAGGCCTCCTAGCTTTCAAGGGCACGCGGGCACCGATCACGCCGCCGGCTCGCCGCCGGCTCGCCGGCTGTCTGACTGAAGGGACATCGTCGCACTGCGGCCGCAGCAGATGGCTAAGTCCACGCTCCCGGCCTTCCCAAGTAATGCTGCCGGGCCCAAGGCGTTGCTGGGCGCCGATCTTTCGCGATCGGCGGGGCATGGCATAATCTCGCATGACCCAACGACGCCGGATACTCGTGACCAGTGCGCTGCCCTACGCCAATGGGCCGCTGCACTTGGGTCATATCCTCGAAACCATTCAAACCGACATTTGGGTGCGATTCCAGAAGCTTCGCGGTCATGAGTGCTACTACGTGTGCGCGGACGACACGCATGGCACGCCCATCATGCTCAAGGCGCAAGCCGAGGGGACGACGCCCGAGGAACTGATCGAACGCATCAACCGCGAGCACGCCGTGGATTCGGCCGATATGTTGATCGGCTTCGACAACTACGGCTCGACGCACTCGGCGGAAAACAAGGCGCTGTGCGAGCGCATGTACCTGACCTTGCGCGACGCGGACCACATCGCGCGCCGCAGCGTCCGCCAAGCCTACGACGATGTGGCGAAAATGTTTCTTCCCGACCGCTACGTGAAGGGCATCTGTCCGGTTTGCGGGACGCCCGACCAGTACGGCGATTCCTGCGAGAATTGCGGATCCACCTACACCCCCGCGGACCTGAAGGGCCCGGTCTCGGTGGTCAGCGGCACGACGCCGGTGTGGCGGGAATCGGAACATTACTTCTTCCGCCTGGGCGCCTGCGAGCAAGACCTGGCGCACTGGGTCAAGAGCGGCGCGCTGCAGACCAGCGTGGCGCGCAAACTCGACGAGTGGTTCGAGCAGGGACTCAAGGACTGGGACATCTCGCGCGACTCGCCCTACTTCGGCTTCGAAATCCCCGGCGCGCCCGGCAAGTATTTCTACGTCTGGTTCGACGCGCCGATCGGCTACCTGGCGAGCTTCACGCAGCTCTGCGCGCGTACCGGCCTCAACTTCGATGATTTCCTCGACGTCGACTCGAGCGCCGAACTGCACCATTTCATCGGCAAGGACATCCTGTACTTTCACACTCTGTTCTGGCCTGCCGTGCTCAAGGCTTCCGGGATGCGCCGTCCGACCGCCGTTCACGCGCACGGATTCCTGACCGTCAACGGCCAGAAAATGTCCAAGTCGCGCGGCACGTTCATCACCGCGCGAAGCTATCTGCAGCGCTTCCCGCCCGAGTATCTGCGTTATTACTTTGCCGCCAAATTGGGGCCGGGGATCGATGACCTGGACTTGAACCTCGATGAGTTCACGACCCGGCTCAATTCAGACGTGGTCGGCAAGCTGGTGAATATCGCGAGCCGCTGCGCAGGCTTCATCACGCGTGGCTCGGCCGGCGTCCTGGCCGCGGAGCTGCCGGATCCCGCGCTGTACGCGGCTTTCAGCGACGCCGGCACGGCGATTGCGGCGGCGTACGAAAGCCGCGATACGGCCGGCGCGGTGCGCGACATCATGGCGCTCGCGGACCGCGCCAACCAATACATCGACCTGCACAAGCCGTGGATGCTGGCGAAGCAGGCGCAGAGCGCGGCGCAGGTTCAAAGCGTCTGCACCCAGGGGTTGAATCTTTTCAGAGTGCTCATGATCTACCTGCAGCCGGTGCTGCCGGCCATGGCGGCCAAGGCCATGCGCTTCTTTCAGGAGTCGACTTGGCAGTGGAGCGATTCGGCGACGCCGCGGCTCGGCAGCGCGATCGCCCCCTACGAGGCGCTCGCGACGCGGCTGGACGCGAAACAGGTTGCACGCCTGATCGAGCCCGATGCGCCGCCCGACGCGGCCGCGGCTGCAACGTCGGGCGCGTCCCCAGCGCCGAAGATTGCGTCGGACACGAAGGTTGCCTCGGACACCAAGGTTGCCTCGGACACGGCGGCGCTCGCGGCCGCCATGGCGGTGGAAGGCGATTTGATCTCCATCGACGATTTCATGCGCATCGATCTGCGAGTTGCGAAGATCCTGAGCGCGGAATTGGTTCCCGGTGCCGACAAACTCTTGAAGTTGCGCGTCGATGTCGGGGAACTCGGTGAGCGCGAGCTGTTCGCCGGCATACGCGCCGCCTACGATCCTGCGAGCCTCGCGGGACGCCTGATCGTCGTGGTCGCGAACTTGGAGCCGCGCAAGATGCGCTTCGGCCTGTCGCAGGGCATGATGCTGGCCGCGGGACCAGGCGGAAAGGAGATCTTCGTGTTGTCGCCCGATGCCGGCGCCGCGCCCGGCATGCGGATCAAATGACATGGCCGGCGGCAAGTCGCCCGGCGTGCGGATCACATGACCGGCGGCACGTCGCCCGGCGTGCGGATCACATGACCGGCGGTATGCGCCCGGCGTGCGGATCACATGACCGGCGGTACGGCGCCCGGCATGCGGATCACGTGACCGGCGGTACGGCGCCCGGCATGCGGCTCACATGAGCGGCGATACGGCAGCCGGCATGCGGCTCAAAATGACATGACTGCCGAGACGGCACCCGATCTCGCGGCGCGCATCGATGAACTGTTGCCGCAGACTCAATGCACCCGTTGCGGCTACGACGGATGTGCACCGTACGCAGCGGCCATTGCGGCCGGCGATGCCGAGATCAATCAGTGCCCGCCCGGCGGCGCCGCGACCATCGCGGCGCTGGCATCGCTGCTCGGGCGGCAGGCGCTGCCCTTGAACCCGGCGCACGGGGTGGAAGCGGCGCCACGCGTCGCGTGGATCGATGAGTCGCGCTGTATCGGCTGCGCTCGCTGTCTCGCGCCCTGCCCGGTCGATGCCATCGTGGGCGCGCCCAAGTACATGCATACCGTGCTCGCCGACCGCTGCACGGGCTGCGAGCTGTGCCTGCCTCCCTGCCCGGTGGATTGCATCGAACTTAGGAGCCCGCCCGTGCTCCTAAGTCCGGTGGATGGGATCGAAGAGCGGGCCGCCGTCGCACCCGCCGCGGATCGAGCCGCGCAGAATCGTAAGCGCTTCGCGGTCCACACCGCGCGATTGCGCGATCGCGCGGCTGCCCGCCAGCGGCAACTCGATGCCAAGAAGGCGGCCGCGCCGCGCCGCGCGGCAGATCCGTGAACGATGCGAAACGGCGTGCCATATTTGAGCGGCTGCGCGCGGCCAATCCGGCTCCGCGCACCGAACTCGTCTACCGGTCGCCGTTCGAACTGTTGGTCGCGGTGATGCTGTCCGCCCAGGCCACCGACAGGAGCGTCAACAAGGCCACCCTGCCGCTGTTTCGTGACGCGAGCACGCCGGCCGCCGTGCTTGCATTGGGCGTCGAGGGTCTGTCGCCGTACATCAAATCCATCGGCCTGTACAACGGCAAAGCCAGGAACATCATTGCGACCTGCCGGCTGCTGCTCGAGCAGCATGGCGGCGCGGTGCCTGCGTCGCGGGAAGCGCTCGAAAGGCTGCCTGGAGTCGGCAGGAAGACCGCCAATGTGATCCTGAATACGGCCTTCGGCGAGCACACCATCGCCGTCGACACGCACATCTTTCGAGTCGCCAACCGCACGCGTTTGGCCCCTGGCAAGACCGTGCGTGCCGTGGAGGACAAGCTGCTGAAGTTCGTGCCGCCCGAATTTCTTCCGGATGCGCATCATTGGCTGATCCTGCACGGGCGCTATGTGTGCAAGGCGCGAACACCCGCCTGCCCCACTTGTCCGATCGAAGACCTCTGCGAATACCGGAACAAGACCAAAGCCCGTGTTTGACTCATTCACACGTGCGCAATTACGCCAGGCCTACGCCGATGCATGGCGCAAACACCTGGCGAATTCGCCGCTGTCCCCGCTCGAAGCAGGCATTGCCGACGTGCTCGGCGCGCATCCGGAATATCAGGCCCTTTTCGCGGGACCCGGCGGCATCGACCTCGACGCAGACCCGCCGGGCGGTATAGAGAATCCATTTTTACATCTGGGGCTGCATCTCGCCGTGCGCGAGCAACTCGCCATTGACCGGCCGCCCGGGGTGCGCGAAATTCATCGCCAATTGCACGCGCGCCACGGCGACTTGCACCGCGCCGAGCATGCACTCATGGAAGCACTGAGCGAAACACTGTGGGAGGGGCAACGCAGCGGGCGACCGCCCGACGAAACCGTTTACCTGGCCCGGGCTCGCCGGCTGCTGCCAGGAGCCTCCTAGGTTAAGGAAGCTTCATCCGCGCGTCATCGGCACGGTGATTACGCGGCGCTATTCTGGTCCTGGGCGCTATTCTGGTCCTGGAAGCGTGTCCCACTTAGGACGTCGTCGCGAGGCGGTCGGAGGTCGAGGCCGGCGTCCCGCCTGCCGCAGCAGACGTACCCGACAGACAGGCAGCTAGGTGAGCGCCCGCGGGCGTCGAATCCAAAGGGAGTGAGTTTCATGCGTTGTTTAGCCTTGACTGCGATGCTGATCCTCGGCGCGTCATCGTTCGAGGCGGCTCTCGCGGACCCTCCCCCCGCTGCGCCGCCCACCAGCGATGCGGCCGCCAAGCATGCCAAGCGCACCGCCTGCCTCAAGGACGCCAAGACCAGGAAACTGGTGGGTGAAGACAAGAAGTCCTATCTGAAGAGCTGCATGGCGGGGACCTGATCCGCAATCACCGCAACTCTGGGGGATGAAACGCATGCGTTTCGGCGCGGACGGGTCCTTACGTTTCTGCTGCCCCGGTATGCAGGCCTTCAGTTCATTTCTCTGATGGGCGTTGCCGTGATGGTGAGCAGGAGGTCTTTGCAAGACTCCTTCATCGTTTTCGGACAGGCGTTGCGGTGATGGTGAGCAACAGGTCTTCGCTCGGCGCATTGCTGAATTGCAGCGTCAACGGCGCCCCCCCGGACAATTCGAATTCGACGATCTTATGCGGCGCCGCGCAGCTGTGTTGACCTTGAAAATCCTGCGCCGAGACCAGCATTCCGTTTGAGACCACGTCGATCCAGATCGGCAGGTCGAGCGAGAAACGATAGCTGCCGGACGCGGGAATGCGCAGGCGGGCGATCCCTGCGAACGCACCCGCGCCCGCCGATTTCCTGCCCGGCGATGCGGCAAAGGTCACTTGCTCCTGCGGCAGGAGCTTCAGCTTGTAAAGACGATTGGCGGCGACCGCGGGCGCGGACTTCGAGTCCATGCCGGCCGCCAGTGCGGCCGGCGTGCCGGCGAACAGCGCCCGTTCCTTGGTCACGTCCCACTTGAAATCCAGGCAGTCGTCCGCCGCAGCGGACCGTACCGTAACGATCAACGCCCAAACGAAAATCAAGCACAGCGCATGGCGAACTCGTTGCATGGTCACTCCTGAAAGGTCTGTCCTGTTACCTGCTTGGGGCTCAGGTTTTCGGGATGTACAAATCGGTCAGTGTCCCTTCGAAGGCTTCGGCGGCGAACCCGACGGTCTCGGACAAGGTCGGGTGCGGGTGGATCGTCAAACCGACATCCGCAGCGTCGGCGCCCATTTCGATGGCGAGCCCCACCTCGGCAATCAGGTCGCCGGCATTGGAGCCGACGATGCCGGCACCCAAGATGCGATGGGTTTCCGGGTCGAACAGGATCTTGGTGAAGCCCTCGTCGCGATTCAACGCCAAGGATCGGCCGCTCGCGGCCCATGGAAATACGCCCTTGCCGTAGGCGAGGTTCTGCGCCTTGGCCTGGGTCTCGCTCACTCCGACCCAAGCAACCTCCGGATCGGTGTAGGCCACTGAAGGGATGCAGCGCGCGTCGAAGGAGGACTTGCGTCCGGCCGCCACCTCCGCGGCGACCTTGCCCTGATGGCTTGCCTTGTGCGCCAGCATGGGATCGCCCGTCAGATCGCCGATCGCAAAGATATGCGGCACATTGCTGCGCATTTGCCGGTCCACCGCGATCAGGCCGCGCGGGCTGACCTCGAGGCCGGCGGCGGCGGCGTTGATCGTGTTGCCGTTCGCGGTGCGCCCAACCGCGACCAGCACCCGATCGAAGACCGCCGGCTCCGCCGGCTCCGGGCCGTCGAAACTCGCGCGCAGCCCCGCCGGGAGCGCCTCGAGGTGGGAGACCTTGGTCTTCAGCAGAATCCGCTCGTAGCGTTTTGCGATCCGTTTTTGCAGCGGCCGTACCAGGTCCCGATCGGTGCCGGGCATCAATCCCTCGCTGAGTTCGACCACGGTCACCTTGACGCCGAGGGCATCGTAGACGCACGCCATTTCCAAGCCGATGATGCCGCCGCCGATCACCAGCAAGCGTTTGCAGTCGACCGGCAATTCGAGCGCGCCGGTCGAATCGATCACCCGCGGATCATCCGGTAATCCGGGCAGGCGCGCCGACTCGGAGCCCACCGCGACGATGCACTGCTTGAAATCGACGTGACGCGAACCGCCCGCGTGCGCAACCTCCAGGGAAAACGCTCCCGAGAATTTCGCCGCGCCCTGCAGCACGTCGACCTTGCGTTGTTTGGCGAGCACTGTGAGGCCGCCGGTCAATCGATTCACGACGCGGTTCTTCCACGCCCGCAACTGCTCCCGGTCGATTTGCGGCGGCCCGAAGACGATGCCTGAAGCGGCCATGTCGGCTGCATCCTCGATCACTTTGGCCGCGTGCAACAGCGCCTTCGACGGGATGCAGCCGTCGTTCAGGCACACACCGCCGAGCTTCGGCCGGCGTTCGATCAGCAGCACCTTGAGTCCCAGATCGGCGGCGCGGAACGCCGCCGTGTAACCGCCGACACCGGCGCCGAGCACGACGAGATCGAGGGCGCCCGGCGGCGGCGCCGCCGGTTGCACACCGGCTGGGACGACGCTCATACCAAGCCCTTGACGTCGCCGAGAGCCTTGGCGAGGAACACGACGAAGCGCGCCGCTTCGGCGCCGTCGATCACCCGATGATCGTAGGAAAGAGACAGCGGCAACATCAGACGCGGCAGGAATGCGCCTCGATCGTACACCGGCTTGATACGGGATTTGGACAAGCCGAGGATGGCGACTTCGGGCGCGTTGATGATGGGAGTGAACGCGGTTCCGCCGATACCGCCCAAGCTCGAGATGGTAAAAGTCCCTCCCTGCATCTCCGTGTTTTTCAACTTGCCGGCGCGTGCCTTCTCGGACATCGCCGCCAGCTCGTGGGCTATCCCGTAGACGTTCAGCCGGTCGGCGTTCGCTATCACCGGCACGACCAACCCATTCGGCGTATCAGCCGCAAAACCGATGTTGTAGTACTTCTTGAGGACCAAATTCTCGCCGCCTGCGTCCAAGGAGGAATTGAAGCGCGGGAATTCCCGAAGCGCCGCCAGGCAGGCCTTGATGATGAAGACCAACGGCGTCAATCTCACTCCTTCCTGGGCCGCCTTGTTCTTGAGCTCCAGACGCGCCGCCTCGAGCTCGGTGATGTCGGCGTCCTCGTGCTGCGTCACGTGCGGCAGATTGATCCAGCTGGCCTGCAGGCGCGTTCCGGAAATTCGCTGAATCCGTGACAGCGGCTTGATCTCGATCGGGCCGTACTGCGCGAAATCCACGACCTGTACCCTGGGCAGTCCAGAAGCCGCGGCTGCCACGGGCGCCGGCGGCCGCGTGAGAATTCCTTTGACGTGCGCTTTCACGTCCTCGGATGTGATCCGGCCCTTGGTGCCGGTCCCCTTGATGTGTCCGAGATCGGCTCCCAGTTCGCGCGCGAATTTGCGCACCGACGGGCTCGCATACGCTCTGGAGAACGCGCGCTCATCGATGGTGGCCGCGGGCGGCGGTAATCCGGGCGCGGCAGTCGGGGCCGGCGCCGGCGCAGACGCGGACATCGCCGGAGGCGCGGGCGCAGACACGGCGGTCGCCGCAGACGGCGCGGAGGTCGCGGAAGTGGCCGCAGACGCGGGCATCGCCGCGGCCGCGGGCGCAGACACGGCGGTCGCTGCGGACGGCGCGACGCCCGGCGCCGGAGCGGATGCCGCTGGGGCAGCCGGCGCAGCCGCGGCCGTGGCCGCTGCCACTTGTTCGGGCGCGGCCGGCGCCGCCTGCGCGCCGGCGTTGCCCGCGCCGGACGACGAAGATCCGCCGGCCGCGCCGGGCGCGGCGACACCGGCGGTCCCGACATCGGCGGCGCCTTCGGGTTCGAGCAACAGAATCACGGAGCCTTCCGAGACTTTGTCGCCCTGCTTCAGTTTCACCGCGGCGATCCGGCCCGCCGCGGGCGCAGGCACATCCATCGCGGCCTTCTCGGTTTCGATGGTGATCAAGGGCGTCTCTTTGTCGATCGACTGGCCCTGCTTGACGAGCACGTCGATGACACTCACGTCCTTGAATCCGCCGATGTCCGGCACCACAACTTCGATGGGACTGCTCATACCGACAGGGGATTCGGCTTTTCCGGATCGATTCCGAAGGCCTGCATGGCGCCGGCCACCGTCTGTTGATCGATCTTGCCATCGTCGGCCAGCGCCTTGAGCGCGGCGACCGCCACGTAGGACCGGTCGACCTCGAAGAAGCGCCGCAGCTCGGCGCGCGAGTCGCTGCGCCCATAGCCGTCGGTGCCCAAGACCGCATACCGCCCGGGCATCCATTGGCGGATTTGATCCGCCACGGTTTTCAGATAATCGCTGGCGGCGATGAACGGTCCGCGGCGCTCGCCCAGCGCTCGTTGAATATGGTTTTCCTGGCGCGGTTCACCCGGGTGCAGCAAGTTGCGGCGTTCCACGCTGAGCGCATTTCGGCGCAGTTCGCTGAAGCTCGTGACCGAATAGACATCGGCCGGAATTCCGTAATTCGATTCCAGCAGCTGCGCGGCCGCCAACACCTCGCGAAGAATGGTTCCCGAGCCGAGCAGCGTCACGCGCACCTCGCCGGGGCCGCCGCTTTGCAGCAGGTACATGCCGTTCAGAATTCCCTGCGCAACGCCCGCCGGCATCGCCGGATGCGCGTAGTTTTCGTTCATGCAGGTGATGTAATAAAACACGTTCTCCTGCTCCTGGTACATGCGGCGCAGCCCATCCTGCACGATGACCGCGAGTTCATAGGCGTACGCCGGATCGTAGGCGACGCAGTTCGGCACCGTGGTCGCGACCAGCTGGCTGTGTCCATCCTGGTGCTGCAGGCCTTCGCCGGCGAGCGTGGTGCGGCCGGCCGTGCCGCCCACCAGGAAGCCTCGCGCCTGACTGTCGCCCGCCGCCCAGATGAAATCCCCGACGCGCTGAAAGCCGAACATCGAGTAATAGATATAGAACGGCACCATGCTCACGCCATGGTTCGAGTAGGCGGTTGCCGCCGCCAGCCAGGAGCACAGGCTGCCGGCCTCGTTGATGCCCTCCTCGAGGATCTGCCCCTGTTTATCCTCGCGGTAGAACATCAGCTGGTCGGCGTCCTGCGGCGTATAGAGCTGTCCGACCGAGGAGTAGATGCCGATCTGGCGGAACATGCCTTCCATGCCGAAAGTGCGTGCTTCGTCGGGAACGATCGGCACGATGTGCTTGCCGATGTTCTTGTCCTTGACCAGTGCCGTCAGGATGCGCACCAGCGCCATGGTCGTGGAGATTTCCCGCTCGCCCGTTCCCTCCAGCAGCGCAGCGAAGGTCTCGAGCGGCGGCACCGTCAATTTCGGCGCAGCGGAGTTGCGCGACGGCAGATAACCGCCGAGCGCGCTGCGGCGTTCCTGAAGGTAGCGCAGCTCCTCGCTGTCCTCGCGCGGTTTTCTGAACGTCAGCCCCGCAATCTCTTCGTCGCTGATCTGGATATTGAAGCGATCGCGCACTTCCCTGAGCGCCTCATCGCCGAGCTTCTTCTGCTGGTGCGCGGAGTTCAGACCCTCGCCCGCCTTGCCCATCCCGAATCCCTTGACGGTCTTCGCCAATATCACGGTGGGCGCACCCGTGTGAGCAACCGCCGAGGCATACGCCGCGTGCACCTTCTGAGGATCGTGGCCGCCGCGGTTCAGGCGCCAGATTTCCTCGTCCGACATGTTCGCGACCATCTCCTTGAGCTCGGGATACTTGCCGAAGAAATGCTCGCGCGTATACGCGCCGCCCTTGGATTTGAAGTTTTGGTATTCGCCGTCGACGCATTCCTCCATCAAGCGTTTCAGCAAGCCCTTGTGATCGCGCTCGAGCAACGGGTCCCAGCGCGATCCCCACAGAACCTTGATGACGTTCCAGCCCGCGCCGAGGAACGCCGCCTCGAGTTCCTGGATGATCTTGCCGTTGCCGCGCACCGGGCCGTCGAGCCGCTGCAGATTGCAATTGATGACGAAGATCAGATTGTCCAGCTTCTCGCGCACCGGCATCGTGAGCGCGCCCATCGATTCGGGCTCGTCCATTTCCCCGTCGCCGAGAAACGCCCACACCTTGCGGTCCGACGGCGGCACGATGCCGCGGTGCTCCAGGTACCGCACGAAGCGTGCCTGAAAAATCGCCGTCATCGGTCCCAACCCCATCGACACCGTGGGAAATTGCCAGAACTGCGGCATCAGCCAGGGATGCGGGTAGGAGGACAACCCGCCGCCTTTGACTTCCTGGCGAAAGCGCAGCAGCTGGCTTTCGTCCAAGCGACCCTCCAGGTACGCCCGCGCATAGATTCCGGGGCTCGAATGTCCCTGCACGAAGATCATGTCGCCCGGATGCGCCGCGCTTTTGGCGCGCCAAAAATGATTGAATCCGACCTCGTACAGCGTCGCCGCGGACGCGTACGAGGCGATGTGGCCGCCGTATTCCGAGCTCAGGCGGTTCGCATGCACCACCATGGCGAGCGCGTTCCAGCGAATGTACGCCTCGTTGCGCCGCTCCAGCGCTCGATCGCCGGGATAGTCGGGTTCCTGCGCCCTGGATATGGTGTTGAGGTAGGCCGTGTTCGGTTTGAATGGCAGATACGCACCGGAGCGCCGCGTGAAGTCGACCAGTTTCTCCAGCAGAAAATGCGCGCGTTCCGGACCGCGCGCGCGCAGCACGGATTCGATGGATTCGAGCCACTCCTGAGTTTCGACGGGATCGATGTCCTCGAACGGCGATTGTTGAGTCATGAATGCACTCGCCCACGTGTCCTGTTAAGATGGCAGGCACGTTACATCGCCGGCGCGCCGACTGCCACAGCGTCGTCGATGCGTATCTTCGGGGTTTGGATTTTTACGGTCAAGCAAGGGATAGGCTCGCGGTTCCACGATATGCCCACTCGCTTGCCCTTGGACCAATTGCTCGTCCCCGTGCGCCAGATCGGTGCCCGGATCAGCGCGTCGAAGCTCGCCGGCTACGCGAGCGGTCTACTGTTGCTGCCGCTCACGCCGAGCGCGGCCGACTACGAGGCACTGCCGCACGGCCGCGTGCTGCGCGAACTGTACGGCCGCAAGGTGCGCAAAGCCGGCGATTGGTTTCATCTGCGGGTCGGAACGCGCGCGCAGACACTGTTGACCGTCGCCTGCGTGGCGGACGAGGCCAGCACCTTCGAGCGGCTGCAGGCCGCCGGGAAACTGGCGCGCAGCGTCCTGGACGGCGATCCTTCGTCGCTGCTGCTGTGGCAGCGCGGCTGCGCGCCGGAGCCCGCGAATGCCAGCCTGCACGCCGCGGTGGCGGCGCTTCAGGCGGCGGCGTTCCGGTTCGCGTCCTTCAAATCGCAGCGCAAGCCGCGCCCGCGGCTGGTGCGGATCGACCTCGCGTCGTCCGGAAAACTGCCCGGACTCGATGTCACGCTGGCGGGCGCCGCGGGGAACAATCTGGCGCGATGGCTCACGGCGCTGCCGCCCAATACGCTCGATGCGCGCGGCTACCGGCGTTATTTGCAGGAGCTGTCGCAGCGCCTGAAGCTCGGCTTCAAGTTCTACGGCGAGGCGGAATTGAGGAGGCTCGGCGCCGGCGCATTCCTCGCAGTGTCACGCGGCAACGCGACGCGGGATGCCGGAATCGCGCATCTATCCTACCGCCCACGCGGCGCGACGGCGACGAAGCTCGGCCTGGTCGGCAAGGGAATTTGCTTCGACACCGGCGGCACGAACCTCAAGCCGCACAAGAGCATGCTCGACATGCACACCGACATGGAGGGCAGCGCCGTTGCGCTCGGCAGTTTGTACGCGCTGCACGCGCTGCGCTCGAAGACGCCGATCGATTGCTGGCTGGCGATCACTGAAAACCGCATCGGTCCTCTGGCTTACAAGCCTCAGGATGTGGTGCGGGCGTACAACGGCACGACCATCCAGGTGATTCACACCGACGCCGAGGGCCGCATGGTGCTCGCGGATGCACTGAGTCTCGCAGCCGCCCGCCGGCCGGACGCGATCATCGACTACGCGACACTCACGGGCGCCTGCGTGTACGCGCTCACCGAACGCTACAGCGGCGCATTCACCAACCGGCCCGAGGCGCGCGACGAGATCGAGGCCGCCGGAAGCTCGAGCGGCGAGCGGGTGTGGTGCTTTCCGATGGACGCCGACTACGATTCCGACCTGGAGAGCAGCGTGGCCGACGTACTGCAGTGCGCCACCGAGGGCAAGGGAGATCATATCCTGGCGGCGCGCTTTCTCAGCCGATTCGTTCCCAAGGAAATTCCGTGGCTGCATCTCGACCTGGCGGCGGGCACGCGCCACGGGGGACTGGCGCACATCGCCACGGAAATCACCGGATTCGGCGTGCGCTACACGCTGGAGTTGCTGCGCCGTGGCTGGCCGCCGCCCACCGCCGCCAGACGCTGATGGACTCCCTGACGCTGCGCCGGCCCGATGACTGGCACGTGCACCTGCGCGACGGCGCGGCGCTCGCCGCGGTGGCGGGATTCACCGCCAGGCGTTTCGGACGAGCGATCGTGATGCCGAATCTGACGCCTCCGGTGACCACGGCTGAGTTGGCGCGCGGCTATCGCGCGCGCATCCTGGCGGCGCTGCCCGCAGATACGAACTTCGAACCGCTGCTCACCCTGTACTTGACGGACGCGACCTTGCCGGATGAGATCGATCGCGCGCGCGCCACGGGATTCATCCACGGCGTCAAGCTGTATCCGGCGGGCGCCACCACTCACTCCGATGCCGGCGTCACCGACATCGGGAAAGTGCACGCCGTCCTCGCGCGCATGGAACGGATCGGCATGCCTTTGCTGGTGCACGGTGAATCGACGGATCCGGCCGTCGATGTATTCGACCGGGAAACGCATTTCATCGAGACGGTGTTGCAGCCGCTGCTGGAGCGCTTTCAGGCGTTGCGCGTCGTGTTCGAGCACATCACCACGCGCGGTGCCGTCGAATTCGTCAGCGCGGCGCGCGACGGCGTCGCGGCGACCATTACGCCGCAACACTTGCTGCACAACCGAAACGCGATCTTCGCGGGCGGCATCCGTCCGCATTACTACTGCCTGCCCATCTTGAAGCGTGAGCGCGACCGGCAGGCACTGCTGGACGCCGCCACCGGCGGCAACCCGCGGTTCTTCCTCGGCACCGACAGCGCGCCGCACGCGCGCACGGCCAAGGAAAATGCCTGCGGCTGCGCCGGCATGTTCACCGCACACGCCGCGATCGAGTTGTACGCCGAGGCGTTCGAATCGGCCGGGCGCCTCGAGCGGCTGGAGGCATTCGCCAGTCACTTCGGCGCGGACTTCTACGGGCTGCCGCGGCACAGCGACACGCTCACGCTGGTCAAGGAATCCTGGGTGCCCCCGCGGAGCTACGAATTCGGTGCCGGAACACTCGTCCCGTACCGGGGCGGCGAGCCGGTGGCGTGGCGCATCGCGGGATGACGGCCCAACTCCCTCCCATTACGTTCGCGACCCGCTTTCGCGGCTTTCTCCCCGTCGTCATCGACGTCGAAACCGGCGGCTTCAACTGGCGCACCGACGCGCTGCTGGAAATAGCGGCGGTGTTCCTCGAGATGCGCAGCGACGGCACGCTGGCCCGCGGCCAGACCATCCGCTATCACGTGACGCCGTTTCCCGGCGCCAACATGGAACCCGCGTCGCTGGCGGTCAACGGCATCGACCCGCATCATCCGCTGCGTCCGGCGATCCCGGAGGAGGACGCGCTGCAGCGCATCTTCCGCGAGGTGCGAAACGCGATCCGCGTGGCGGAGTGCACGCGAGCGGTGCTGGTCGGACACAACGCGTTTTTCGATCTGCACTTCTTGAATGCGGCGGTGGCGCGCGCGCAGGTCAAGCGCAATCCATTCCATCCCTTCTCGAGTTTCGACACCGCGACCTTGGGCGGAGTCGCCTTCGGTCAGACCGTCCTGATGCGGGCGACGCTCGCCGCCGGCCTCGAGTGGGACTCGGCATCCGCGCACTCGGCGGCGTACGATGCCGAGCGCACTGCAGACCTGTTTTGCACGGTCTGCAATCAGTTTCAGGGAGTGTTCGACGCCAGCCGGCGGCGACTGGCCGCCATGGGCCCCTTGGAGGTGGAGCCGTCGGCCCCCGGGGACGACCCGGAGCCTGTCTGAGTCCCCGACAGGATCTGAGCCCCGGTGACGCGACGAATTCGGCCTCGAGTGAGAATCCTCGCAGGCTCAAGTCAGACGGACCTTCCGCGCGGCGCGGTCAGGCGGTGACGGCGCCCGCCTCGGCCAGCAGCTGTTTCAGCTCGCCGCTCCGGTACATCTCGAGGGTGATGTCGCAGCCGCCGATCAGCTCGCCGTTGACGTAAAGCTGTGGGAAGGTCGGCCAGTTCGAATAGCTCTTCAGTGCCTCACGCACCTCCGGATCCTCGAATATGTTGACATGCGCGAACTTCGCCTGCATCGCCCGCAGCGCCGACACCGTCTGGGCGGAGAAGCCGCACTGTGGAAAATCGGGCGTTCCCTTCATGTACAGCACCACCGGCGCGGCGGACAACTGTTGCTTGATCCTGTCTATGGCGGTCATACGACGAGCTCCAAAATAACCACGATACCAGCCCTCACGATAGCAGCCTTCCGGGGGGCCGTGCGCGCCCGGACGACAATTTTGACGCATCCGCCGGCCGGCCGGCGCCCGTCACGTTGAAATATTGGGGCCTGTCCCCTATTCTTCCAGCCCGCCGCAGTGCACGAACCCCTACAGTCCAGGAAGCTCGAATGAACCCGTTAACGACAGTGAAATGGCCCTTGATCATCGGTTTTGCGCTCGCGGTGGCGATTGCGGTCCTGGTGGATGGGGGAGTCAGCTTCAACGCCGCCAACCTCGCGAGCCTGACGCGCTGGCTGCACATCGTGTTCGGCGTGTTCTGGATCGGCCTGTTGTACTATTTCAATGCCGTGCAGACCCCAGCCATGGCGGCGGCGGCGGCGGACAAGGGCGGCCCCGGCGGCGCGGGCATCAACAAGTACGTGGCGCCGCGGGCGCTGCTGTGGTTCCGCTGGTCCGCGCTCGCCACCTGGCTGGCCGGCGCCTACCTGCTTTCACAGACCCATGGCAGGTTCGTCAACACCTTCACGTTCGGCCTGCTGCAGCAGCCGGTATCTCATTCCGACGTCATCATGGGTTTCGGTGCCTGGTTCGGGACCATCATGCTGTTCAACGTCTGGGGCCTGATCTGGCCCAACCAGAAGAAGATTTTGGGCATCAAACCCGCGACCGACGATGAGAAGGCGAAGGCGCGCAAGGTCGCGCTGTATGCCTCGCGCACCAATTTCCTGCTCTCCATTCCCATGTTGATGTGCATGATCGGACCCTCGCACGGACTGCCGTTCTGACGGCGGCGGCCGCGGTTCCCGGCGACCTGCCGCAACAGGTTGCCGCGGCGCTGGCCGAGGATGTCGGTGGCGGCGACGTGACCGCCGCCTTGATTCCCGCGGAGCGACTCGGACGGGCCGTCGTCATCACGCGCGAGCCGGCGATCCTGTGCGGAATCCCGTATGTGGAGGCGTGCTTCGCGGCCATTGACCCTGGCGTGCGGCTCGACTGGCGGATCGCCGAGGGTGCGCCGGTTGTCGCCGGCGAGGTGCTGTTCACCGCCTCAGGGCCGGCCCGCGCGCTGCTGACCGCCGAGCGCACGGCGCTCAATTTCCTGCAGCTGCTGTCGGGCACGGCCACCGCGGCGCACGCCTTTGCCGTGCTGCTCGAGGGCACTCAGTGCCGGCTGCTCGACACGCGCAAAACCCTTCCCGGGCTGCGCACGGCGCAGAAGTACGCGGTCCGTGTGGGCGGCGGCCACAATCATCGGATGGGGTTGTTCGACGGCATCCTCATCAAGGAAAATCACATCATGGCCGCGGGGTCGATCGCCGCGGCGGTCGCCGCGGCCCGGCGCTCGATCACCCTTCCGGTGGAGGTGGAGGTAGAGTCGGTGGATGAATTGCAGCAGGCCATTGCCGCCGGCGCCGACATCGCCATGCTCGATGACTTCGCGCTGCCGGCCATGCGCGAGGCGGTCGCCGTCAATGCCCGGTCGGATGCGCCGCTGAAGCTCGAAGCCTCAGGCGGCATCAGCACCGCAACGATTCGCGGGATCGCGGAGACCGGCGTCGACTTCATTTCGGTCGGCAGCATCACCAAGCATGTGCGGGCGGTCGATCTGTCGATGCGCTTCGAGTACGCCTGACCTGCCGGCCGAAAGGCCTGACCCGCGCGTCGCAACGGCTGCTCCGCGCGTCGAGTACGCCCTGCCGGCCGAAACGCCTGACCCGCGCGTCGCAACGCCTCACGTCAAAAGGAGTCGGTGGCCCTGAGCACGCGCTGCGGCTGCGACACGCCGTAGCCCTGCGCGTAATCGACGCCCAGGCTCTGCAGCATGTTGATGATCTCCTGGTTCTCGGCGAACTCGGCGATGGTCTGCTTGCCCGTCAGGTGGCCGATTTCGTTGATCGAGCGCACCATTTCACGGTCGATCGGATCGTGCAGGATTTCCTTGACGAAGCTGCCGTCGATCTTCAGGTAGTCGACCGGAAAATGCTTCAGATAGCCGAACGAGGACAGGCCGGTCCCGAAATCGTCGAGCGCGAACCGGCAGCCCAGCTCTTTCAACGCCTGAATGAAGCGGTTGGCCTGCGAGAAGCTCGCGATCGCCGCGGTCTCGGTGATTTCGAAGCAGATCTTCGAGGCATCCAACCCGCTGGTGTGGAACCGGTCGATGACGTACGGCAGGAACTTATCGTCGCCCAGGCTCTGGCCCGACAGATTGATCGAGCACATGGTCAGCTTGCCGCGCTCGTCCGCCTCCGACACCAGCCAGCGGAATGCATTGTCCACCACCCAGCGATCGATGCTCGGGGTGATGCCGTAGCGCTCCGCGGCGGCCATGAAATTATCCGGCGCAACGATCTTCCCCGACTCGTCGCGCATGCGCAGCAACAACTCGTAGTGCGCACCGGCGTCGGGAACCTGCAGCGGCAGAATCGATTGCCGGAACAGCTCGAAGCGGCCCTCCTCGAGGGCATTGTTGATGCGTGCCGCCCACTGCATTTCGCAGCGCCGGCGCATCAGGTCGATGTCGTTTTCCTCGAAACTTTGCACGCGGTTGCGGCCCGCCTCCTTGGCGGCCTGACAGGCGTTGTCGGCGGCGCTCAACACCGACGCCACATCGGCGTTGTCGGCCGAAATCGGCACCACGCCGATACTCGCCCCCAGGCGGAACATGCGCTCCTCCCAGGTGAACCTGAAGTTCTTGACCGCCTCGCGCAGCGTTTCCGCGGTGCGCATGGCGTCATCCAACGAGCAGTTCTCCAGCAAGATACCGAACTCATCCCCGCCGAGACGCGCCAGCGTATCGCGCCAGCGGACCTTGGATTTCAACAGCGCACCGACCTGGCCGAGCAGCGCATCGCCGGCGCTGTGACCGCAGGTATCGTTGACGATCTTGAACTGGTCCAAATCGAGGCAGCACAGCGCGTACGACGTCTCGCGCGCCTTGGCGCTCTTCAACGCACGTTCCATCCGGTTCTCGAATTCCCGGCGATTGACCAGGCCGGTGAGCACGTCGTGGCTGGCGTGATAGCTCAGGCGCCGGTTCAATTCGCGCGCCTCGCTGACGTCGTGGAACACCAGCACGCCCCCCGAGATGGCGCCGCTGCCGTCGCGGATCGGCGATGCCGTGCTCTCGACGTAGATTTCGTTGCCGTCGCGGCGGATCAGCAACATCGGGCGCACCGACTTGATGGATCGCGTGCGCCGGATGGCGACCGCCAGCGGGTTCTCCACCGGCTCGCAGGTCTCCTCGTGAAAGGCGCGAAAAATCTCCTCGATGGCGCGGCCCTGGCCGTCCTCCAGACGCCAGCCGGTGAGCGCTTCGGCGACCGGATTCACGTAGTCGATCAGTCCCCCGGCATCCGTGGTGATGACTCCGTCGCCGATGCTCTGCAGCGTGATTTGCGCACTCTCCTTCTCCCGGAACAGCGCCTCCTCGTACAGCTTGCGCTCCGTGATGTCGAGTTCCACGCCGACCAGGCGCAGCAGGCGGCCCTTCGCATCGACGCGCGCCTTGGCGCGGCTCACGACCCAGCGCCATTCGCCGCTCGCGTGCCGCATGCGATGCATGCTTTCGAACAGCGGCGTCTTGCCCGCCACATGGTCGCGAAGCGCGGCCTGCACGCGCGACATGTCGTCCGCATGCACCAGGGTGCGCCAGTCCGGCGCCTGCCCCGCATCCGCTTCGTAGCCCAGCATCGCCTTCCAGCGCGGCGACAGATAGACGCGATTATTGAGGGTATCGAAATCCCAGAGCCCGTCGTTGGCGCTGTACAGGGCGAGCTCATTGCGTTCTTCCAAATCGTGCAGCCGGCGCTGGATGTCGATGCGCTCCAAGGCCGTGGCGAGACTGCTGCCCACCAGTTTCATCAACAGGTGCAGCTGCGCTTCCCATTTCTCGCGGGGCTGCGCTCCGGCGACCCCCAACACGCCGGCCACGCGCCCGGAGACGAAGTACGCGATGAGCAGTACCGAGCCCAGTCCAAGCTGGCTCCACACGACCGCGTCCTCGGTCTGGTCGATGCGCGGGTTGGCGGTATCGCGCAGCTCCGAGACACGCAACGACGCCAGGCGCGACTTCAACCAGGGCAGGGATTCCAAGGATTGTCCCTGCAATTGTTCCGGGTTGCCGGTCGAGAGCAGGCCGCGCGCCGCCTGAATCCGGTTGAAGACACCCGATTCGGCGTCGAGGGGAAGATGAAAGGCGGTGTCGGTGCGGGTGTATTCGCGCAGCAGTTCCAAGCTGGCGGCGGTGACCTGCAGCGCCGTGGCGTCGGTCATCGACGATAAGTCGACCGCGATCTTGGTGCAGATCACGTCGATTCCGACGCTGACACGCGTCGCCCGCTTCGGCCAGGCCTGCGACGGCAGGATGTCCGGTGCGGATGGGTCTCTGCGGCGGGGTTCGTGGGGTGCTATCGCCATGCGCCTTCGGAGATCCTACGGAGAATTGTTGAGGTTATGAATCAACGACTTGCCATTGCATTCAAACAAAAGACTGAATGTGCCACGCGTCTCCGAAGATGCGCGTGAACGGGATTACACTTGGATTCTCGCACAAGTTATAAGGAATACAAGCTAAGCGATTGTATTGGTGGGGCTTGCGCTCGAACCCTGACGCAGCGCATGTCGCGCCTTGCACTCAAACCCTAACCCAGCGCGTGTTGCGCCACTTCGAACAACGCGCGCAGGCGTTGCTCCATGTCCAAGGTGCTGCGCTCGAGACCCGCCGCGTCCAGGCCCTTTGGGATATACACCGGCTCGCCCACGGCGATGACCACCCGCGACAGCGGGTACGGGATGACGAACCGATCCCATTTGATCCTCCACGCCCCGGAGGCGGCATAACTCATCGGGATCATCGGCCGCCCCGACAGTTGCGCGAGCAGCACCGCGCCCGGCTTGAACTTCCAGGGCGGCCCGCGCGGGCCGTCCGGCGTGATGGCCGGCGACACCTGCTCCTGCGTAAGCGCCTGATAATAATCCCGCAGCGCCTTCGCTCCGGTGTACGTCGAAGAGCCGCGGATCACCTCGCCGCCCAGGCTGCGCACGATGATCGCGCCGATCTCGCCGTCGACCGACGGCGAGATCAGAAAGCCCAGCTTGAGACCCAGGCTCCGCTGCCGCAGCAGGTGCCGCACGCAGTACAGCTGATGCTGATGCCAGTAGACGGGAATGAACGACGGCGCGCGGCCGAGTGCCGCGCCGATCTCGTCCCCGCCGATCACGCGGACGCTGCGCGCCCAATTCGACACCAATCGCAACAGCGACAGACCGAGCGGCGTGAGCATCCGGTAGAGCAACAGCCGGCCGCGCGACATCCGCCGGGCGGAGCGGGTTTGCTGCTGGTAGATGGTATTGCGCAGGCCGCCGTCGGGCTTTTGGTCCACGACCGGCATTGTCGAGAACGTCGCCGTGCTCCGCAAGCTACAATGGCACGATGCAAGACCCAAGAAGGCCCCCGGGGCCAGCCGCCGGCTTCGATCTCGGCGGCAGCGACGAGACCTTGGCGCGGCTCGGCCGCTACTTTGCCGAGTTCGGCGACATCTACCGGGTGTTTGCGCCCGCGCGCGGCGTTTACAACTACGTCATCAACCATCCGGACGACATCAAGCGGGTGCTGCTGTCGAATCACCGCAACTACACCAAGGGTGAAGGCATGGATCGGGTCAAGATCCTGCTCGGCAACGGCATCATGACCAGCGAAGGCGATTTCTGGCGGCGGCAGCGGCGCATGATGCAGCCCGCATTCCATCGGCGGGTCATCGACCGTTTCGCCGCGTTGCTGCGCGAGGTCAACGACAAGTTTGCGGCGCGCTGGGCAGATGCGGCGGCGCGCGGCGCGCCGGTCAATGTCAGCGACGACAGCAGCGAATTGACGCTGGAGATCGTGCTGGGCTCGATCTTCGGCGCCGACCTTGCGCGCCTGGAAGCGGAGTTCGGCGCGAACCCGTTCGAAGTCGTCGCCAAGGAGCAGAACCGCGACCTGAAATTCGCCTTTCGATTCCGCTCGCTGACCAAGCTCGTGGCCGGGCTGATCGAGCGCCGGCGCAGCGCACCTGCCGAGCACTTCGATTTCCTGAGCATGCTGATGGCGACCCGCGATCGCGAAACCGGCGAGGCCATGAGCGACAAGGAGCTGATCGACGAGGTGCTGACGCTCATCGTGGCCGGCCACGAAACCACCGCGGCGGCGCTCACCTGGACCTGGTATCTGATCAGCCAGCATCCGGAGGTTCAGGAGCGGCTGCAAGTCGAGGCGGACCGGACCGGCCGCGATGCGACACTCGGTCTCGATGCCGCCGAATCGCTGCAGTACACGCATCAGGTGCTGCAGGAAGCGCTGCGGCTGTATCCCCCGGGCTGGCTCCTCACGCGGCGCACGCTCGAGGCGGACGAATTGGGCGGCTTCCCCATCGCACCGCGTACCGACGTGTTCATCTGCCCTTATCTGCTGCATCGGCATCCGGGGTTCTGGAGCGAGCCGGAGCAGTTTCGGCCGGAACGCTTTGCCGGTGCCGATGCCGAAGAGCGGCATCGATTCTCCTACATTCCCTTCGCGGTTGGACCGCGGCATTGCATCGGCGAGAATATCGCAATGTTCGAGATGCTGGTGCACGTGCAGGCCATGGCGCGCCGCTTCCACTTGAGCCGCGCCGGCCGGGAGCCCATCGAGCTCGAGGCGCAGATCAACCTGCGGCCGCGCTCCAGCCTCATGATGACGGTACAGACCAGATGAACGATGCGAACAGACACGGGACCTTCGGCACCCTGATCGACATGCTGGAAGGCAACCGCACCGTGCAGCGGGACGTGACCTACATCGACGGCGAGAATTCGGAACGCCGTGTGCCGTATGGCGATCTCTACACCCGGGCGCTCGGGATCCTGCATCACCTGCAGGCGATGGGCGCGCAGCGCGGCGACAAGATGATCGTCTTCCTGAGCGGCAACGAGCAATTCCTCGATGGATTCTGGGCGGCGCTCTGCGGCGGAATCACGCCCGTGCCGCTGGCGGTCGGCATCAGCGACGAGCATCGTCACAAGCTGCTGCGGGTGGCGCGCAGGCTCAAGTCGCCTATCCTGTACACCGACGCCAAAAACCTGGAGCGCCTGCAGGCGCTGGCCGCGCAGGTCGGCGAGTCCGCCCTGTTCAATGAGCTCAAGACGCGTACTTTCCTGGTCGAGTCGATCACCGATATTTCCCGGCCGGGCAGGCTGCACCGGCCGGCGCCGGACGATCTGGCATTCATCCAATTCTCCTCCGGCTCGACCAGCGAACCGAAGGGCGTGATGCTGACCCATGCCAATCTGCTCGCCAACAACCAGGGGGCCACGGCCATCGGCCAGTACGGCGAGCAGGATGTCTCGCTCAGCTGGATGCCGTTGACGCACGACATGGGGTTGATCGGTTTTTTTCTGATGCAATTCGCCAATCGCGCGCACATCAATCTCATGCCCACCGAACTGTTCGTGCGGCGGCCGCTGCTGTGGTTGCAGCTCGCCTCCCGCAAGCGCGTCACCCTCACCTGCTCGCCGAACTTCGGCTACCGCCATTTCCTCAAGGTGCTGGGCGATCGCCGCCTCGACGGAGTCGATCTGTCGTCGATCCGCCAGATCTACAACGGCGCCGAACCGATCTCGGTGACCTTGTGCAACCAGTTCATGAGCGCCCTGGCCTACACCGGACTCGCGCGCCAGGCGATGTTCCCGGTCTACGGACTCGCGGAGGCCTCGCTCGCCGTGGCGTTCCCGAAGCCCGGCACCGACTACACCTGGGTCCGCGTCAACCGGCATCGGCTCAACGTCGGCGGCCGGGTCGAATTCAATCCCGCCGATGCGCGCGACACACTCGAACTCATTTGTCTCGGCAGCGCAGTGCCGAACACCGAATTGCGCATTGCCGACGACTCGCGCGCCCCGCTTCCGGACGGACACGTGGGGCACATCTTGATACGCGGTGCCAGCGTGACGCGCGGTTACTTCGGCGATCCCGAGGCGACCGCGCTCGCCATCGACGCGCAGGGCTGGCTCGACACGGGCGATCTCGGCTTCATTCACGAGGGCGCGCTGTATATCGCCGGCCGCAGCAAGGAGATCATTTTCGTCAACGGCCAGAACTACTATCCCTACGATCTCGAGAACATCGCTCAGCGCGCTCCGGGCATGGACCTCAACAAGCTGGTGGCCGCGGGCATCGCCAGACCCGGCGCACAGGGCGAAGAGCTGGTGGTGTTCGTCCTGCATCGCGGCAGCATCGCGGAGTTTTTGCCGACCGCGGCCGCGGTCAGCCGGCTCATCAACGAGCACACGGGCCTCGAGGTGGCGCAGGTCATTCCCACCAAGCGGATACCGAAAACCACCAGCGGCAAGGTGCAACGGCATCTGCTGGAGAAGGCGTACGTGGACGGCGAGTTCGATGCGGAACTGGAGGAGCTTCGGGCGCTGCGCGAGGCGCCGGGCGCGGCGCAGCCGGTCTCCGGCAGCGAACTCGAAACACGGCTGCAATCCCTCTGCGAGGCGGCATTGCCCGGCAAGCGGATCGAGATCACCGACAACTTGTTCGAAATCGGCGCGAGCTCGCTCAAGTTGATCGAGATTCACGAGAGCATCGACCGCGACTTCCCGGGCCTGGTCGATCTGACCGAGCTGTTCGATCACCCGACCATCGCCGAACTCGCGAAGCACCTGCAGAGCAAGCTTGCGGCGCAGCCGCCTGTCTGACGCGGAGACCTCGTCGCGATGCGGAGCAACCGTGCTCCTTCATTGTCGCTGCGGCGAAGCCCCGGCCCGTCAATCCGTGCCGTACAGCGGTTTTTTCAGCCGCCAGCGGCGGTACGACCACAGCCAATCGGCGGGACTCTTGAGCACGTCCAGCTCGCAGCTGCGCGCGTAGCGCTCGGTCATGGCGTTGGGCTCGATCGGTTCCCGTCCATCCCACAACAGCATGAGCTCGCCCTGGTAGCGGCCGCGCCGGATCCGGCGCATGGTTACATGGATGACCGGCAGCCGCGTGGCGCGCGCGATCTGCTCGGCGCCGATGTAAAACGCCGTGTCCTGCCCCAGAAATCGAGTCCAGTAGCGCTTGTCGGTGGAGACCGGGGCCTGATCGGCATTCATGGCCACCGCCCGCACGATCCCCCGGCGCTGCAGAACATCCGCCAACAGGGACTTGGCCGGCACCAGCCGTGCGCCGAAGCGCGAGCGGATCCCGAGCATGAGGCGCTCCGCCCATTGATCGTGCAACGGCTTATAGGCCGCGTCGAGCGGGTAGCGGAGCTGCAACGACACGCCCTGCAACAGCCACTCCCAGTTGCACAGGTGCGAAGTCACCAGCATCACCGACCGGCCGGCATCCAGATAGCGCCAAGCCAGCTCCAGGTTCAGGATTTGCACCCGCTCCCGCATTTCGGCGTCGCTCATCGACACCGACTTCAACACCTCCAGCATCACGTCGCAGAAATTCCGCAGGTAGCGCTTGTGCATCGCCTCGCGCTCCGCCTCGCTCAAATCCGGAAACACCCGCTGTAACTGCTCGCGAATCACGTCCCGGCGATGCCGCACCACGTAAAACGCCAGCAGGTAAAGGAACGTGGAGAATGCGTATAGCACCCGCAGGGGCAGGCGCGACAGGAGTTTGATCATGGGCGGCGCAGTTTACGATATCTGCGGCTTCTTGCAGTGGGCATTGCGCTGCGGCAGACTGGAGCGTCGCCCAAAAGCCGTCCCGGCGCCAATGACTTACAGACAATGAATACCGCCCCGGCCATGAGCACGCTCGATGACGATGCGTGGGACGATCTGCTGAGCTTCATCGAAGAACGGCGCGTGATTCCCATCGTCGGTCCGGAGCTGCTGCTGGTGTCCACCGACCGCGGACCGCGCCTGCTGCTCGACTGGGTCGCGGAGAAGCTCGCCGGTCGCCTCAACGTCAAGATCTCGGAGTTGCCGCAGCCGTATACGTTGAATGACGTGGTCTGCTGGTTTCTCGCAGCGCGCGGCCGGCGCGAGGAAGCCTACGTACGGATGCGCAGCATCATCAAAGAGTCGAACTTCGAGCCGCCGGTGGCGTTGCGCCGCCTCGCGGCGATCACCGATTTCGATCTGTTCGTCACCACGACCTTCGACCCGTTGCTCGAGAATGCCGTCAACCTAGAGCGCTTCAACGGCGCGCCGTCGACGGATGTGTTGTCGTACGCACCCAATCGGGTGGTCGATCTGCCCGCGGAGCGCGACCGGCTGCAGCGGCCGGTGGTCTACCATTTGTTCGGCAAGATTTCCGCCTCTCCGACCTACGTGATCTCCGACGAGGACTTGCTCGAATACATCTGCGCCCTGCAGAGCGAGCACCTGGCGCCGGAGAAGCTGTTCCATGAACTCGAGCACAGCCACCTGCTGTTCATCGGCAGTAATTTCACCAACTGGCTGGCGCGACTGTTCCTGCGCATGGCCAAGCGCCAACGCCTGTCGGATCCGCGCGACGTGGGCGAAGTGCTGGCGGACGACCACAGCAGCCAAGACGATCGTCTCATGACCTTCCTGCAGCAGGTGAGCGTGCGAACGCGGATCTACCCGGGCGCGGATCGATTCGTCGAGGAACTGCATCAGCGCTGGCAGGCGCGCCGCAAGCCGGCGGCCGCAGCGAGCCCGGCCGCGGCGCGCTTCCTGCCGCCTGCGCGCGAGATGCCGGACAACGCCGTCTTCATCAGCTATGCGCGCGAGGATCTCGCCGCCGTCCAGCGCATCAAGACGGATCTCGAGTCGGCCGGCATCACCACCTGGTTCGACATGGACCGCCTGGAAGGCGGCGATGACTTCGATCGCAAGATTCAGCGCAACATCGCGCGCTGTTCGTACTTCATCCCGGTGGTGTCGGCGGCGACGCAGCGGCGGCTGGAGGGCTATTTCCGCCGCGAATGGAGCTACGCCATCGACCGCGTGCGCAACATGGCGGACGGCGCGTTGTTCATTCTGCCGGTGTGCATCGATGCCACCAGCACCGCCGATGCGTTGGTCCCGGACAAGTTCAAGGCGCTGCACTTCACGCAGCTGCCGGGCGGACAGGTGCCGCCGGAATTTGCGCAGCGGCTGCTCGATTTCACGCGGGCGCGCTCACCGTGAACGACACGGCGGCAGTCAAAGGCGCTGCGGCTGCTGACGGTGCAGCAGCGAACGACACGGCGGCAGTACACGGCGCGGCGGCTGCGGATGGGAGCGCAGCAGCGAACGACGCGGCGGCAGTCGATGGCACTGCGGCTGCGGGCGGTGCCGCCGCCGTGGACGCGCCGTCCGGGGGCACCGTCGATGCGCGCAATCCGTGGCCGGGATTGTCGTCGTTCACGGAGGAAAGCCGCGCGTACTTCCACGGCCGCGACGAGGAGGTCGGCGAACTCGCCCGGCGCGTGCAGCGCAAGCTTCTGACCGTGCTGTTCGGCCAGTCGGGCCTCGGCAAGACATCGATTCTGCGCGCGGGACTCGCACCGCGCCTGCGCGGCCAGGGTTATTGCCCGATCTACGTGCGGATCGACTATGGCAGGGACTCGCCCGAACCGGCCGAACAGATCAAGCAGGCGATCAGCCGCACGGCCAAGGGCTCGGGCACCTGGACACAGGTCGGGGTCGCGGCCCCCGGCGAGTCGCTGTGGGAGTTCCTTCACCATCGCGACGACGTGCTGCGCGACGAGTCCGGCGCCGCCCTCATCCCGTTGCTGATCTTCGACCAATTCGAGGAAATCTTCACGCTGGCACAGAGCGACGAGTTCGGCCGCACGCGGGCGGCGCGCTTCATCGAAGAGCTGGCGGATCTGGTCGAGAACCGTCCGCCGAAGGCCCTCGAAGCGAAGCTCGATGCGGACGAGTCCGGCGCCGAACGCTTCGATTTCGCACGCGGCGATTACCGCGTGCTCATTGCGCTGCGCGAGGATTACCTCGCGCCCCTCGAGGGCCTGAAGAGGGCCATGCCGAGCATTTCGCAGAATCGCCTGCGCCTCGCACCCATGACCGGCGGGCAGGCCTTGAGCGCCGTGCTGCAGCCGGGCAAGGGCCTGGTGAGCGAGGAAGTCGCCGCCGCGATCGTGCGCTTCGTGGCGGGCGGCGCGGAGCTCAGCCATGCCGAGGTGGAGCCGGCGCTGCTCAGTCTCATCTGCCGCGAACTCAACGACACGCGCATCGCCCAGGGGCGCGAGGAAATTTCGCTCGAGCTGCTCGCCGGCTCGCATGCCGGAATCCTCAGCAATTTCTACGAGCGTTCGCTCGCCGATCAGAGCCCGGCCGTGCGCCAGGTGATCGAAGACGAACTGCTGACGAGTTCCGGGTTCCGCGAGAACGTCGCCGAGGAGCGCCTGATCAGCCGCTTCAAGGCGGTCGGCGCCGCGCCCGACACCTTGACCACGCTGGTCAATCGCCGGCTGCTGCGCATCGAGGAGCGCCTGGACATACGCCGGGTCGAACTGACACATGACGTGCTCTGTGGCGTCGTCAAGAGCAGCCGGGATCTGCGCCAGGAGCGCGAGGCGCGCGAAGCGAGCGAGCGGCTGCTCGCCGAGCAGCGCGCGCGCGAACAGTCGGCGCGCCGCGCACTGGTGCGCGCCCGGCAAATCGCGCTCGGCTGTACGGTGCTTGCGATCGGCGCGCTCGCCGCCGCCGTGCTGGCCTTCGTGAGTAGCCGGCACGCCCGCCGTGCCGAACTCGAGGCGCAGCAGACGCGAGCCGTCTCGGAGCAGGCCCGCCAGCAGGCCGAACAGCTGCTCAGTTTTCTGACCGATGATTTCGTGCGTGAACTGCAGAGTTTCGGGCGGCTCGACGTGGTGGCGGAGTTCACCAAGCGGCAAATCGATTACTTCCACGCGTTGCCGCAGGCGCTCAAAGATACGCAGACCACGCGCAATGGCGCGCTCGCGATGGTGCAGTATGCCCGGGCCATGCGTACGCTCGGCAAGCTCGATGTCGGCGGCGCCATGGCGGCCGACGCCGTGCAATTGCTGGAGGGGCTGCGCCGCGGCGGCGACAACTCGGAGGCGACGATTACCGCGCTGGCGAGCGGCTACACCGTGCAGGCGGCGATTCTCGACAATCGCAACGACCCGAGCGGCCCCGAGGTGGGTCGGCACGCCGAGGAGACGTTGCGGCCCTTGGCGCAGGCACCGAACGCGTCGGCCGGGGCGCGGCGCGTCTATGTCGAAGTGCTGACCCGAGTCGGGTACGAGCAGCTGCGCCAACAACACACGGAGGACGGTGTCCGGACCGAGCGGCAGGCCATGCAGCTGGCCGCGGACCTGGGCGGCCGGGATCTGTCGAACATCGAGATGGCAGCCGCCTACGCGGATGCCGCCGGCTGGTTGGTCGAAGGGCTGGTCACCCTCGGACGCGACGAGGAAGCGCGAAGCGCGGGCGTGGATGCCATCACCGTGGCCGACAGCGTGCTCAAGCAGCGTCCCGGCTACCGGGTAGCCCTGCACGCGGAACAGGTCATCGAGGGCGATCTGGCACAGGTGGCCTACAACGAACTGAATCCGGCGGAGGCGCTGCGCTTCAACGAGCGCGATATACAGGTTTCGCAGACCCTGCTGGACTTCGATCCCAACAGCACCGTCAGTATGAACAACATGTCAGGTGCCCTCCAGCAAATGAGCGCCACGCTGTGGGCACTCGGACGCTTGCAAGACGCCGTCCCCTACGCAGTGAAAGCGGCCGAAGGCTATGCGCACGCAACCATCGGGGGCAGCAGCTACTACATCATTCACGGCTACAACGTGGCGCAGACGGCTTATCGACAGGCCGTCTCCGGCGACGTCGCGGGAGCCGCGGCCACCATTGCATCGGGAGAATCCTACCTCGCGGATCTCAAGCGCCGCGAGCCTCCCGGGAGTGTGGCCGTCACCATCGTCAATGCCACCCAGAAGATTGCCACCGCCGAGCTGGCCTATGAGCGCGATGACTTCAGCGCTGCGCGGCACATCATCGACGGGGCGATTCAGGAGCTCGACGCCATTCATGCCCGGGGCGGCTTGGAGGAAAACGAGAAGGCGCTTTGCATCTGGATCAGCCAAAGTTTGGCCGCTCACGCGGACTACGCGACCGGCGACTTCCAGGGCGCGGAACGCGCGCTGCGCGTGGCGATCGATGCGCGCCAACAGTCGGGGTTCGGCACCGTCCAGGATCGGCGCGACTTGGGCGAACTTTCCACGTGGCTCGCGATGGCCGTGGCACGGCAGGGCCGCCTCGCGGAGGCGGCGCAGCTCATTGCGCCGGTCGTGCAATTCGAGCGCAAGGCGGCCGCCGGCAATCACGGCGACCAATGGGTGACGGTGGAACTCGCCGCCGCGCTGTATGCAGAGGCGCTCTGCGACCCGCCGCGCAAAGCGGCGCTGTTGCGCGAAGCGGCTGCCAAGCTCGACGCTGCGCCGGCCAGCATCAGAGCCTTGCACGACACGCGAAGCTGGCGCAACCGGATCGACGCGGCCGCCCGCGGCGATGCCGGCCCGGGCGGCGCGTGAACCCGAAGCCGCTGCCATTATTCCGTTCCCGACCGGAGCGCGGCGGTTCGAGTGAACTCGGCGACCACCCGGACCGCGTCCTCGCCCGCAAGCTGCAGCGGGAAATCGACGTACGCTTCACGACGGTCGCCTGCACCGTGCAAACGCCCGAAGGATTGGTGCATGCGGTGCCCGGCGATGCCATCATCACGGGGACGGCCGGTGAACGCTGGCGCGTCTCGCGCGTGCATTTTGCCGACAAGTATCGGCCGGTGCCGCCGACGGCCATGGGCGAGGAGGGACGCTACCTCAGCCTGCCGAACGAAGTCCTGGCGGTGCCCATGGACGAACCGTTCGAGGTGCTGCTCGCCGATGGCCGATCGCGGCTGCGCGGCCGGAGCGGCGACTGGCTGGTCGATTACGGTGACGGCAGTCTCGGGGTCGTGTCGCAGGCCATCTTCGCCTCCACCTACGAAATTCTCTGAACGCCGGCATGGCCCTGCATCAACTCATTCAGCGCTGCCTGTTGCTCGGGGTGAAGGCCAAATCGCTGCCGCCGCCGCCCGCACCGCGCCCACCGGCGGCATTGGCGCCTCTGATCGAGGCTTTCGCCAGCGATCACCGGCGCTTCGACGCGCGCGCGATCCACTACGGGCATCGTTATCGCAGCGGATTCTGGTCCATCTACCTGCTGAGCGCGATCGCGGTTCTATTCGCCATCATGCCGCTGGCGCTCGGCTGGGACAGCCCGACGCACATGCTGCATCCTTTCGCGGGCCTCTGGGCCATCGGTGAAGTGGGGGTCATCGGCACCGTGAGTGCGATCTACTGGCTGGGGCACCGGCGCGACTGGCAATCGCAGTGGCTGCGCGCACGCACCACGGCGGAACTGATCTGGTACCTGCCCATGCTCGCACCGCTGATCGATTTCAGCGCACCTAACTCGGATGCGAACTGGTATCTGCGCGTCTTCGATCCCGGCAAGGAAGTTCGCGCCGCCGACGAGGTCGGCACGCTGTGCGCCAAGAACCAGCCGTTGGCGCGCAGCCTGCTCGCCGCCGCGTGGTCCGATCCTGCATTCGTCTCGAGCTACGCGGAGTGGACGATGCAAATACTCGAACAGCAGCGGCACTATCACCTGCACGTCGCCCATCGGCAGCACGCGCTGCGGCACCGCGTGCATTCGCTGAATTCCGTGCTGTTCGGGCTGACGGCCCTGGGCGCGCTGACGCACCTCGTCATTCATACGCTGTGGCTGTCGCTGGTGACGACGTTTTTCCCTGCGCTCGGCGCATCGCTGCACGGCGCGCTGGCGCAATCCGAGGCCTATCGGCTCGAAGTCACTTCGGAGCGCCTGTCGGGCGAACTGCAGGGCTCGATCGGCCATATTCGGGCGGCGCTTCGCGGCGGGGGATCCGGCGGCAATGTCGCCGCCCTCAAGGACGCGGTGCAGGCGGCCATCGCATCGATACTCGAGGAGCACCAGGATTGGCATCTGCTGGTGCGGCCGCACAATCTGCCGCTCGCGTGAGCGAGTGCAATGAAAATCATCACGCCCCGGGATTTCCGCAATGCGTTTCTCGCGGTCATGAAGGCCGAGCACGACAGCTTTCGCGTGGCGGTGGGTTTCGAGCCCAAGTCGTACATGTACTTCATGCGTTCGACCATCTTCCCGCAGATCGGCAAGCATCTGGGTCTGCTGGCCTGGAACAAGGAGTATTACGCGCTCGACGGGATTTTTTACGAAGAACGCGGCACCGATGCGTCCGGCAGATACGCGGCATACGCCAAATGGATCTCGGTGGCATGGGCGCACGAGAGCAAGCCGACCAAGACCCACGACGAAATCAACAAGCTGCAGATGGTCAACGCGCCGCTCAAGGTATTGATCACCTATGCCGCCGCGGGCGCCGAGACCGAGTTGCTGCTGCACGGCTACCAGGCGGTCATCCGCGATTCCGACGTATTCGACGACATCGCCACGCTGCGGCGGCAACTGGTGATTCTGGGAACTCCCCCGACGCTCGCGGATTGGCGCTTCTATGTGTACGAGGACGGCGGCTTCGTCACCATGTTGCCGAGCGCATGAAGAATTGTTTACATAAGCCATCCGCCACTCCGCTCTGCAGTCCCCCTGGAATTAGACCCTGGTATTCACCATGGTATTCGCCCTGGTATTCGCCGTGGCAGCGCACCCAGGCACTCCGCGGACGCGCGCACTTGCCAGCGGCGGCCGCGCACGGCTAACGTAGCGGGATAACGACAAACGGCCAACCAAGGGAGAAGCACACAGCATGAAGAGTTCACCATCGGACGCACCGGCCTGGCTCGGCGCGCTTTGCGCGGCGGGCTGCATGGGTTTCGGCAGCGCAAGCGCCGACGTGACGATACAGCAGCAGTCGATCTTCGATCTCAGCATCGTCAGGGCGCATTCGGATTCCACGGAATACACCGCCCCCGACCGGCAGCGCCACGACTCGGTCCTGCACTGCGAGGGATTCATGTCGCTTCTGTGCGGCAATGCCGAGGATGACGAGATCATCCGCCTCGACCGAAGTGTGCAATGGAAGCTCGCGCCGAAGAAGAAGGAATACCGGGAAATCCCCTTCCTCACCCCCGCGCAACGCCGCGAACAGATGCAGCAACTGCAGGCCGAGCTCGATAAAATGAAGCAATGCCCGGCGGCACAGCAGCAGCCGCACACCGCCCCCGCGCCGGATCAGTCGAAGTGTCAGATGTCGCCGCCGAAGTTCGACGTGGCTGTGACCGATACGCACGCCACGTTGTTGGGCCACGATGCGCGCCTCACGCAGGCGACGTTGACCCAGAGCTGCACCAATCCGGACACCGGCGACAGCTGCGACTTCGTGCTCGGCATGGACAGCTGGTTGACGCAGGAGCAGATCCTCGGCTTGGAAGATCGGCGCGCCTTTGAGCGAGCCTATGTCGAGAAGCTTGGCCTCACCGAAGGTGTCGGGCTCGAGATGCAGGCGCAGGTCAAGGCGATCCTCGCGCCGTACGCGGACAGCCTCAAGCAACTCGCCGCCAAGGCAGGCGATTTCAAAGGTTTTCCTCTGAAGACGGCGTTTCGGATCTCTTTTGGTGGTCCGCACTGTGCAGCGGCGCAGAATCAAAACGCGTCCGGCGGCCAGCCAGGCGACCCGGGATCCTCCGGCAGCGGACCCTCTATCCCTCCCACCAGCATCGGTGGGGTGGCGAGCGCGCTCGGAGGCAAGCTGGTCGGCGGCCTGTTCGCCAAGAAGAAGTCGGATGCACCCGCCGACTCCTCGACCACGCCGACCACTCCGCTGCCGCCCGGCATGATTCAAGCCGCCCAGATCACCATCGAGACCAAGTCCATCACTCAGGGAACCATTGCGCCGGCACAGTTCGAGATTCCGGCGGGCTGGAAGCTGATTCAGCCGGAGGCGCCCAAGGCACCGAAGGAATTCACCTGTCCCAAAACCTGAATCACATCAGTGAACGGCACACCGCTTCGAATGCCGGCAGTATCAGCGGATCGCTCATCTCGCTGCTCGCCATCGGATGCGAACCAAAGCGCGCAATGACCACCTGCGCGCGAGGGGCGATATACAGCCGCTGACCGTGGATGCCGCGTCCCTCGAACACGCCCAAGTCGTTGTGCGACACCCACCACATGTTGCGGTACGAATAGCCAGGTAGCAGCCGGTAGCCGGCGGGCGCGAATTTGGCCGGGTCGGCCCCGCGGCGAATGTCCGCGACCACCGCGTCGGGGATCACCTGCCGGCCCGCCCACGCGCCCTCACAGCGCAGCAATTCACCGAATCGGCACATATCGCGCAACGTGGCACTCAAGCCGCCGCCGCCCGTGGCCACGCCGATCGAATCGACCGACAGGTAACCGTCCTCTTCGCAGCCGATCCGCGACCAAATGCGCTCGCTCAGCAGGTCGGGCAGGGAAACGCCGGTGACGCGCTTCATCATCCAGCACAGCACCTCGGTATTGACGGTCTTGTAATCGAACACAGCGCCATGCACGCCCGCTTTGCGCAGCGTCACCAGATACTCGTAGACATTGCCGGGCCCGGCATAATCCCCGGGGCGTGTGCGCAGGCCGGCGGCGCGCGAAAAATTCCAGATGTCGGACTTCGGGTCCGAATACACTTCGGCGTGATCCACGCCTACCTGCATGTCGAGCACCTGGCGCAGCGTCGCATCCTCATAGGCGCTCGCCGCCATCTCGGGCAGGTAGTAGGCCACCGGTCTGTTTTCATCCAGGACGCGTTCGTGAATCAAAGTCGCGGCGAGCGTCGCGGCGTAGGATTTGGTGATGGAAAAGCAGGCGTGCGGGCGCTGCGCCTGCAAAGCGCCGAAGTACCGCTCATAGACCCGCACGCCGCGATGCAGAACGATGATCCCGTCCGTGAAGGTCTGCGACAGCGACTCCGCCCAGGTGTGGCGCCGGCCGTGCAGGTCGTCGAAGGCGAGCGCATCGATTACGGACTCGGCGCCGGGCGAGACGACGCCGAGATCGCTCGCCGCACCCGCGCCGCGCCACACGGCGGCGGTCGGGACCAACTCCCGCATGTGCGACAAGCTCCAGCGGATCTCCGGGAATTCCAGGTATCGGTCATCCTGGAATCGGACGCGCTTCGCCGCAGGCGGCGGGGAGCCCTGCATCAGCCCAAGGGTGGTCGGATCGGAGGCAGCAGAGTCCGGATACACGGTACCGTCGAACTCCATCGTTCCTGTCATCGCAGAGTTCCTATGCCTGCAAGGTGCGGGAATGATATCCCGAACTGCCCACGTGCAATCCACTCATCATCGAATTCGGAAACCCTGCCGCCAGCGGCTCCGTTCCCGCAGGAGACGCAGCCCGTCAAACAGGCTCGCGGGGATCAGCCCCCTCGTCCAATTCGATGACGGGCGGAGTCCCCACGGGCAGGCTGAACGTGAACACGGCGCCGCCGCCCGGGCGATTGGCGCCGTTGATGGTGCCGTGGTGCGCCTCGACGATGGCGCGGCAGATCGCGAGGCCGAGACCCACGCCCGGCGTCGACGACTCGCGCTCGCCCCGCGTGAATTTCTGAAAAACTTCTTCCTCGCGTCCCACCGGCAGCCCGGGTCCGTCGTCCGCCACCGACACCCGCAGTTGTTGCCCGACCCGCTTCGCCGAGAGTTCGATGCGGCTCGCCGGCGGTGTGTACTTGGCGGCGTTCTCCAGCAAATTGACCAGCACCCGCTCGATCAACAGGGCGTCGAACCGGACCAGCGGCAGATCGTGCGGAATATCGATGCTGACACGGTGCCGCTGCAGGACACCCTGCATGTAGCGAATGGCGGTGCCCACCACCTCTTCGATCGGCTGCCATTCCAAGTGCAACTGGACTTCGCCGCTCTCGATGCGCGCCATGTCCAGCAGGTTGGTGACCAGCGCGCTCATGCGGCGCGCCTCGTCCTTGATGGCGTGCGCGGTTTCCAGCTGATGCGGCGTCAAGGGAGGTTGGCCGGACTCGAGAACGTCGCTCAAGCCCACCAACACGGTCAGCGGCGTGCGCAGATCGTGCGACAGGGCGGCGAGCAAGGAATTGCGCAGCCGCTCGGATTCCATCGTGACCAGCGCGCTCTGCGCCACGTCCACGTAGTGCACGCGCTCGAGCGCGATCGCGATCAGCGCCGCAAACGTATCGAGCAACTGCCGCTGTTCCGGAATGCGCAGCAGGCGGCGGTTGTGCGCCTTGATGGCGAGTATGCCGCGCACCTGCGCGGGCGCCCGCAGCGGCAGATACAGGATTTCGCTCCCCGGCAGGGTGTCGGTGCCGAATCCCGTGGCCTGACCTTTGTCGTAGGCCCATTGCGCGATTCCCAGGTCGACCGCGAGCGGCGCGCCGTCGACCGGCGACCTCAAGGCCAGCAGGCCGTTGGCGGCCGGCAGCAGCCAGGCCGCCGTGGCGCGAAAGGTGCGCTCGACGGCCTCCTGGCTGACTTTGATCACCTCGTCGATCTGCATGGCGCCGGAGAGTTTTCTCGACACTTCGTACAGCGATCCCGCGCGCTCCTCGCGGTGCGAGGCGACGCGCGCCTGAAACCGCAGTCCCGCCGTCAGCTGA
>Ga0116229_10001454_pt1 | contig 37141 bp, 23 predicted proteins | sample S1TSphgellanicum_3_FD_87313 | JGI IMG/M metagenome (GOLD analysis project Ga0116229, IMG submission 87313) | Host-associated microbial communities from peat moss isolated from Minnesota, USA - S1T2_Fc - Sphagnum magellanicum MG | ecosystem: Host-associated > Plants > Peat moss > Unclassified...
AAAAAAAAACATGAAAAAGAGTGAGAGAATAATAGCGTACAGAAACACAATGTTCCATCACAAGACTCTCTCAAGCCACCTCAAATATGCCAATTTGCGAAAAATAAGAGTAGCAGGCAATTGTGATGACTAGAGTGATGAATCTGCATACAATCTTGCAAGTGATTTTAGAGTTATCTGTAAAGTCACCCTCTGTTTCATGTCCTAAAGGTGCTTTGGCCCACTATCCCCTCTTTCAGGGGTATTGGCAAAGTGATGAAATCTGGGTATGAAATGTTGAAACTCAGCATTTAATGCACAAGGTTCGAGAGTAATTATAGTAATTGTACAGTAGGAGCAGTGAAAGTATGTATGTGATAGCAGTGGAGGCGCTCAGGAAAAAGGAAAGACAGTAAGAGCAGATGAAACTCAGTTTACCACCAAAATTGGTGAAAAAATTAGTTTGGGTCCCCCTTATTTCCTTTTGTAAAATTTTCATTCCCAATTACGCATTTGATGCCTTGTTATGCCGAAACTGGCCATTCTCGCCCTCTAATCGCCTGACCTTACTGATAACTCTATTGTCCAGACTCCAAAATCATGAACTTGTAGAGTTTTGAACCGTGGCCCACATCAAAATTCCTCATATTTAACAAAGTACATACTAACCATAGTATAGTGGCAGCTTGCTCCTTCAACACCTGTTTGTTGAGTTAATTTTCCTCATTTGGTGTCAAAAAGTAGAATATTGCTGAATATTTCATAAGATTCTCTATCTTCCTCCACAAAAGCTTTAATTCTTTGAGAAAAAAAAGTTTCTTTTTTTCCTTCCAAAAGTTTCAACAATTCTACAAACAATATAATTAGTGTCTTTTGTGTAGGAGCTGCCGAGGCAGTGCCCCAGGGCAGCTTGCTGCTTTAGCACATGTTTGATGAAAATTTGATTAATTTTGGACATTCAATGTCAAAAAGTAGAATATTGCTGAATATTTCATAAGATTCTCTCTCTTCCTTCACAAAAACTTTGTTCTCTGAGAAAAAAAATGTTTTTTTTTTCTTTTTTCTTTGGCCCCCCAAAAATTTTCAACATTTCTACAAATAGTATAGTAAGTGTCTATTGTGTAGAAGCTGCCAAGGCAGTACTAAACCTTCTCACAAAGCACTAAAAGAAAGTTCCTGCAAACAAAACCTTCTCACAAAGCACTAGAAGAAAGTTCCTGCGAACCAAACCTCAAGAAAGTTCCTGCGAACCAAACCTTCTCAGAAAGCACTAGAAGAAAATTCCTGCGTACCAAACCTTGCTTGCTCTAAAGCAATCTGAATTTGTTTTTTCCTACCAAACTGACCTTTTCAGTAAGCACTCTCAGAAACTTCTTACCACTCCATGAAATTTCCGAATGTATTTCGGAGGTCACCTGGGATCCAGAGAGCTGCTTCTATTGAAAAGTGCCCGATGTTCCAAAAAATTTGGTTGTGGGCCAATCAATTGTGGCTCCTTCACCAAAAAAAAAAAACAAAAAAAAATGAAATGTGTGAGAGATCCATGAACTCATTAATATGAATCACACATTTTGTTCGGTTTTGTTGGCCTTGCCTACCAAGGCAGGGATATTGTGTTTAGTAGATTCAGTATAGAGTATAGTAGCTTAAGGGATTTTGGCCCATAAGGGTTTTTAGGTTTATTTTTATATGAGGATTTTTGAAAGATGATATTTTGGCTTGTGTTGAAACTTGAGATTAATTATAGAGTTCTAATATCTTGAAGGATTTTGGTTTCTTTTTAGAAGATTTTTTGAAGATTATATTTTTTCATGGTTAAATATTTGAGTTTCCATAATTCTTCTTTTTGCCTTAAGATACTTTTTAATGTAAATTGCCCAAGGCCACACAGTGTGACACACCCCTTGTTAGCTTGTGGACATGATGTTCCTGTGGTAATGTTTTCTACTACATACCCGAGTTGAATAGCAGGTTTGTGGGAGTCTCTGCTGAATTTTTAAAAAAATTAGAAGATTTCATTTTGACAAATAAAGTATTCCCGAATACTCCAGAAAAAATATGCTTCATTTGCCTTCACCAAAAAAAATTCTTTGAGAAAAATATTTTCGAAAATTTCAGCATGTCTAAAAATAATATAATTTTTGTTGAACCTGCTATTCAACTAAGGTAGTGCACACCCATCCATTCTGTTTTGCATAATGTCCTCCTAACCAAGTCACGGGAATTCTGCCTGTCAAATGCTCCTTGCAGAATTCAGCTTGTATCCCTTGTAAGATGGGATTCCCAATAACCCTAACAAAGTCTATTCGTGTAAATTGATGCAAACTAGTTCAAGGCAGTGATTTTTTGGGGTGAATTTTTGCTTTTTTATAGATTTTTTGTGAAAAAACTTTGATGCAAAAACATAGCTATCACCAAAGCTTTTGCACATAATCACTCCTTATTTGCTTTAGAGTTTGATATTTCAACTTTCTTCTACATATTGCCATGCTTGTGGACCTTATTATTTTGTTTTGGTCTATAAGGAATTTCATAGTTATAATATGCAATTGTTCATGACTTTGACATTTAACACATTGATATGTTAAGCATGGGAGATTGGGTTCCTTCTTCAATTGCTTGAATTTATAGAAGAAAGCACTTTGCACCTCAACCAAAATTCACAAAAGCATGCACTTTAAAGATACATTCCTTAAATTTTAAAGTAGTTATGTTAACATTGATAAATGAGGACCTATGAAATTTATGTCATCAATTCTCAAATCAATCACTTGCAAAAATTGGATGTATTGCACAACTTGTACACTACACCAAGTGCACCCATTACATCTTGTATAAGGAAGCATTGAGGCTCAAGTTCATTGCTACCTTTGCCAACTACAAATGAGCATTGGTATTCAAAAGTACCTAGTTAGAATGTGTTCGAACAATGCCCTAATGATATGAGCAAATTCCCCACCCTTAGAGTTGTAGCAATGCATCAGTATGTATGAGTACCACCAATATGAAAGCTCAAGTTCTTGAAGCCAATATGAAAGTCAAATGCCCATTCATAAATCAATAGCATGGAAAGTACCATTCACCAAGTTTTGATGTTCAATGGACTTGTAGCCACATTGTGTATTTGAAACCATTTTTACAAATTATCTTTAAATAGTTTTATAATGGACACAAAATCACATATAGAACATTATAGGTATATCTAGAGAAATATATCAACTAGTTCGACCTTTCAAGCATTGGCATCACATATGACAACCACAACATTGCCTCAAATGTTATTGAATAATTCTTCATTTCCAACAACATCAAAATCTATTTACATCTAGGCACATTAACATTCATGAAAGCAAAAAGGCCACTAGATCTCTTTGAAAATTGTAAAAACAATGAAAATCAAATCATTTACCAACGTGAATAGGTAAGCTACTTTAGTAACCATGCAAGGGAATAATGTTCACAATTGCAAATGCCAGTGCCTAGTTATCTAGGTTGATATTATGTTCAAACACATGAAGAAAGAGACCCTTAATACAACATCATTGTTTTCACCAAAATGCAATTCAAGTTATCAAAGGTAACCTCCATCTACAATGTTTCATTTGATGGACAACAATAAAAACATTTATTGAGCCCCATCTTGAACTCCATATCATATTTGCAAAGTAGATCACTTGAGTTCATATGAACTTGTTTCACCTAATTACCAAATACCTTCGAACTAAAAGTATCCTAAATTGTCAAAAGGATTGGTGTAATGTAGTTGGACTGTTTTTTATTACACAATTTGTTTTGTGAAAGGTAAGCATTTTGAAATATGTAGTCCTCATTCCTACAAACATTTCATTTTTGGAAACACAAGTTTTTATTTCTTATGTTTTTTCATGTGATACCCAATGGATACCTTAATTGGCCAATTAATTTATTTTTAGAAAAGTTTCCAATTTTCCTATCATCATTTTGTTATTGTTTGGAAAGTTTTCAAAAAATTGTCACTAATAAATGTTAATTCAAACTTGGGATGCTTTTGCCTACTCCTATTTCAAAAATTTGGAAAAAAACACATTGGAATCCACCATCTAAACTAAACCAAAAGAAACAACCATCATTAATATATCAAATGAAACCATAATACACATCATTTCCCAAAAATGGCAAAGGGTGTATTTAGTTGGTGATATTTGTGGTTATACGATTTTATATGAATGTTGGCCAAGTCAAGCCTGTTTGTTGACCATTAGATATTTGCATTGATTTAACTGATCAATCGCATGTGTTTTTTTTTGTCAAGGGAATGGAATTAAGCAAGTATCAAACAAGGCATGCACTTGGGTATGGGATGCCCTCATTGTTAGGCTTTGGGTTACAAAAATTCATGTCATTTTTAACTGCACTTCTCTTCTCCCATAAATAGGTGATGATGCCTTTACTTAGGTAGGCTTGTGTTTTACAAAACCCATGAAATGCATTGGTTGGTTTATTATGGTTTGTGGTTAGAAATTAGATGTTAATACATCTTTTTGAGGTTTCAACTTTTAAATTTGTTGATTTGAAAAACATAAACTTCGTCATGGTGAAGATGACAATGCAATGAAATGGTATGCTTACATTCCTACCCATAATACACAAACATATTTAGCACTAAAGTGTTGATTGATTGATTTATTTATTAAATGAAGTTTGACATATTGTATATATCATTTTCCAATCTTTTAAGCTTATTATGTGTATATTCTTCACATTGTTTTTTAGAATAACTACTTCCGAGTCATGCAAAAGCAAGCCTAGTGCACTTGCATTCTTTACTATGTTCCATGGTCACCATTTCCAACAAACATATGACCTCCTCCCATCACACCACATACATGCACCATAGAGGCACATTTATTCCTTTAAAATCAAAGCACTTGAGGAGGAGCTCTCTTCTTTCTCCCTCTCCAAAGCAACATCATTAGCCATGCCATCTACTTCCATTCAAAGCTCACACACTAATAGAGACATAGTTTTTATGATTTCATAAACAACTATGTTTATAGTTGTTATGCCACTTATGACTACTCATGACCACATGACTTTGCAATTCAAAAGATTACATCACTTATGCTAGTAATCACAAACAAGCCTTAGTCACACATGTTATTAACAACTACCATCTAAGGCATGACTACATTCATTCCATACACAATCATGGAGGACATATCAATGGATTGTTGGATTGATTTAATAAATGTAAATTATGAAATTTATTGACCTATTATGTGTTGCCACTTGGCATACATATGATTTAGTAAATGTAAATTACAAAATGTTTTGGTCTATTTTTTTCACCACATGGCATAGGTTCAATTTATTAAATGTAAAATATGAAATTATTGTTTCACTATGTTGTGCATTATTATTGATGATTTTGTTTATTGTTTATTATAGTTTTGAAATGTTGTACAATTTAGGAAATTATACAAATGGCAGAACAATGTTAAGTATGCATTTCATCACACTTGTGTTTATTTTGTAATAATTTTGTACATATGAGCAGTATAATTTGTGAACCTTGCATTGGATAATCATGTTTCATTGTGCCCAATTTTAATTTCATTAATCATTAAATGATGACGACAAATGATTACATTCCAAATATGAAACTAATGTGTGTATAAATCATAATATGTTTTAAATATGTACATACATGTGTGTAATGATTCAAGTTGACAATAATGTATCAATATTATCTTTTAAAAAAATGAAATTATTGTTTTTATTTTAGTATTCCATAATTTCCAAAGTGGAATTTATGTCATATAATATGGAAAGGATGCAATTGAATATGGATTATAACATCTATGGTAAATGCATGTGCATGCACATTGATTAATGGTTGATCATTGTCCATTAGTTATGTAGGGGAATTTGGCTTCAACTTTTACACCATGAACATCACACCATATATGGCTCCAGAGGTTCAAATTTTAAGTCAAGTTTCAACAAAGTCTGATGCATATAGCTTTGGAGTACTATTGATTGAACTTCTGAATGGGAAAAAATCTTTCAGCAAGGAAGGAAAGTGTTCCACATTGTGGATTTATCAAATGGGTCAAAAAATATTATGTGGAAGGTCAATTTGAAAACATTTTGGATGACATAATTAACAATTCAATTGTTGATTTAACCAGAGTAAAAGTTTTTTTTGTGGATATTTAAAATTCACAATCAAACACATTTACAAACATATCAAAATTTATAAATTCAAATTGATAAAAATGTGTATTAGATCATTTTGGATTGTTTAATGACCAAGATAATAATGATAATGTAAAACCCAAAATTTGTAATTGATGATTTAAAATAAAACATTTTATCATTTACAAAACACATTTTATGTGTCCATGTTTATGAAACAACTAGATTAAAAGTTTTAACTAAATTTTCATTATTGATATATGAGTTGCATAAAAATGAAAAAAATCTTATCTCTAATTAATAATTTTTGTTTTATTATATTTAACAAACATCAAGTTGATGCAAAATTTAATTTCTTTAATTCATATTGTAATGATGTCATAAATTGAACCACAATATATGGTTCCATAACTACTCAACTTTACAGTAATTTGATTGTTATTAAATATGACAAATGAAGATAATAAACATACATTTCTTATGGTATTTTGATTTTGTAAGAAAACAAAAATAAGAAAACCAAACATGCAAAACACTTTTCAAAGGTTACAAATATTGAAAAACATGCCAAGGGAAAAAAAACATCATGTTCAATTTTCCAATGTCGGGATAATTTAACATCATTTTTACAAAGATTTACATACTTTAATTCAAGTAAGGATGTTCAAAAAAAAGTTGTAGTTATTGTAACCCTATTGTAGTTATTGTAATAATGGGTAAGTAGGAAGGTAAGGTGAAGTGGGCTTTGCCTACCTAGTTCTTAGTAATTATAGGAAGAACTATTGCAATAAATTAAGGGGTCAATAAGGGTAGGAGGAGAGAAAATAGGATTTGGCTAAAAGTAGTAATCACTTATTATGGTAAGGGGAGGAGCTAGCTACTATCTAATGGAGAGATTTGGGAAGGAAGAAGAAGTAGGAGAGAAGTTTGTGTGTGGGGATGTGTGGAATTTTTTTGTGATGTCATGTGATGTCATTCATGTCAACATGAATATGCCCGGAATGACATGACGAAATTTTATTTTATGAAAAAAAATAAAATTCCACAAAAAAAGTGTAATAAAATTCGAATCTTGAAAAGAAAGTTGTGACGTCATATGACGTCATTGTCACCACTTGAATACAAAAGACATTTACGCCATCGCGACGTGAGAATGAAAAAAAAAAAAAATTTGAAAATTATATTTTTTTTGGAAAATTTGTTTGTGAGAATAGATTTATTTATTGTTTTATAATTCATGACGGCATGTGACGTCATCAAATTGTACAACCGTATCCGCACGCCATTTCGGACCTACTCAAGAAATGTCATGAGAATGTGACGTCATGTGATGGTGAGATAAGACGTGCAGAAATTTTTTTTGGAAAATTCATTACAATCCAACACGTTGTCACTTTTGGCATGATTTTTGAGCAGTTCTAGGGAGAAAGGTTCTACTACTACTACTACGGAACGTTTGTAAAAGTTTTGAAGATAAAAAACATTTGAAGACTAGAAATTAATAGTTCATTATGGAAAATAATTTTTCATTTAGTTTTGAAAAAATTCATATTTCCCTCATACAAACAAATTTGGACATGGTGTACCGTTTAAGGTATGTTGTGAAGCAAATGTTTTCAAAACCATTTGGTGCAAGTGTTTTGGTCCTTTGATTATGGGGACATGGCAAAAGGTTCTCGCAAACCTAGAGAATAATGTTTTGATGCCGAATCATTCTTATGTTGTCTATCATCAAAATAATGTATTTTGGCAACCAATGGTTGGCATCTCTTCCATTGTTGGTAGATTTTGATCTTGCATTTGATGTTGAATCATTATCTCCCACCCCCCCATTAATAGAATTTATTACATTCTCTTTAGCCCCTCAATCTAGAATTACATCATCTTCACACCCTACACACTCATACCATATCAAGATCAAGTTATCTAGAGTTCATCATCTTCACACCTACACACTCATACCATATCAAGATCAAGTTTTCATGCGCATTTTTATACTCATATAGTGAACCTCTGAAAACACATTGCTACTTATGAACATGGTCATGGAGTTGGGGCGGGGGGGGGAAGGTCACCTTCTTCTTCATCCATTGTGGCAACATGTACATGTGATGGTTGACCTTCATTAGGTGGGTATTTTTGGTGTATTCCCAGGAGTCACCTTTGAAAATCTTTGACATAATGTACTTCAAAAGCAAAAAAAAAAAATTGAACCCCAAAATGTGTAGGGTAGAATAGATTTCACCCTTGAAATGAAATTTGCCCCCCTAATGCAATTCACCCAACTTGCCTTACTTGCCCCCATTCATTCACTGGTTTGCATCCATATGGCATTTTTGAAATTGGGAATCCTAAGACTCTTGATTCTCAATTCACACAAAATTCCCCAGACTCTTGATTCTTGACTCGTGTGAAAGTCTAGGGACTCCCCATTCTTGAGTTGTGTGAGAATCTCGAGACTCTTGATTCCCAATTTTCAATTTTGCATGGAGTCCCAATTCTTAATTTTTCATATGGACTCCCAACTCACACAAAAGTCCTAATTCACACATCTGCCATGGCAAATCTTGAAGCCCACTTCGACTCTGGATACCCAGTTTCAAATTTCATACCTAGTTTTGGAATTTTAAAAATATTTTACTCCATTTTGCTTCAAATGCAAGACTCCGTGAAAGAGAAAACAAATTTCAAATTTTTACATTTCAGGGTTTTTCAAACCTCTGCCATTCCTTCTTCCATATTTATAGTTTGATGTCCTAATTTTTGGACATCACATAAACCTATATATATGTAACCAAAAAAATAGGAGACTTTTTTTGAGTTGATTTCATTTAATTATGACTTTTTCAAAACCAAGAAAATGAACATTTTGAAGATTTGGATTGAAAATTTCAGTTTGATACGTATCACTTGGGATTCTTCACTTGGAAAATGCATTGAAATTGCATAAAACTGGGGATCAAAATTAGAGATGGAAAGAAAGGATGAAATTTGGGAATGAACATTAGCTGTGATAACATGGCATGAAAATAAGAGTTGTGAAAGTTGGGAAGAATTGGGATTCAAAACTCAATGATTTGGGTAAGATGGGCACGTGTGAATGAAAGTTGGGAATCAAGAAAATTTGAGAGTCAATTGTGGGTGAAACCAACGGTGTGAGTGAGGTGGGAGAGCATGGGCACTTTAGAAAGCCATCGATAAGGGTGCACCAATTTGGTTTCATAATATTTTGACATATGGTCAAAAAGTTATTCAATATTGAACAATTTTTTCATTGAAAAATTCAGTTAAATGAAAACTGAAATTTATAGGGGAATTAGAGCACACTTTTGATATTGCTGAAAAGCTCCAAGTGAGTAAGATTTAACGAAGGTGATTTGGAAATTTACAGACCTAAGGTGTGGGAGATATTGAACTTTGAGTAAATTTTTTGGTTGAAAATTCAATTATATTACAAACCTGGTTTTAGAAGAAAGAGTTAATCAAGCAACCCATTCACACTTGGGGACACAGGCTACACTTGTCAATGCTAAATATTAGATGTGGTAAGCTTAGGGAATAATTAATCGGAGACATTGAGTATGGCAAGCATGGGGAATAATTAACACTAAATAGTAGATTTTGGGTGTGATTATTATTGTGAAGGTTCGTATAGAATCAATTATTGGAGATGGGATTAGTGACATCTTTTTCTTGGGCTAACATGATCAGATTAGACTCCTGTCATCACAGATTTTTTTGACCACAGTACCTTTCCACTATTTTCCCCCCTACTTGTTGTCACAGTCACATCAAAACTTTATTGGTCAAACATTGATCAAATGCATGAGTTTACAATCGAACTGAAATGGAACAAAAAGTGACATTTGTCTTTCAACGGGAATGAGTTGAAAGAATTTATAATATTAATTAACACAATTGCAGGTCTTTGATGGAAACACAGTTTTTTTTATTTTATAGATGTTAAAAGTAGTGCAAGTGGCAACAAGACTGCCCTCAATTTTGCCTAAGTGGCTCCTTATGTAAAATTCACATAGGGGCAGGTGGCTTCCTAGCCACTTGCTGGGTCTTTTTTTTGGGCAACCTTCATTTTTTCAAAATAGCTGCAAAGTGGCTACTTTTCTTTTTTTTAAGGTAAGTGCAACTGGCATTAATACAAAATTCTAAGTTAGAATGGGGCTCCCATTTTTTTTCCAAGGTAGGTGCAATTGGCACCCACCAAAAAACCTAAAGCAGAATCTAGCTCCATTTTGTTTTCAAGCTAAGTGCAATTGGCATCCAGAAAAGAATGCAGAGTTGAAAGTTCGCAGCTTTTGAAATTCAAAACAATCAAACTTAAAATTTAAATTAACACTAATACTTTGAGGGGGAGTTGAACTCCAATTTGAAACTAGACTTTGCCCATTGTAATTCAAAGTCCCACCCACCACACCCAAATGTCAGTAAAACTCATGAATAAATAAATTATCTTCACCAAACTTGTCCAGATTGTGGAAATAGAAATACATGCATAGAAAAAAATTGAACCTTTCAAGTGGTAACATTGATCCACACTTTGTGATCGTGATTGCTTCCTGATAAAAGAAGCTTTCTTATGTATAAAACTTTTGTGCAAACATTTTGATAGTTGTGTTTAAAGTAGGTCCCAACCTATTGTGTAGCTTATCTTTCATGAAAGCAAGCATTAAAAAACTACGTTCATCTTCCATAGATCCAAGAACTGATACCACAACAATTTCCACCAACTTTAAGAACTCACTTAGGTACTCAATTAACAAAGCATTATTCTTGATTGTAACCCACATTTTAGTCATTAGATTCTTGTCAAAAGGTTCACCTGTAGCCTTTGGTGCCTATGACTTCATTGTAAGTTTGAATATCGTTACCTGCAAACCCAAAATGTTGGCATTCATAGGTGTTATAACTTGCAGAAGTGAAGGTCTCACCTTCTTTGTCTTATAGTAATTTTTTTTTTATGGTCACAAAATGGAAGGAAAATGTAGAATTAGCATTAGGCTACATCCGGAACTAAGGATACACAATGCCAAGGGCATTCATCAATTCAGAATTTGCAAAACATTGATCCAATCTAGTCACAAGCATATTAGTTACAGTAGAACATTTGGCTATCACTTGCACAATGGATGTCAAAAAAATATTTTGGAAACAGTCTAGTTATGTCCAACAACTATATTATGAATGTAAGTTTGATAACTATGACCAACCATCTGAAAAGAAAGAAATTATGAACCATTGTTCACATCAATAACCTAATCCTAAGTGATGGTGGCAGAATTGTTTTCAACCACATCACAAAATAATTGAAAATGTTCATGTTGGTAGGAGGTGGTAGGATCAAAATACATCATGAAAAGATTTGCCAAGCAAATCTTCACAATTGCCATAAAATCACACATGAACACATCCTTCCCCTGGGTAAATTTTATCAAAGCATTGATTGCTTCCAACAATGACAACAAACAAGATAGACCTAACAATGTGTGAACATCACAAAGGAGGTCAAGATTCAACCTCACGTAAGCAACTAAAGCATTATCCTATGTCATCTTCACAATCAAAGTTTTATATTCTTCCAACACACACTTCCAAGGCTCCAACATTGATATGTAACAAGTCTTCACATTTCGCAAAATCTTCAACCTTCATGTTTCCACGATCTCAGCAAACTCAGTGAACTTTAAATGACATTTAAAGGAGCTAGAAAAGTAAGAATACAAGGATTGTAAAAACTCTTCCAACTTAACCACCATTGGAAGATTCAACAAAGCTTGTATAACAAAGTTTGTCATATGGGCCATGCAATGCTACCCCATCATATAAGGAGAATATTTCTCCTTCAATTGTGATGTCATTCCAATGTGACAACCCTAAAAAAGATGCACCATCTGCACCAAAACAAATGAAATGTTGAGTAGTCTCTTCTTGAGTTGGTCCTCCTTGTTACACGAGGGATTGAACAATCACAAGAATGAGATTATTTATAGTTTCGTCTTCTACAACACATTGAAGTGTCAAAATGATAGGCATTCAGTTCCATGCCTGCATCACATACACATGAACAGAAATCCAAGACTGATTATTAATTATAGTAACCTCATGTACACTAAAAGAAAAAAACCTTGAACCAGCCACAATAGCTCAAGTTTTTTTCAAGATTTGTTCACATAAACAATCTACCATTTCCCACCCTACCCCATCAAACTAGCATTTCATGGGATTATCAAGAACATTGAGCTCCATAAATAATTTCTACATTGTTATGTATTCACTCATTAGGTGTCCCCAATTCAACAAATGAAACAATAGTGCAAATTGCACTATTTTTTTCTTCTTGTCCACCCGTGTTACACCTTCAACAACTTGTTGCAACATTATTTCAGGACTTTTAGCAAAATACAATTTCTCATTTGTAACATGTGCATTGGTTTTCAAGAAATAATGTTCCCCCACACTACAACAAAAGGTGTCCTTGTACACTAAGTAATTTCATTAAAGTTTGAATGAATTCACTAGTTGTAATGAATGGGACCTAGTGGGGAAGTAGTGAATTCATTAATTTAATGAATATGGACTAATGAACTACACCCACGTTTTGTAGTAATGCCACCTTAACCCTTGGCATAATTACTAAGGCTTTGTGACGTTTAGCATGTTTCCATAGAGAATTAATCTTAGGAAATAATAGTTTTAGTTTACCCTTAATTTGGGTGCATACTTTGCACCAAACTTGAACAACCTTGCCATCAACTCCAAGCAAAAATTCTACCCATGGCAACTTCATTGCTTAAGTATCTTGATGAAGCGCCCCTAAACCCCTTAAGAAACCCAAATGTGAGTCCCAGAGTGAAACAATAAAAAAAAAGAAAAATGGGGGCATGTTCCCTAACTTGTAACATTTCAAGGGTGGGAGGCCATGCTAGAGTTTTGAAATGGGACTAAGATGAACTCACAAGCAAGAGTTCAAAATGAAATCAATTTACACAACTAAGGAAAAATTATAGTTAGTGCAAATTGAATGTAAATGATGTAACAAATTTAGTAGGGATAACTTCAAGCATAAACTTTACACGGCTCACAACCTTTGGGAAGAGGCACCACTCCCCTCTCTATAGTATATTCTATGACTTTCCACAGGGGCTACATCTAAATGACACTTTTTCCCAAGATTCCCAAATGGGAATCCCAAAACTGGGACTCTTCTTGTCTCAAAATTTTGGATGTTCATATTTTCTTCAAATCAAGTCTATTATGAGCATATAAGGGTAGTTACTTATAGTCTTCAAAAATATCTTTTTAACAGTGTATTGCACGTTCCAATTGAAGATGATTTGACCCTTACTTTAAGGGGATTTGTGGTCGGGAGTCAAATTTCCAATTTGACTCTTGACTTTTCTTTTTATTGTAACTCATGCATTTCAAGTGTAATTGAACAATGCAAGGGCATTTTAGGCATCTACATTTCAAAACATTTCCAATGATATCATGGGGGTCTCATTGGGTGCGTGTTCACCTTTTCAACTAGGGCCTTGAACATTCAAAACTCCCACACAAGTGCAATTCCCAAAGTGGGAGTGCATTTGGAAGTCATTAAGTTCAATTTCTTGCACTCTCCCCCACTTATGAAAGTGTGTCACTCCTGAACGCATTTTCTTGGCTTCATGTTACCCTTACATTCCACACTTAATTTCAAACCTGATGTTCAAGTTGTAACACTTGAAAATGCTTATTTAATTCATATGCCTTTTTTCTTTTTTTTTTACAATTCATTGTCCCTTTTTGCATCAATAGGGTCCAAAACCACACAATCAATTTCAAAGGTAGGAGTAGATTTAGGTTCTCAATGGTAAGAAAACCAAGAGAAATAAACTTAGGTTCAATGGTAGAAGGACCAACAAAGGAGTTAGCAAAGGCAAAGATATTTGTATTCAAAATTCTTAGGGGGTTGTAGTTTTGTTGTAGATTTTGACATGAGAAATAAACACTAAAAAACCAACAAAAAACAAACTTGAAAAACAAATCACAAAGGGAATCAACAATCACAATTTGTAACAACAAAGAAGAACATGACAATCAAGCCTCAAGGCTTTGATTCAAGATCTATTAACCAGGTGCAATCATAATCAAATGAACCAATGGTGATGAAAAACTCAAAGACTACAACCCTTTTTGTGGTCATTTTCATTTTCTCATATAAAGGATTTTTGGGATGAAATCTTTTGCATTATGTTACAAAAAATACATATAATTTTCTCAATACATTACATTTTATGTATTAACTTTTCATGAATAACTAAGAATCTTTTAAAAATGTACAAATTCTACCAAATTTTACATTTTGTTTTGAAAATTATCTTAATTTTAAATTGGATAGAAATATGTTAATTATTTAATGCTTTATTTTATTGTTTCATAAACTACAACTTTGTTTTAGATGTCATGTACATTACACCCCATTTACATGTGGTAAAGAACTCTTGAAATTTTAAAATTTTGTTCAATAGATTTTTAATTTTTTAAAATTTAAAATTTCACAACTTTCAAATTGTGAATGCTTTTTGAGTGTGGATAATCAATTAACAACATCTCAAATCTTTTCTCATCAAAATTTAAATATAAAGAGAGTCTTTAGCTTAGTAATTTATAAAATTGATTATTTTTTATATAATTGTTGTTCAAGTTCAAAAGTCCTTTATTAAACCTAAACCCAAAATTTTTTTTTGAATTTTTATTTTGAATTCTTTAACATTCATATTAGTTGTTTAGCATTACATTCTATGATTAACATGACATTAAAGTGGCATCACAAAAATATATCTAACAAAATTATAATTTTTATAGAGTTTCGGTGGTCGTCGGACATGCTTTTTGACTCGTTTGATTATGACTACACCCAACCCCTAAACCATAATGAAAAAATTTACCAAAAACAAATTATAAATGTGTCGAACAACAAACAAGGCTTGAGGTCCATCATCCAAATCCTGATTCCTAACTTTCCAACTTTCTCAACATGTGAAAGAATCACAATGCACACAACACACCTCCAGGCCCAACAATAGACATAGTAAACATTGGATAATAGACAATGGACAGTGGACACCAAAACACACATGAAAACGCTTGATGCATTCAAACGCTTGAGCTTCGAGCTTCAAAGTGCACAATGCACATAGTATTAAAAAAGAACATAGAAAACATGGGAGAAGAACGAAAGGAGGAACGAAAGGGTTTACTTGAATGAAAATCTATAGAGATGTTGAATCTGGCTTCTTAAAGTTTTTGATCTTCAATGGAGGCGACGACTCATTATCAGACGGTGGATGTCATTTGCAATTGAGCATCTATGGAGATGTTGACTTCGACGACCTAATCATGTTTCTTACACAATTTTCCCTTCATGTCATTAGCTGGCCCTAATTTCTGGTCTCCTTTTGCACATAAAATAAACTTTGGATGGAAACCGTCTATCCATGCATCAAGAAACAAGGCTGTGTTTGTTTGCTCAATTAATGCACAATGTCCAAAATGTTAACTATGTACAACCATGCAATTAAGTGTGTATATTGGCCTAAAAGGTAAGGTCTGGCTCTTGTTGTGATTATTGTAATATTGTCATATTGTAATTATCACCTAGAGAACTTGCAACCATGTGATATATTTTTCAATTTTCTGAAGTTGGGTCATTGGCTAGCATCTCAAGAGAGATCTAGCATTAAATGGCAGCATGTATTTTAAACATATTGAAATGATAAACAAAACTAGTTTTAAAATGCTACCAAACTCAAATCAGAGTTCAAACATGGCAAAAAAAAATTCCAATTTAACAATTGGTGAAATTTGATGATTTTGTTTCAGAAAAAATGGGAATATTGTGACAGATTATTCTTGAGGTCATCCTACCTCACCAAACGGACAAAAAAAGAAGCCATGGTGTTCATTCACTCTGGCCCTTTGAAAAGTTATATATAGCTTGTATGTAGTAGTTGCCATTGGGTGCTGATTTCTAACAAGATACACTTGAATTAGCTTCTTCTATTTTGAGGCGTGCCATCGTTGCAAGTGAGGGCTCACATCATCCAGGCTTACTGCTCTTTCAGGTTTCCCTTCCCTGTCCTTCTCTAATGTGCTTCTTGCTCCTGGTGAGGTGGGGGTTCTCAAAAATAATTTGTTTCTTTGCCCCTTTGTGACCCACTTTGGGCGTTTGCACTTCTGGCTCGGACTTGGGTCCTTGCTCTCTCTTCTTCCTTTCTCCCTTTGCTGCGTGTTTTGCGTTTAATAGAGCCTGCCAGGGTTTCATCCACTTTTTCTCTAATTCTGCTTCATGCTTAACTCATTTTGAGGGCACTGTGCTGTGGTCACATTCAATCAGCATTCTACTAGACAAACATCAATCTACATTCTTGGACAGCCTCCTCTGGAGCATCCGAGTACCAACTTTGCTGCCCCAGCATGGTTGGAATTACAAGTATGTAATGCGACAGCATTACATCAATTCTGCAAGAATCTAGCTCGATGCTGGGTTTTGCATATTGAAAATATATAAACGCTTCGTATTTGTACTCATGAGGTTGTGCTTACTCCCATGAAGCAGAACAGCATACCCAACCAACAAGCTGTTGGCACCCCCAAGTCAAGCTCAATGGCAGAGGGCCAACAGGGCTTTCACCTGCACACCAGTGGGTTTGAGACCACAGAACCTTTTTTTGAGGTCCCAGGGTCCCAGACAGGGGGCTATACCACTGAGTCATCACCCTTAAGGTCTTTCAAAAATGTTTTGAAGATCATGGGACTTTCCTTCTGATCTAGTTTTTCAGGTGTTGTGGGTGCAGCTGCTATCAGCTATACAGGAGAAGTTAACTGAAGCTGCACATCAATTGAAATCCAAGCAAGCCTCTTAGTACAAAATGAAGGTTGCAGTTGTTGGAGCAGGTGTAGCTGGTCTTGTGGCTGCACACACGTTAGTTGTTGCTGGGGTGGATGTCGTGTTATACGAAAAGGAGAATACGGTTGGTGGCCATATTGGTGGCGCAGCTACTAGCTGTGTACACCATGAAGGCAATGATTTGGATGTAGGCTTCACAATCTTCAATCCGGTATGAACTATGAACATGATCAAAAATTCAATTTCATGTGATTTCTTGTCTAGTGGATTACTGGATAACTTGATAACCAAAGATTACGCTTATTATAATAAATTGTTGGTTGATCGGATTGGATCAATTGAATTTTTGTGTCTGTGTTTTTTTCAGGTCATGTACCCAGATCCTTTGATCGAATACTTCGAGAAAGCTGGGCTGGAGATGAAGAAGTTCAATTCATCTATGTCATTCTCTGTGAGCTCAAACACAGGAAACAAGGGTTGTGAGTGGAGCAGCAACAATCTTGCAGGGTTGTTTGCTCAGAAGCAAAATCTTGTGAATCCGTTCTTTTACCAAATGATCCGTGAGTTAGCGCGGTTCAAAGATGATGTGTTCAGGTGTGGATGTAACTTTCTTTTTTCCCCTCAATATTGTCTCTTCTGTATCATGCATGGCACACTGTAAATTGTTCCTTTGGGGAGTTGATTTCTGATCTGATCTGATCTGATCTGTACATGTTTGCAATTGAGCTTAGAGCATGCTCAATAGCAACCCTCTGTTCAGTATGTAGCACATCCAGTATGTACTGTTTTAGTTTCTCCCCTATACCCCACCCATGAACCTGAAAAGATACACCACACAAAGTGAAAGACCATTTAACTCTCATCACCTGGGCCAATCATTGTTATTGGGCAATGAGAAGCAATCATTTCCAGCTACTACCGGCACTCTAGGAGGGCCATAGCAACATGTGAACCTTTCCAGGCCCCAAGGGAGTTTCACACTTTTTCCCGGCAAATCTTCATCTAAAAAGTACCGCCCAGGGGCATTTTGCTACGTAACCGGCCTGCTTGAGCCGTGTTACGGGATATAACCGGTGAGCCATAAGAGGTCACCGGCCAGAACAACATAGTGGACAGGCCAAGATTTTATGTGGCCATAACCCGTGAGTATGCCAATAGCCCGATTTGAGCCTGTAGTCGCTATCGCCATAGCCGTGCTGTACCTGTCTGGCCAACTCGGTACTGGTCGGATCCAACTTCTCTCTGACATGTCGCCAAATTTGGCTAAAGTCTTCTTGTGTATGACAGCTACACCTACGTACCTACCTCAAAAAATTTAGAATTTTTTTTGTAATTTAAAAAAAAATTTATATATATATATATAAATAAATAAAAAGAGCACCCGTGGTTCATATGGAGGATTCTGAATTAGGCTAAATAAGAAAATTCCCAAAAAATCACTATTTCCTTTACACCTGTTACTAACACCACAAGAAACATGATCAAAATCCAGGTATTTGGAGAAACTGCAGAAGAAAGATGATTCTTCTGTTCAAGAGAGTGAGACGTTAGGAGACTTTCTCAACTCGCACAAATACTCACAAAAGTTTCGCGAGTGTTATGTGGTATGTTCATCATGGAAAGTGGATTCAGGCCTTGACTCGCCAAAGGCCTATTATTATTATTATTATTATTATGTTATTGGATAATATTGCATGATTACTTCTTGCATATGCTTTCAACTAGTTCAGGATCAATTCGTTCATATTACAAATGGGAAAGTTCTCCACTTCTTGCATATATTTTCAACTAGTTCAGGATCAATTCTTTTCATATTACAAATGGGAAAGTTCTCCACTTCTTGCATATATTTTCAACTAGTTCAGGATCAGTTCTTTCATATTACAAATGGGGAAGTTATGTTGTCTTTTTTTTGGCTTCAATTCTTAATGTGGAAGTTCTTTGGATGATGAGATCTGATCATAATATTATTTCTGTGGCTTGCCTTGTCAACTTGTCATTGTGGGAGTCAGATACCAACTTGTGCTTCAATATGGCCATACCCATCAGAAATCATACTTGGGTTCTCAGCCGCATCTATCCTCACATTTTATTGGAATAACCATCTCCTTCAGGTACTTACTTAGTGTTAACATCTAAAATTAAAAATATTATCAAAAATTCTTAATATCAATTCTAAGCACCCTATTCATATGTAAATAAATTGTAAATTTTTACTTCCTAATGAATTAATTGCACTCTATATTTTTTTGCACACCATTTGAGAGTGTACCCTCTCCCACCCCCCGCCCCAATGAAATCATCCTTGCAATCATTCTTCCAAATGAATTTGCCCCAAGCCACTTGTTATAGTTTGTACATGTGCAAAATATCATGGTAACATATGGCAACAGATTCTCATAAACTCTAATGACCTCATGATCATTGATCATGCAGGTGTTTGGCGATTCTCAATGCTTAACAGTCAAGGACCACTCCAAAACCTTTATAGCCAAGGTCAGATCAGTTGCGAAATTTTTGTTTGTTGCATCTTGGTTTTCAGAATTGCAAAATGATGTACAAAGCAAAAGTTGTGCAGTATAGTAGAGGAGAGTTCAAACCATGATGGACATATTTCTATATGATTGAAAATTTTTGTGATCACAGTAGTCTACATCCTTCAAACTCTAAAGTTCACATCTAGATAATTTTCATGGTTGCAGATGGTGGCAGATTTGGAAGCAGCAGCAGGCTCACGTATCTTGACCAAATCTGGTGTTACTCACATCAGCACTACATCTGAAGGTGTGTATGTGTCACTTATTGTCACTCAGGAGAGAAGAGATTCTGCCCTTCACCCTAAGGTTCTTTGGGTTCACTTGTGCTCTTTCAAACACATGTGATCTTGGCCAATAAAACATCATGACATCTAGGAGAAAGGGCCCCCGCTTAAGAACCTTCCAGGATTTGATGTACCTCTCACAAGAGGTGAGTGAAAGGTACTTCAAATCTCTCCCAAATTTCTAAACATCAAGGCCATTCTCCTACTTAAGGATCTGTTGGATTATGATGGCACCCCCCTGGCTGGGACCTTACAAAATATATAAGGACCCATATACAGCCTAGCAGGAACCTTACACTAAATAACATGTCCACAAAACACACTAAGTTAAATTCGACAGGAAAAATTTAAGTTGCAAACAGTGTTTCTGATTTTTGTGAAATTTCACATCCTGGCAACAAAAAAAATTGGTTGAAAGGAGTTGATGTGTTCAACACAGCAGTCAATAAGAATATACCATTGCTCATTGCAATCTAGCTTTCAATTATGAGCTTACAAGATGGAGGATTGAATTGGCATAATTGTCTGCTAATCACTATGTAGGTGTTCAAGTAAAGGATGAGAATGGTGGAGTTGAAATCTTTGATAAGTGCATTGTGAGCACATGTGCACCAAAGGCCCTACAAATGCTTGGAGAAGAGGATTCAACAGCTGAAGAACGCCGCATTCTTGGTGCTTTCAAATACAGTACCAGGTATCAACCTTCCTGGATTGCAGAACATGGAGTAGGCTACTCATTTGAAAGTAGTAGCAATTTTTTGTTTTGCTTGTTTAAAGGCTGGATTGACTGGCATGCAGTAATTTTGCTGCATAAGTATTATTGACCTGCATCAAGAATCAAGGACATGTAGGCTACCTCAGTATGTTTACATAATCAGTCCAGATTTTCCACAAGGCTCTTGTAACAAGTTTCCAATTTTCTTATGATGCAATATAATCCCTTCCCAATTCTTGATTGTACTTTTTTTTCCTTGGGAATCACAATTAGTTGCTGGATCATGATTTTTATTTTTTTTGTTTTGGGTGTTTTTTTAGCAATGTATATCTGCATCAGGATGTGGAAGAATTGATGCCCGAGAATGCAACTGCATGGGCTGCACGGAACTTCTTAGTCAACAGTGAAGGTCATGTGTACATTACATATTGGCTCAACCATCTTCAGGTTAGGCATTCCACTGTTCTAATTTAGTTTCAATTTTATACTCACTCAAGCTAGAAGCTATGGGAAGTTATTCTGTGTATTAATTTTTTAACAAGTTACATCTTTTCTCTCTTTTTTTTTTCTTTTGAATTGAAAAATAAATGGAAGTAGCTTCCCGTAGCACTCAAGTAAAAACTTCACCAAGTTTTTGGTGCTCTGGTGAACTTATTACAAGTGCTGCAGGGTCTAGTCACTAGTGCATCGAAGACTGAATATGTTCTGCCCTGCGTTGACTGATATCATCCTTGTAGGTTTCCACTACATGAAAAAAGCTGATGATGGTTTTGTGTTTGCAGAATCTGGGAAGTACAGGGCTGCCTTATTTGGTGACTATGAACCCACCCCAAGAACCAAAGCATATTGTGGATAAGTGGCAAACAAGTCACCTAATTCCATCTCTTGCAACAGCTGCAGCAGCAAAGCAGCTTGAAGGGATACAAGGGAAACAGGGCATTTGGTTTTGTGGAGCCTACCAAGGTATCTATCTAATGTGCCACATCAATGATGCAGTTTTTTGATTTGAAAATCATGAAGTCATGTCCACAATTGGTGAAATATACGCAAACCCTTCCATACCAACTTGAGAAACATTGGTACCTTGCAATTGCAATGGTCTTGGATCAATGTTAATTTCTTTGCACAAAGGTGGTCCTATCTTGCACAAAATGCATTATGTTTTGGGGTTTCTTGGGGTTTTTTGTATTTTGTTGCAAGATTGATGTGTTGGATCAATCAGTGAAATTTGCAAAATCTATGAATGTTTGTTGTGGCTGCATGTACATCTTCAGGACATGGATTTCATGAAGACAACATCAAGGTACAATGTGTTGTTTGCAAGTGTACTCTTTTCCAGCAATATTGTTGAAATTTTCTAGACTGAAAAGGGTTGCAACCAAATTAGATCTTAAATGTCGTCTAGACTAGATGTAAAAACACCCAATTACCAAGAATGTGTGCTTCATTATTTGGTGTTGCAGGTAGGGCTGGAAACAGCAAATGCTTTGTTGGGTACAGAGTTCAGGTCATTGACACTTGTGAAAGAAATGGTGCCCACATATCTAGAGTCTCTCTCTCGGACAATTGTCACTGGATTTCTCAACAGCTTCATCCGCACAGGAAGAATCCAGTATGTGCTCTCATCTCCATTATATATGTTTCAGCATGTAGGATGGTTGGTAGAAAGATTGAAATCTTCCAAATCAAAAAATGATTCAATGAATGTTTGATCACATCGTATGAATATGAACGGAGTAGCTATGGAAGATCACATAGTTTCAATAGTCTCACATAATTTAGTAATGCCCAATGCGCATAGCATCACATGTCATATACTCAGTCGGATGATCATGCGAGCTGTGTTCAGATTGCTGGAAGTTGGTGGAACAGAATTTGACTTCAATGGTAATGAGAAGGGATGTGATTTACAGTGTAAATTGCACATTATTCGTCCTGCTTTCTATTGGAAGGTTAGTAATTTCCACCTTGTATACCGTAACCATCTATTGGATGTTCATGATTATTCAGTTTTAGTCATTGGCTTGGTAGCTTGAAATGTAATTAACAATGTCATATATAAATTTGCTTGTTGTTGCACAGATGTTTGTCATGCATTTTAGAATGTATGTTTGTGAACTCATTTTTGGATGCATTCTCATGCTTCAATTTGTTCATATTTATGTTTGTCTAGTATGGACTACATGTATTGTGTGAAAATTGGTGTGTTTTTTCATGATATTTCCTAGTGGATTTTTAGATTACATTTTCCATGTGCATGTTTTTAAAAGGCAATAATGCAAGAGTTTGGATTAAAAGTTTGGATTTGGCATCATGGTGGAGGGCAGATTGCTACAAGGCAAGATTTAGGGTTTGCTGACGCTTATGTGGATGGAGACTTCACTTGTGTTGATGAGGAAAATGGGCTCCTCAATTTCTTTCAGGTCTGGATTGCAATTTTCTTTTGTGACTCAACATGCTTTCAGTATAGAATTTTACTTAGAATCCATGTCGTTTCTCTGAAGATGTAAAACATTTGTTGGATACTACAATCCATTATGCAAATGGCTTATTGAGATGTACTACTTTTTGCTGCAGATATTCATTGCAAATAGAGACATTGACAGGTTATCTGACAGTCACTTAACGAAAAGCAGGTGACTTAGAAGCAACCTTGTATACATGCATGACATCATCTCCATGATGTTTTGTGGTGCTCTAGTTGATCAAGAGCTTTGATTTGATTTGCAAGTTCTTTGTTGCTTTCTGATTGACATGTGAATGTCCAATGCCTTATGTAGCTTCTTTGGAGCTATGTAGCATGTGGGCACACTATTGATCAAAGGTTTCTTTGAACATGTTTTGCATGGATTGGAGGTTTCTTTTCAACCTATTTGTTTAGTAAACTTGAATGGTTCCATCATTTCATCTTCCAACAAATTGGCTTGTATAGGAAGAAAGGTTGGATGGTGCCACTTATGTGGACATCAACCTTAGATTGGGCAATCTCATACATTCGGCATTTATTGCACAACAATTCAGAGACAAATGCACGTCACAATGTTGCTAGTCACTACGACAAGGTACAATTCTCCTCCTCCTATTTTTCCTATAATTGATAAATATGGGAGTCGAGACATCCTATTGCATGACTTGGCAATAGCAAGTCTTCTTGTTATTGAGCCACAGTTCTAAATATACATTAGTCCTTGCAAGTCTTGATGAACCCACAGTACATAACTTTCATGTTTAACATCCCGTGAAAGAATGTGGAACTTTGAAAATTTCTTGAATGTTTAATATGGGTTATGTCACATACTAGGTCTCTTCTTCTTAGATTGTAAATGGAATGACCTATTGTGGGTGATTATGGATGTGACTAGAGCAATGACTTGTTCTCATTGTTTCTCGATGAAACAATGTCATATTCATGTGCAATTTTCAAGGTATTTCGATCATCCCCTTCTTCCCAACATTGTACATTGAAATTCAAATATTTCATTTGTGAGGAGATCAATGATTTATATTTTTCTAGTTGTAGGTGTAACCCATCATGGTTTAGTTGCAATTCCTATTTGAAGTATGACCAAAAAATGAACAGAAGACTGCAAACTATGTGAATTCATGTGGTATGTTTATGTGTCTTGAAATGAGGGGAATGAGAATGAGGGCCTTGAGTGAAGGGTTTTGAGATTTTTATATTTCAAACATGACTTTTGAACTACATGTAGGTGCACAATTTGTTGGCATGGTGTAGCTAACTGAAACTTGATTGTTTTGTACAGGATCTTAAGGAACCCTTGGTGGATGCACAAATGCGCAAAATCGATACATTAATTGATAAGGTCTGTAACTAAATCACTCCAAAATGTCATATTTGCAACTTCACTAATCCATCACATTGTGTTCTTTATTCTAGTAAAGCTCAAGAAGCAAAATCTCTCATGTGCCCTTGCTTTGCTAACCAATTATATCTATCACATGCAACATTAATGTTCAATCATTGTGACATGGAAACCATTAGAATATAATATTGATTGTAATTTTGTGTGGAGTTGTAATTTATTGTCTCAAATAGGCACAAGTAAATAGCACTCATGAAGTGCTAGAAATAGGATTTGGTTGGGGTGCATTGGCAATCCAATTGGTACGTCGTATTGGATGCCACTACACTGGCATAACTCTCTCTGAAGAACAACTCAAATTCGCACAAGATCGGGTTAAAGAGGCTCATTTGGAGGTTTTGACACCTTAATTTTTTTACCCTTTTTTTTCCTATTTTTTTCATAAATAGTTGAAGCAAGCTACCTAAAGTTGTTGTGTTAATACATGATCCCTCCTAATTGCTTAATGCATTCATTCATCTTGGTAGGTTGTCATAATAGATTTCACTAATGGAATTTGGGGTTGCTTTCATGCAGGACAAAATCACCCTTCTATTGTGTGATTATCGATTGGTGCCTGGAAAACATAAATACAATCGAATCATTTCATGGTGAAAAAATATTATAATATTTTCTTGGCAAAAACACCATTGATTGTGACCACTACTAAATGTTGTTTTTTTCCCCATGTATTCAAGCTTTCCTTGAGATCAAATCACGCACATAATTTTTATCATGTCATGAAGAGCTTGGGAGAATAGTAATAAGATCTCCTTCCAATTAAAATATGCACAATCTTGCAAAATTGCATTACATTAAAACTAGCATTATTGTTTAACAAAATGTGAGTTCAATATTAAGCCTCAATCCTAATATCTCTATTCTTGGTGTAGTGAAATGATCGAGCATTTGGGGGATGAATACTTTCCCGAATGGTTCAAACATTGTGATCGGCTTTTGGCCAAGGATGGAATTCTTGTCGTCCAGGTTCTTGGCATTTTCTTTCATTTATCAATTCCAAATACACATGTTGATTTCATGATCTACATATAAGTGAGTTATGTTGCAATGAATTTTTGAAATAATTGATGTCTAGGTACTTAAATTTAACCAAGGTTACTAACATGTCACATTAATTTTGACATTGGGTTTTGACATTGGGTTTAAAATGAACAAGAGAAAATGACGAATTACAAAAAAAAATGTTTAAGCTCCCAAAAAAGACAATTTCAATGATCCATATTTGCAATGATTGTTGAGTAGGTCACATCAATGCCTGAAGAGATGTACGAAAGACACAGAACAAGCTCAGGATTTGTCACGGAATACATTTTCCCTGGTGGTTGTCTTCCATCCTTCAGTGCTCTCACTTCTGCCATGACCATTGCCTCCTCCTTTAGGTACTCATCTATGCCTTCCAACTCTTGCATGCATCAATATTTGCATACTATAAATTTTACTTTTTGCCTTTCATTCCAATTGGATCAACAAACAAAGTAGCCATTTCAGATCAACATTGAATTTGTGATTAAATGTGAAGAGACTCTAATGCTTATATTTACAAAACCCAAAGAGTTAACTCTTTAGTATGTAAATGAAAAGGGCTTATCTTTGAAGTTAGACCTTTGCACCACAAGGTTGACCTCAGTTGATTGCAAGTCTTAAAAAATCATAGAATGGTCTAAAGATAGGCCATTATTTCCTTATGTAATTTTTCCTTATAATCATCCTAAAATTATATTAAAAAATACTTGCTCTTTTACAAACACATGGCAACCTTGTGACATGATATCAAATCTTGTGCATAAACCCTTTTATTCTAAAGCCTATTTCATTAATGCTTGTATCATGAGCTCACTCCATTGTCTCTTGTATTTATTAATTCGGATTGATCTTTCTCCTAACCAAAAATATGGTAATACTTGTTCAGTCCAAGTGAACCCTCTAAAAGAACTAACAAAAGGGGCTAGAAAATACATAGACTTTTCTTTTGGATTACAAACTCATGAACCCTTTAAGGTCACTTCCTATGGGTGTCTACATTTTTATACCATGCCCATATTCATGTTGTACATGTTAATTCTGTAGTGGATCAATTGGTACAAGTTTTAACACAAATCTTGTGAAATATATTGGCAGTGTGGAAAGTATGGAAAATAATGTGACTCACATGGTCGAGACTTTCGAACGATGGCATCACAAATTCAATGTCAATCACAGGCACATTTATGAACCCTTCCTCTCTCATGTTTGCAAACACTTGATTTGGAACCATTAAGGTTTGGGGGTGGTAGATGACATCATTTGTTGATCACATTATATGACGTAATCTTTTAATAATGATTAAAATGTGTCTATTGAACATGATTTTTTTTTAATTGTTGAATCTACCACACCCAAACATTAATGGCATGAAATAGCCTTGCTCTTGCCCATTAGTAAGGTGTTTAACTTGCCTTAATTCAACTTGCCTAGCACTTTACCCAACATAATAGGCAAGAGCTTGTCATTCCATAGTACATAAACATATAGTGGGAAACAATGGTATTTGTAACTAGCCTCCTATTGGATGTCTAGGTATAAAAGTTATCAATCATTGGCCACCATATTGATTGATTCAACTTCTCTCTCCTTTTTTATGGCAATCATTTTTATACATATATGTTGCTCACCTTTTTAAGACTTTGAGAATTTAGAAGTGGTTAGAATCTTGTTTTCCATACGCTTCTTGATCACATTCTAATTGTCAAGATGGGGGAACTTTGGTGCAGCAAAATTCTTCAACTTGGTTTCAGTGAGAAATTTTTCCGTATGTGGGACTATTATTTGATATATTGTCTTGCCGGTTTCAAGACTTGCACATTGGGCAACCTTCAGGTTGTCATGTTTTCTATAACACATTTTTGAACAGTTATTTTCCATAATGTGCAATTGTTGCTTCAACATGTAAAACTAGTTCATATTGTTTCTCCTTTGCCCTTGGTTTAATCATATAGCTTGTATCCATAATCACAAGCTTTTGAATTGCATGTCTTTTGATCCCCAAACAAGTAATTCAACTTCATACTTAAAGACAAATGTGATGTGCAGATTGTTTTCTCGCGCCCTGGAAATACACCATGTTTTGGACATTGGAAGTCGACCCACTAAACCAATCACAATGGATGTAAAGGACAACATATTCAGCTCTCTTTCTTTTGACATTAGCAAGGAGGACCATATATATTTGGAGCTCCTTCCACTAGCTTACCTTGTTTTTCTCGCACCTCAAAAGTAAGGGGTCTTTTATGTAGATCATAATGTTGACTAGAAAAATTGAGTGAGACTATGCCCAGAAAACTTTAAATACATTGTGTTGTTGTGCCCTCCTTCTACAAGGTGTAAGGTTTGAGATGAGTGTTACATTAGGAACTTTGAATTTGCAATATGCACGTAAATATTGGGTTAGCAAAAAGCTTTATAACATTACAACATAAAATGCAAAGACTTACCTCCTACTCCTTACAAACTTACCCATTGTTAGCAACTTCTTGGCCTCTAGAATGACATTTCTCTTTACATCAACCTCTCTCTTAATTTTTAGATATGCTTTCAATTATTGACTTTTCAACTATTTTTCATGTGTCTTTTGGAGCTTTAGGTGATTTAAGAAACATAACGTGCTTCCATTCCCTTCATTGCAAATGTCTAGAGAAAGGTCCATTCCAACAACCTCAAAGAAACTAATTTAAGGTTCTTATATGCATTTATAATTATGCTTAGCTCTAAATTGTGCTAGAATCAATGTTATGCACATTAATATGAGGTAGATAAGATGCTCCAATTCCAAAGGAAAATATCATTTAATGAAAATTAAACATCTTCAAAATAGATGTTTGCAAAAATTAAATAGGCTACTAGGGCCATTCTTGTAATGGGAAGTGAACAAATGATAGGTGGGTAGTTTAAGAAGAGAAAAAAAAATGAGGAAGGGGAAAGGGAAGGGTGAGAGGAAAAAAAGGAATAGCAGGAAAAGGATTGTGAGAAGGAAACAATGCCTACTTCAAATAATTGAAATTGATCATACCAATGTAATTATTGGTAAAATGTAATTACACCAATGAACTTTGACAATGTGAATGGAATTGACCAAAAGGATAAAACTTACACATATGGGAAAATTTTGATGGCACAAATGATCCAAACCACATGTGTGTGTGTGTGTGTGTGTACATATTGCATGATGAAACTACATACATGGATCAAATAAATTTCATGATTAAAGATGGCAAATTGATGAGTTTAACAACATATTGAAAAGAATCACATGGAAAAAATTCAACAACATGGATGACAAAACATTGAATACACATGACCAAGTTTAACATTTGTGTGGTCACTTTCATCCATCTAATGTACTTCATTAACATCATTTACATGTGTTTTCCATATTATTGTTAATTTTTTTTAATTTCATCGATAAGTTCCAATTTGTTGTAAAGTCAAGGCAAGGGTTTAATGTCGTCATATGTAATTATATAGTCAATGATTTACACGGTAACAAAAACATTTTATGCCACTTGGAAGCTTACAATTACATAATTGAAGTTTTTGTTTATAAGGGCCATTTAAGCAATTAAGAAATGTAGGGTTGTTGGTACAAGCAATCATGGCACCCAATTTTTATGGTGAAGTTTTCCATTTTTCAACAAAGAAATTGAGAAAATTTTGGAATTTTTTTATAGTGTAAATTTGACCAATTGTGTTTCTTTTTTTGGTTAAAATTTCCCAAAATCTTGGTATAAAAAGGGGGAAAAAACATTGATGGAACTTGTACATTTAAATGTTTTACGCAAGTTGGAAAAGTTCAAAATTACATATTATAGAAGATTTGCAAAGGTAAAAATGTTAGTCAAAATCTCAATTTGGTGGGCACCAAATGATGGAAAAAATACAATGTTGTCTGAAATTATTGATAATTCAAAACACAAAATTTAGATTACCACAACTAAGGTTAGTTTCCATATGGATGAAATCAATAAATTTTCTTTTAAAAAAAATTTTTTTTGTTAATTTGAAATTATTATTATTTTCATGATCTACTACGATATTGTCATATAAGGAATGAAATTATTCTTATTTTAGCTTCTGATGATTATAATGGTTTTCAACACCTCAACTTTGTATTTTCACAAAAAATTCTCTCATCGTTCAAAAGATTATTTGACAACAATATTAATTGTAAGGTAAAGTCCATGGGTTCAAGTTGGGGTGAAAGTAGGTGGACACATACACAGTTTACAAATTACATACAACTTCAACGTGGTGGGCACCAAATGAATGTAAAAGCTATGTAATAAAATAAAAAACATTTAGTTGCACTTAATTTCCTGAAATTAAACATCAATTAATATAATAACTAAATGGTTTCCATGATATTTCTATTTTAATATCTTAACTAAATGGCTTGGTAATGATCTCCTTATGTTTCAATTTTATCCACATGCCCACCCACCCCATGACTAACAATTGATAGATGTTTGCCAATTTATTTATTTATTTGAAAAAAGGGTCCAATGACCCCAATTTGAATATTCCATACTTTCAACAATTAATAAGTACATCAGGTTTTCTCCTTTTTAGTGATTTTATTAAAATGTTTCAATGGTTTGGACTATTTGAAGTATATGGGAAAGGCTTTGAGTTCAATTTCTTAAAATTTTGCCAAGTGTAGGTTTGAGATTTTTTTTCTTCTTAATAGGCCTTCTTGAGAATTAATTAGTGTTGAACATGATTAGTTGTGCCTATGATAATCATGAACCAATAAGATATATGTCATACGTTACCACATCATGTGGCATGAAAAGATTCAACATTATGGCCACTAAGGGTGTTTTGTAGTAATAGTGAGTTAGAAAAAGATAAAACGTAAAAATAGCTTTTAAAGTTTGATAAAAAGAACAAAAGTTGAGTGATAAAAATGTAATATGGTTGGTATATATATATATAATAAGGTTTTTAAATTATTTGAAAATGAAAACAAGAATGGATATGTGTTGTCAAACATTGAAATTACAACATTTTATCTTAAATATTAAATAAAGCCACCCAATTTTGATAGAGAATCCACAAAATTTCAAGACATTTGAAACATGGTGAAAAAAATGTGACACAAAATTAGATTTTGACAAATACTAAACACCAAAATTTTAAAAGTTTGGAGCTATATCTAACCTACATCATTATCAATTGGTCCTATATTGTCAATAAACTCAACTATCCATTAAATTCATGTAACCTCTATATTGGATGTAAAATGGTTTTATTATTAAAAAGGACACTTGGTAGATACAAGTCAAGTTTTGCTCATGTGCAAAATGAAACATGATATGTGTCAACACACAATTCAAACAACCCATTATGTCATAGGCAAACACTATGGGAATCCACAATTCTAATCACACTAAAAGGATTATTATTTGTTATAAAATTAAGGAAAGTTGTTCCATGCTTAAAACTATTCCAATGCAATTCTTCATGAACAATTAAATGTAGATGATGTTGGACCTAGTAGTGCATTTTGAGATGTAAACATATTTGTTATATTTTGTGCAACGTACTATTAAGAAATTTATGACTTTTTATTATAAATTCATAATATTCAAATATGGGTTACTTTTTCAATGAATATGGTGGATATCTTTGATTAAGATATTGTATGTCATTTGAAAAAATGAACAAAGCTTGCATCTAGTGGTCACCAAATTTTAATTCAAAGATGAAAACTTAGTTTTCCCCAAGGACCCTAATAGGATAAAATACCTAGGTAGAAAACAACAAATCAATCCTATTGGAAAATATAACTTGTCAAAAAAAATTACAATACCTTGTGGTACACATGGACCCCAAAAGGTTTTTGTTCTACAAGGTTATAAACAACTTATTAAAAACAATGTGCAACCTAAAAAATGTTGCCCATAAAAACAATTTCACAAAAGAATGGTTTTGGGCTCAAGATCAATTAGAAATTTATTGATAGGCACTATGGTAGTGATATGTAAAAGGGAAAAAATTATAGTTAATAAATTAATATTGCATAGGAAAAAAATGAACCCATTCTCAAAAGCCATCCTTTTGTTAAATGTAGCCATGAAGGTATGGCCCATGGTTGTGCTATTTTTGGGCAAATTTTAGTTGAGAAACTAGAGTCCTTGAAGAAAGGTTTTAAAAGAAATATCTAATGACATTTTAAAAAGAATTTTGGAATTAAAATTATTTTTATTAATTCAAATTTGGTGAGTTTATGGCAATATTACAAATGCAAAAGTGTGAAGCATTAAATTGAAATTTAGCTACATGTAACCAAAAAAGTTTCATTGAAACTTGTTGAAAAGTCAGTCTTTAAAATGACAAGCTACATATAACAAAATGAAAATATAAATTTTGGCTACATAAGACCTCTATTAAAAGAGGTTTTATGTTGATCCACAAGGCTTTGTTGGGTTTTTTTCACAAAAAAAACTAATTATTTTGATTGAACATTATAAACTAAAGAATAGAGGGAAAAAAAATAAAAAAATGTAGGCCTTGAGGTAATTAAAACAACTAATTGAGAACCAAAACAAAACAAGGAGAGCAAAAACCTAAAAAGAATTGTCCTCCCAACTAAATGAACTATTAATAAGAAACAAATATTAGTGTCATAATTTCCATATGCATTGCTCCCCCACTTACATAAACACTTCACATTTATGACATTGACGTGAGATTTTACAAAACAAACCAACACAAAATGTATGAGTTTTTGTCCAAATAAACTTAAACCACCATTCACAATTTCAAAATTTAAAAATCTAGATTACATCACCTCGAATCATCTTCACACATTTGACAAATTGTTTATTGTCACATGAATTGATCAATTAAAAAATTAAATATTGACAATCTTAACATTTTGGACTTATTCAATCTTGCAAAACACATAAACATTGACCTAAATGTTGTAGCCAACAATTTGACAACAAAATTTTTATCATAATTTCTTATAGACCTAAGATTACTGGTTGATGTAATCTTTATCCACATGAAAACTTAAACACACATAGATTAAACCAATATTCTTTCCACAACAAACAAACTTTGCCACCGACTTCCCAATCATTGCCTTCAACCTTTCACTCCATGAAGTTCATCATCATTTCCATGTTGTTCCCAATAGTTGACACATGCATTTGCAAGTGATTAAAGACAAAAATAACATATTGAGATTCTAGACGTCCCAATTCCTAGAGTGCATGCTACATCTTCATCACACACCACATTAAGCACATGATCATGAAGGTAAAGAACATATGTCCCTTAAAAAATTGTCATCCTTCTTGAAGCTTTCATTTTCCTACCTTGTTTGCCCACCGTGCCTTAGATGTTTTTGGTCCAAAAAAAAACACATTAAACATGCACTTATTTAGGTATACATTAACCACCTATCATATTAGCTTTTGCCTTCATCATGTTCCAATTTTCATTGGACTAATGTGTTGTCAAACTTCATGTGTAAATAAACAATCACAACCATGTTGCCACCATTGCAATTAATATGCCAAGCTTAACTATCTTCCTTTATCACAATGTGCAAACACAAAAATCACATCAATACTAACAAATAAGAAATATAAAAACTAATGCACTTAAATGTGCATATCCACTCAAATCCCTAATGATAATTAGGCTTATGTTGTCAAATTAAACTTCTCATTTTAATCACAAGGTAACTCTTCACTGATGGCTTTTTGTATTAATTCACTTAGTATCAATTTAGGGTTACAATATAATAGATATTGTAGTTCAAAAAGTAAACATCAAAATTAGAGAATGTCAAAAGAAATGTTATACGATAAAAATTGTAATAGAAAATGAAAATTGGAGGATGCACAAAAATGTTCATTCAACTTTTAATTGATGATTGTAAATCACTAGATGTAGATGTTCACTATCAAAATTCAACAACTAATTCATTCCCAAAAACTTTCTATCATATTTTTAAACATTCACGGGTTTCAACATCAAGGTCCAAGTTTTTTTAACATTATAAAAAAGGCAAACGCATTTGAACATAGGGTTTGGACCTTTTAGCATGTAGTAGCTATATATGTGGTCACATTGTTTATGTTTCATTAGTGGTGTAGATTTCTTAGATTTCAACCCTCACAAAGCTACTCACCTTGGGATATTCCATATGATGAGCCAATAATGGATAAACAAAAATAGCTAGCCCTTTGAGTGTTTCATTTTGTAAAATGCCAAAACTTTTAGTAATGTATCATTAAGAGAATAATCATTCATCCAACAAAATAATTAAACCATAAACATTTTGAGATTTAGAAATGTTTAATTATACCCCACTTTGTTTCTAAACTCTTGGTTAATCCCACACACTCCTTTTGCCTAAATTCGTTGAAATGACCCACTCACTTTTGAAAAACTTGAGATTTTTGACCATTGTTCATCACCAAATTTGGAGTCACATTTAGAAAAGAATGAAAAGGTGGCCTCCTCCTTTGAATTAAAATGTTTTCCCTTTTGAGGTCTTGTTGTTTGATGCATTAATATGCTTGTGAAACACATAAACTTGGGTGGTAGGAGTTTTGATTACCATGGAGCAAGTCTTTGGAATGTGCATGATTGGTGTTACAAGGTTGTAATGGTTCATACAACCTTTTGTATCCTTTGCACTTTCATTGAAAAGGAATTGAAATATCAAGAGCTCAAAACATGTTATATTTTTGGGGGTGTCAATGGGGACCCAATTCAACAAGAACCTCCCTATTACTTGAAGGGTTTTTAGACCCATTTGGAATCTCACTAAGGGTTTTTAGTTATGAAAAAATCGCCCCCAACATTGTTCTACAAGTTCATGAAATATGGAAGGAACATGTTTTTAATGTAAATCATTGTGAAATATTAAGGTTAGGAAATGTTTTTGACCTAGTTGTTTTTGCTTTAGGATTTTTTTGGGGGGATTTGTCAAGCTAAAATAGAAAGACCCATCACATAAAGGTTTGCTATTATCTTAGAAAAACACCAACGATATTTAATAAAAAGTCATGTTCTTCTTTAGGCCTTTTAGTCCTTTAATAAAATCTTAATCTATTTTTGAAACATTCCCACTCTCGTTCTAAAAAGATGAGATTTGATTTAATTTTCTTATTTTAGACTTACGTAAGGCCATTTTTTTTGCTTCTTGGAGTTTGTGCACGTTGTAAGTTGGATTGGGTTACTTACATTAAAATGTGTGATGGTATTGTTTTATGCAATTTTGGTAAGTAAACTAGTTGCTATGGGCGTTTTGTCACAAGTCAAGTGATCATCACTAAATTTCACACACAATCCATCCATACCAATGTTGATTCATTAGAAACAAACTAAATTTCACACACAATTCATCCATACCAATGTTGATTCATTAAAAACAAATTACAGACAATAGAAGCATTCTCATCCAAAACAAATATTTGTATGGACCATTTGTAACCAATGAAAAATAAGTATTAAAACCTAGAATTAGCCCCACAACTAGGGTTTTTTTGGTGGCAAAATTTTGCCATTTAGCAACAAAAAAGGGGGTTGTGAATTGTCCAAATGATGTTTTTGGAAAAAAAAAACCTAATTTGCTAGATTTTGGCAAAAAGTTTTTGGAACTCACCATATTTAAAACATAGATTCTTGTATGTCATTAGTTTATAACAAAGTTTGAAAAAGAAAAATTATTGTCTTCAACCTCTAACCAAATACTTTTGCCTAAGTTCTTTCTTTTGTGGATGATGATCACCAATCGACCTAGCCCACAAAATTGAACAACCTTTAGGGCAAACATTGGTTAAAATTGGTCTCGTGTTAATTTTGGAACTAAAGGTGCTTAATAGTTAGTTATAAACAAGAAAGTTGACAACTAGCAATCAATATTTTTTTTAAAAAAAAATAATAATAATAATAAACCAAAACATTAAAATTTGAAAATTGAAACTAAAAATTTCCCTTTCACAAAAAAATCTTCAACTAAAATTTATGTAACCATCCAATATTGGGGTGAAGTTTCAAACTCTAACAAACAAAGATGGATAATATGCACCTTTATATATATATATATATATATATGGTGTTTTTAGGCAAATTTTGGCAACTTGTTGAAAAAAAGTTTAGGGTTGCCACATTTAACTATTGAGATCATGGGGTCACTAGAACAAATGAAAGGGGATTAAAATAATAATAATAATAATAATGTCCTACTTGAAATTTAACCAAATTTGGCTTATTAATGTTATGGATGGTTACCAAGTCACCTACTTGACAAAATTGAAAAAAAAAAAACCTGGAGATTTGTGATATACTTTGTTAAGTTATGCATAATGTCATATTTTGAGTATTACACAAGTTTGGGTTATCATTATCATCAATATTTATAATTATGTGTGTTTCAACTTTATATCTTGAATATATAATTTATTTTTTATTTTTTATTTTTTATTTTATTTTTTATTTTTTTTGACAATCAATGATTTTTTGTCAACAAAGTTTTTATATATCAAAATTGGAAAAAAGTAGCCTTGATGACAATAAGGGGAATAACTGATCTAATAACTATTAGCATTATTTGTGCAAACCTCAATATTTTAACTTTAGCCTCATATATTACATGTATAATAACCAATCTGAACTAGAAATACAAAAGCTCAAAATTCAATTTTAATAATTGAGAATTAAAATAAATAAATAAATAAATTTATTTATTTATTTATATTAAAAGACCTTATTTGAGACCTTACTTGAGCAAAGAAAAAGAACCTTCGACTGAAATAACAACAACAAGATGTCAAACATGGTGTGCATGCATCTCCGCTCTCGACTTTTGTGGGTGTCGGTCAGTGCGGGCGTTCGTAAGAGAGACCAATTTTCCAAAAATTACCACCATTTTCTTGTCAGTGATGATGTCGGGTCAAATTTTTTGGGATTTATGACTCGGTTTTTGTTCGGGGGATGTTTTCTTTCTTTTTTTTCTCCATGTTCTAGAACTTTGTTTGTGGCTTAAGTATAGGAGAAGGGTCTGAAAATAGTCTGAAATTCCCTGACTTTTGAGATCCCGGCCTGCCTGAGGTCGATCGAGGGAGGGAGGGAGGGAGGGAAAGGGGGTCAAAAATCCAAAAGGGTCTATTTTCAGACCCTTCCCCTACTACGTAAAGAGAGCAATGTGATTTTATTTATTTATTATTATTTTTTTCGTTTCCGCTTCCTTTTATAAACATGGGGTGTGTGACAAATGTGGCCTTGGGCCATTTACATTAAAACCGTATCTTAAGGCAAAAGAAGTAGAATTATGGAAACTCAAATATTTTACCATGCAAAGATATAATAATCTCCAAAAAAATAAAAATAAAAATTGGATTTATATTTTTAAAATATTTTACCAAATTTTTGTTAAGATTTAAGTGGCTGATTAAAGGTGCTAGACTTAAATTTTAAGTGGCAATACCTTTACTAATGCTCTCATAAATTCCCAAAATATCGACCCTGTTTTGGATCTTTACTCAATTTCAAAATAGGAAAAAAAAAAAAAAAAGGAAAAAAACTTGCAATGTAAAAAAATTCCCAACCACATCATCCTTGGATCTCAAAAAATTCCTTAAAAAATATTGCAACTTACACAAATA
>Ga0116229_10001457_pt1 | contig 37095 bp, 33 predicted proteins | sample S1TSphgellanicum_3_FD_87313 | JGI IMG/M metagenome (GOLD analysis project Ga0116229, IMG submission 87313) | Host-associated microbial communities from peat moss isolated from Minnesota, USA - S1T2_Fc - Sphagnum magellanicum MG | ecosystem: Host-associated > Plants > Peat moss > Unclassified...
CGCGGCGCCCTCGAGCGAGTTCCCTTCCGGCGAGTAAAGAGACTGACACATATCCCGCCTGCACTGCAAGCGCGACTTTAGGCAAATAAATGGCTGCAACGCCGCGCGCGGCACTATGTCATCTTCACGCCGCGTGATGTCGTGTAGGCTCGGGTTTGAGTATTTCGCGCAAGGCGCGCGGGATACTCAAGCAGGCTCCTCCAGGTCGGTGACCGCGCCCAAGGATGCGCTGCTGACCTGACTTGCATACTTGGCCAGCGCACCGCGACGCGCATAGGGCTTAGGGGGAGACCATGATTTGCGCCGGCGCTTGAGTTCCGCCGCTCCTACGTGCAGGGTAATTTCGCGCCGCTCCGCATCGATCGTAATCTCATCGCCGGTCTCGACCAGCGCCAGCGGGCCGCCGAGCGCAGCTTCGGGCGACAAATGCCCGACCACGAAACCATGGCTGCCGCCCGAGAACCGCCCGTCGGTGATCAGAGCGACCTCTTTCCCCAGCCCCTTTCCCATGATGGCGCCGGTGGGACTCAGCATCTCGCGCATACCGGGGCCGCCCTTCGGTCCTTCGTAGCGAATCACCACGACGTCGCCGCGCTTGACCTTACCGCCGAGGATGCCCTCGAGAGAAGCCTCCTCCGAATCGTAGACCCGGGCCCGACCCTTGAAGCGCAGGCCTTCCTTGCCGGTAATCTTCGCCACCGCGCCATCCGGTGCGAGATTCCCGTACAGGATCACGAGGTGGCTGCTCTTCTTTATAGGGTCGGCGAGCGGACGGACGATTTGCTGGCCGTCTTCGTAAGGCGCGACGTCGCGCAGGTTTTCCGCGAGCGTCGCACCGGTCACGGTCAGGCAATCGCCGTGCAACAGACCGGCGTCCAGCAGGGTCTTCATCAGCGGCTGTATTCCCCCGATCGACACCAGCTCCGACATGGAATACCGTCCGCTCGGGCGTAGATCCGCCAGCACGGGCACGCGTTTGCCGACGCGCGTGAAATCATCCAGGCCGAGCTTCACGTTCGCCGAGGATGCGATCGCCAACAGGTGCAGCACGGCGTTGGTCGAGCCGCCGAGCGCGACCACCACGGTAATCGCGTTCTCGAAGGCCCGGCGGGTCATGATCCGGCGCGGGGTCAGGCCCGCCTCGATCAACTTGACCAGCGCGGCGCCCGCGCGGGTGCAATCGTCGCGCTTCTGGTGAGAGATTGCATCTTGGGCGGAGCTGTTCGGCAGACTCATCCCCAAGGCTTCGATGGCGGACGCCATGGTGTTCGCGGTGTACATCCCCGCGCAAGAGCCCGGTCCGGGAATCGCGGTGCGTTCGACGAACTTGAGCTGGTGTTCGGAGATCGTGCCCTGCGCGAAGCCGCCCACCGCCTCGAATACGGAGACGATGTCGCGTTTGTCGGCGCCGGGCAGGATGGTGCCTCCATAAATGAACACCGCGGGACGGTTCAGGCGCGCAAGCGCCATGAGGCAGCCGGGCATGTTCTTGTCGCACCCGCCGATGGCGATCACGCCATCGAACCCTTGGGCACCGACCACGGTTTCGATGGAATCGGCGATCACCTCGCGTGACACGAGTGAATAGCGCATACCCGGCGTGCCCATCGAGATGCCGTCGGACACGGTGATGGTATTGAAGGTAATCGCCTTGGCGCCGGCGGCGTCGACGCCCGCCGCCGCCAGGCGGGCGAGTTCATCGATGTGCATATTGCAGGGCGTGAGGTTGCTCCAGGTGGAGGCGATTCCGACCTGGGGTTTATGAAAGTCGGCGTCTTCGAAGCCGACCGCGCGCAGCATGGCGCGGCTCGGCGTCTGCTTCACGCCATCGACCACGAGGCGGGAGTAACGGCGAATGTCGACGGGAGAGGATTTTTTCGGCATGACCTTGGACTTTAGCTTGAGCTTGAATGGCGATCGTCACGGGAACGAGCGGTCGGCAGCATAAACATCCGCGTTACCGGGGTGCAACGCCAATTTATGGGGTGCTACAGGGTGCCGTAGCGCTTCACCAAGTAGCGGAACGCCGCCCGTAGCGCCTGGGCCTCGGCACCCACACTGCGGCCCGGACGGTCCTTGGGATTCCAGGCGTATAGGTCGATGTGCAACCAGCGCGTCGACTCGCTGACGAAGCGCTTCAAGAACAAGGCGCCGAAAATGGCGCCGGCGAACGCCGATGAAGCGACATTATTCAGGTCCGCGATCTTGCTGCTGAGTTCGTCCTCGTAACCGGCCCAGAGCGGCATCGGCCACAGCGGGTCATGCTCGGCGGCGGCCACGGCCGCGAATTCTTGCACGACCTCGTCGTCATTGCCGAACAGCGCGGGCAATTCAGGTCCGAGTGCGACCCGCGCCGCCCCCGTGAGCGTCGCGAGATCCACGATCAAGTCCGGATGCTCGGCATCGGCCAGGGCCAGGGCATCGCAGAGTACGAGCCGCCCTTCCGCATCCGTGTTGCCCACTTCGACGTGCAATCCCTTGCGGGTGGCGATGACATCGCCGGGCCGATACGCGTTGCCGCCAATGGCATTCTCCACCGCCGGCACCAGCACGCGCAGCTCGGCGCGGAGCCGTGCGGCCATGAGCATGTGCGCAAGCGCGAGCGTCACGGCCGCGCCGCCCATATCCTTTTTCATCAGCGCCATGCCGGAACCGGACTTGATGTCCAAGCCACCGCTGTCGAAACACACGCCCTTGCCGACCAGCGTCAAGCGCGGGTAACTTTCGCCGGCGCGCGGCGATGAGCGTATTTCGATCAGCCGCGGCGCGCTGCCGCTCGCGCGGCCCACGGTATGAATCGCGGGGAAGTTGGCGCTCAGCAAGTCATCGCCCACCCACTCGCGGTAGGAGGCCTGGTGCCGCTCGGCAAGCGCTCGGGCGGCTTGCGCCAACTCCGCGGGCCCGAAATCCTCCGCCGGCGTATTGATCCAATCGCGCGCCATGCGCGACGCCTCCGCCGCGAGGGTGACGAAGCCCATATCGGCATTGGCAGGCGGCTCGAGCGTCGCCGCATCGCTCTTCGACGATCGATAGCGCTCGAAGCGATACGCGCCGTACGCAAAGCCCAAGCACAGTTGCGTGGCCTCTTCCGCGCTCCATGTTTGCGCCAAACGAAAACGTCGCGCCGGCAGGCGTTCGGCGATGCCCGCCGAATGCCACAGCGACAATGACCCGTGACGCCGGCCCAAGCCGCAGACCGCATGCGCCAGCGCACCGCCGGCGTCGGGCACCAGGACGACGCGATGTCGTTCCGCCTTGAAGTTCTGTTCGGCCGTCCAGGCCTTCACGAACGGCGTTTGCGCCGCCCGCCATGCATCGACTTCATCCTCGTACAGCAACCACAATGGAATCGGAACTTGGGCTTCGACGGTCATCGACATGAATCCTCGACGCAGGCAACCAGCCTAGGGAGCTCTTGCATCATAAGAGATTCTGTGGTGCTATTTACGGCTAGTTTACATCGGCACGAGTTTTAACGACCCCGCGTAGGCTGCAGCAGCCTTGAGGTAGCGGGGTCTCGCATTTTTGGCCCTGGTCATCCTTTGACGGGGGTCTTTTTTTAGGCGGCGTCATGTGTCGCTGCTGCACTCGGTACGTTTCGGTACGTTAATCTTTGGGGGAACGGCATGCGTTTGTATTCACAAAAGGACGTCGACAAGAAGGCGCTGCGCGGCGCGCGCATCGCGGTCTTGGGCTACGGCAGCCAGGGACGTGCGCACGCGCTCAACTTGCACGATAGCGGTTTCGACGTGGTGGTCGGCGTGCGCAAGGGCGACAGCTGGCAGAAGGCCAAGAAAGACGGCTTGCAGGTGATGGAGCCCGCGGCCGCGGTCAAGGGCGCGCAGCTGATTGCGATGCTGGTTCCCGACCTCACCCAGAAATCCTTGTACGCCGACATCAAGCCGGTGCTCGAGCCGGGCGCGACGCTGTTGTTCGCGCATGGCTTCAATATCCACTTCAATCAGATCAAGCCGCGCAAGGATCTCGACGTGGTGTTGATCGCACCCAAGGGTCCCGGCGATTTGGTGCGCCGCCAGTACCAGCAGGGCCGCGGCGTGCCGTGCCTGATTGCGGTGGCCCAGAATCCTTCGAAGCACGCGAAGGCCAAGGCGCTCGCCTATGCGGACGGCATCGGCGGCACGCGCGGCGGTGTGCTGGAGACCACGTTTGCCGAGGAGACCGAGACCGATCTGTTCGGCGAGCAGGCGGTATTGTGCGGCGGTGCGACGGAACTCGTGGTCAAGGGCTATGAAACCCTGGTCGAGGCCGGTTACCAGCCTGCGGTCGCCTATTATGAGTGTCTGCATGAACTCAAGCTGATCGTCGACCTATTGCATGAGGGGGGCATCACCAAGATGCATCGCTTCATCAGCGAGACGGCCAAGTACGGCGATCTCACGCGCGGTCCACGCATCGTCAACAAGGCCACCAAGAAAGAGATGCGCAAGATTCTCGGCGAGATCCAGCAAGGGAAATTCGCCCGTCAATGGATCGCTGAGAACAAGCGGGGCCGGCGCAAGTACTCGAAGCTGCTGAAAGCCGACCTGAGTCATTCGATCGAAAAGGTGGGCGCCCAGTTGCGGGCCCGCATGCCATGGTTGGAATCCGGCAAGGCCTGAGGCCCATGAGCGCCGCGCGCACGTTGTTCGAGAAGGTTTGGGCCGCCCACGAGGTCGTGCCCGAAACGCCGGACACGCCGGCGATCCTGTACATCGATTTGCACCTCACGCACGAGGTCACCTCGCCGCAGGCCTTCAGTACCTTGAAGACCTTAGGTCTGCCGGTCCGGCGCCCCGACCGTACGCTGGCGACCATGGATCATTCGACGCCGACCAGCACCGAACAGGTGTTCGGCGATGCGCCGATCAAAGTCGACGCGGCCGCAAAGCAGGTACGCCAACTCGAAAGGAATGCCGCCGACTTCGGCATCGAACTGTTCGGCATGCGCGATGCGCGGCGCGGCATCGTGCACGTCATCAGCCCGGAACTCGGCGCCACCCAGCCCGGGATGACCATCGTCTGCGGCGACAGCCACACCAGCACGCACGGGGCCTTCGGCGCCCTCGCCTTCGGTATCGGCAGCACAGAGGTGGGCCACGTGTTCGCGACCCAGACGCTGCTGCAGCGCAAGCCGAAGACCTTTGCCGTGAATGTCGACGGGAAACTCGGCCCTGGGGTGACCGCCAAGGACTTGATCTTGAGCATCATCGGCAAGATCGGGGTGTCCGGCGGCACCGGCCACGTGCTCGAATACCGCGGCGCGGCGATTCGCGCACTGTCCATGGATGAACGCATGACGGTGTGCAATATGTCGATCGAGGCCGGCGCACGCGCCGGGATGATTGCGCCGGATGAGACCACGTTCGCCTACCTCAAGGACAAGCCGCGGGCACCGAAGGGTAAGGACTGGGATGCCGCGGTGGCGCGGTGGCGCAGCCTCTCGACCGATCCCGGCGCCCGTTTCGACGCCTCGGTGGACATCGATGCCTCGATGGTCGAGCCCATGGTCACCTACGGTACGAATCCCGGCATGGTGGTACCCATCGGCGGTTCCATCCCCGACAAGCCGGGCGATGAGGTGTTCGGCAAGGCTCTCGATTACATGGGCTTTCGCGGTGGCGAGGCCATGCTCGGCAAGAAGGTGGACGTGGTGTTCATCGGTAGCTGCACCAATGGAAGGCTGGAGGATTTGCAAGCGGCGGCGAAAATTCTCAAGGGCCGCAAGGTGGCGCACGGCGTCCGCCTACTCATCGTGCCGGGCTCCCAGGAAATCAAGCGCCAGGCCGAAGCTGCGGGCTTGGCCGACATCTTCAAGTCGGCGGGCGCGGACTGGCGGGAGTCGGGCTGCTCCATGTGCTTAGGGATGAACGGCGACACGGTGGGTGCGGGTCAGTATTCGATCAGCACCAGCAACCGCAATTTCGAAGGCCGCCAGGGTGTGGGAGCCCGCACGCTCTTGGTGAGTCCGTTGACGGCGGCCGCGAGCGCGGTGCGGGGCATCATCGCCGATCCGCGGGAGATGCTGTGATGGAACCGATCGTGCGGGTGCACTCGAAGACGGTCGTGATTCCGTCGAGCAACATCGATACCGATCAGATCATTCCGGCGCGCTTCTTGACCACCACGACCAAGGACGGTTTGGGAAAGCAGCTGTTCGCCGATTGGCGCTATCGAGCCGACGGTACGCCGAACCCGGAGTTCGTGCTGAACCGTCCGGAGGCTGTGGGTGCGCAAGTCTTGGTCGCGGGCCGTAACTTCGGCTGCGGGTCCTCGCGCGAGCATGCGCCCTGGGCGCTGCTCGACCATGGATTCCGTGCCGTCATCAGCACGGAGATCGCCGACATCTTTCGCGGCAACTCACTGAAGAACGGGCTCTTGCCCATCGTGGTGGAAGAATCCATTTCGCGATGGCTCCTCGAGCATCCGGGCACCGTGGTGGACATCGATTTACGCAGCGCACGCCTCACCTTGCCGACGGGTGTCAGCGTCGCCTTCGCCCTCGAGGCATTCGCGCGCCATTGCCTGTTGAATGGCATCGACGAGCTCGGCTATCTGCGCAGCCACTCGAAAGACATCGAGCGCTACGAAGCGGCGCATGGCTGACGTGCGCATGCGAGCGGCCTGATGCAGGCGCTGATCGCGGTACTCGCCGGCGACGGCATCGGCGGCGAGGTGACCGCCGAGGCGGTGCGCGCGCTCACCGCGGTGGCGGCGCGTTTCGGGCATGATTTTCACTTCGAATCCGCGCTGCTCGGCGGGGCCGCCATCGATGCGACGGGTGAAGCGCTGCCTGCCGCCACGTTGCGGTTGGCGGAGCGCGCCGACGCGATTTTATTGGGCGCCGTGGGTGGACCCAAGTGGTCGGACCCCAACGCCGCCGTACGCCCGGAAAATGGCCTGTTGCAGCTGCGCAAGGCACTCGGGCTGTTCGCCAATCTGCGCCCGGTGGTGCCGCACCCCGCGGTACTGCAGGCCTCGCCGATCAAGGCCGAGTTGCTGCACGGCGTCGACATCATGGTGGTGCGCGAGCTCACGGGCGGCATTTATTTCGGTGAGAAGACGCGCACCGCCACCGAGGCGGTCGATGTGTGCCGCTACACTTTGCTCGAGATCGAGCGGGTTGTGCGTCTCGCGGCCGGACTGGCGCGCGGGCGCCGCCGCAAATTGACCTCGGTGGACAAGGCCAATGTGCTCGAAACCTCCCGCCTGTGGCGCGCGACGGTCGAGCGCATCCTGCCGGCGGAGTTCCCCGAGGTGAGCTTCGAACACATGCTGGTGGACTCCGCCGCGATGCATTTGATCAAGCGGCCGCGGGACTTCGATGTGATCGTCACCGAGAACATGTTCGGCGACATCCTCACCGACGAGGCCTCCATGCTGGCCGGTTCATTGGGACTGTTGCCCTCGGCATCGATCGGCGAAGGGGCACGCGGCGGCCTGTTCGAACCCATCCACGGCTCCGCGCCCGACATCGCCGGGCGCGGCATCGCCAATCCCTATGCCGCGATCTTGAGCGCGGCGATGTTGCTGCGGCATTCTCTGCGGCTCGAGAGCGAGGCGCGCGCCTTGGAGGCGGCCGTCTCGCGGGCGGTCGAATCCGGCGCGCTGCCGGCGGACCTCGCGCCCGCCGGGCAAAGCGTTACGACGCGTGCCGCCGGAGATGCGGTGCTGGCTGCGCTCTAGAGGCGCGCTCCAGGCCGGCGGTCAAATCCGTCGCCAGGTCCGCGGCATCTTCGATACCGACGGAAACCCGCAGCAGCCCGGCGCCAATGCCCGCGCGCAGCCGCGCCGCTTCCTCCATGCCGGCATGAGTCATGCTCGCGGGATGCGAAATCAAGCTCTCGACCCCGCCGAGCGACTCGGCCAGAGTGAAACACTCGAGTCCGGACAGAAACGCCTCGACCGCGGGTTCACCGCCGGCGAGCTCGAAACTCAGCATCGCGCCGAAGCCGCTCTGTTGACGCCGCGCGATGGCGTGACCGGGGTGGTCGGCCAGACCCGGGTAATACACCCGATCGACGGCGGAATGCCCGTTCAACAACTCGACCACCGCGGCGGTGTTCTCGGCGTGCACGCGCATGCGCGCGTGCAGGCTGCGCACCCCGCGCAGGGTCAAAAAGCTGTCGAAGGGCGCGCCCGTCACGCCGATGGCGTTCGCCCACCAGGCGATATTCTCGTGCAATTGCGGCGTCGCGGCTATCACCGCGCCGCCCACCACATCGCTGTGGCCGTTGAGATATTTCGTGGTGGAGTGCATCACGAGGTCCGCGCCGTGCTTGAACGGCTGCTGCCAGATCGGCGAGAGAAACGTATTGTCGACCACCGCGAGCGCGCCCTTGGCATGCGCCGCGTCTGCGATCGCGCGGATGTCGACCACCCGCAGCAGAGGATTGCTCGGCGTCTCGATCCAGACGAGCTGCGCACCCGCCGCGAGCGAAGCCTGCAAGGCGCCGGGGTCGGCTTGGTCGATGAAGTCGACCACGAGATTGCCCTTCGTGTGCAGTGCGTTCAGCAGTCGATAGGTGCCACCGTAGCAGTCGAAAGGCGCAACGACCCGTGCGCCGGCCGGCAGGGTCGCGAGCACCAGCGAAATCGCCGCCATCCCGGTGCAGGTCACCACCGCGCCGGCGCCGCCTTCCAGATCCGCCAGCGCCTGACTCAGCTGATCGCGGGTGGGATTGCCGGACCGAGTGTAATCGTACTTGCGCGGCTGGCGGTAGCCTTCGAAGGCGAAATTCGTCGACAGGTAGATCGGCGGCACGACGGAGCCATGCTGAGCATCCGACTCGAGCCCCGCGCGGACCGATCGCGTTGCAATGTGTTTCTTGGGTTGCAGTTTTCTGCTCATGTCGTGTACTCCGCGAGGGCTTGCTTGATGATGGGTGTGAGGGCCGCGCCTTCCTTCAAGAAGGCGTCGTGCCCGAAAATTGAATTGATTTCGATCAGTTGGCGCGGTCCGTTCAAACGGGCGGACAGCGCCTGCATGTCGTTGAACGGAACCAGCTGGTCTTCGCGCACCGCGATCAGCGTCGCCGGCGTCTGCACCAGCGTCGCGTCCATCTGGTGCAGGTCGATGGATTCGCTCAACGTCAGAAACGACTCGGCGCGATACTTCTGCACATAGTCATCGCCACGCGCGAAGAGGTAATCCTCGATCGGAAACCGAAAGCGATCCGCGGTGCGCACCGGAGTGGCGCCGAAGCGCAGTTGAAATTCCACGGCGCTGCGATAGGTGGCCATCGCGAGCGCCCGCGCGAGCTTCAGGCCCGAGGGGCCGTCGCCGCGCGCAATCGCCTCGCGCACGATTTGCCGTTGCACGCTGCGCCAGGCGGTGGAGAGCACCTGGGCCTTGTCGGCGGCGCTCAAGACGATGAGGTGTTTGACGAACGCGGGATGTTTCTCCGCGAAGCACAGTCCCACCATCCCGCCGTACGAGGCGCCGATGATGGCGTGCAGCGACTTCACGCCCAAGTGCTCGAGGATGGCGCGCAAGGCTTGCGCTTGGTCATAGGAACTGATGGGCGGAAACTTGCCGCCGCTCTCGGGCGTGGAACTGCCACCGCGCCCGCCGATATAGTCGAGGCCGAGCACGCGGTAGCGGCGAGTGTCCACGGCGAGGCCGGCCCCCACCATTTCCGGCCACCACCCGTCCGTGCCGCCGACCATGCGATGCGCGGAAATGCCGCCCAACACCGCGATCACCGGCGCGCTCTGCGGACCCACGACGCGAAAGGCGACTTTGGCGTCAGGCAAGACGTCGCCGTAGTGCAGCGTGAAGGGATCACGCAGACTTAGAGTTTCATCGACCGGGTGTGAAGATTGATCCACCAACTTACGCTCGCTCCACGAAGAGGTTTACCTAAACCCCTGCAAGCGCCAGCGCTATTAGCTCATTGCCGACGTTTCACGATGGAACGGTCGCAATCAGCCGCCTATCTACCGGATTCGGGCGTTCACCCTCCTCCGCAGGAGTTGGCACCGTTCGCGGTTCCCATGTCGTTACCCGAGTGGTGCATAGCCCAAATCGGTGATCGTCCAGTGGAACCGGGTGGTTGCCCCGGCTTCTAAGGGCCTTTCCCTCAGCCGGTCTAGATAAGCCGGCGCAATTTTAGGCAGCGTCCAGCTTTGCGTCAAGCATTTTGCGCCGCGCGCTCCTGCCGAGGTGCGCGCACGACCGCTTGCGTCGCGCCTAATAATGTATTAACGTACTATCACATTAGAACAACGCAATCATGAAAACCAATCGCCCAGTCACGCTGCGCCAAGAACAGCAGCACGAACGCGCGCTGTGCGCCGCGATCCTCGCACTGCGCAGCGTCGAGGAATGCCGCAGCTTCTTCCGCGACCTGTGCACACCCGCGGAACTGCAGGCCATGGCGGACCGCTGGGCGGTGGTCGAATTGTTGGAGCGCGGGCTACCCTATCGCGAGATCCACCGCCAAACCGGGGTGAGCGTGACCACCATCGGCCGCGTCGCCCGCTACCTCACCTTGGGTAACGGCGGGTATCGCGCGGTGACCGAGCGCCTGAAACTCAGCGTGTAACTCATCAGTGTGCGAGCCATGATTCCCCCCGATCCCCTGCGCCTGAAAATCGCCATCCAGAAAAGCGGCCGTCTCACCGACAGCTCGCTGGAACTCCTGGCGCGCTGCGGCTTGAAGTACAGCCGGGGCAAGGACCAACTCATGTGCTACGGCGAGAACATGCCGCTCGATGTGCTGTTCGTGCGCGACGACGACATCCCGGACCTGGTGCAAGAAGATGTGTGCGACCTGGGGCTGGTGGGCTTGAACGTGGTCGAGGAGAAGCGCCTGGCTTTCCAGGGCCGAGGGCTCGCGCCGCTGTTCGACATCGTGCAGCCGCTCGACTTCGGGCGCTGCAAGCTGTGCATCGCGGTGCCCGACGACTTCGACTATCGGGGGCCTGAGTCGCTGCAAGGCAAGCGGATCGCAACCACCTACCCGCATATTCTCGGACGGTTTCTGGCGGAGCGCGGCATTCGCGCCGAAGTCGTCGTGCTCTCAGGTTCGGTGGAAATCGCGCCGCGGCTCGGACGGGCGGACTTGATCTGCGATCTCGTCTCGACCGGATCCACGCTCGCCGCGAATCATTTGCGCGAAGCCCAAACGGTGCTCGACAGCCAGGCCGTGCTGATTCGTACGCCGGTGCCCATCCCGCCGGAGAAGCAGGAGTGGACCCGCCGGCTGCTGATGCGCATCGACGGCGTCGAACAGGTCAAGGGCAGCAAGTACATCATGCTGCATGCGCCCCGCTCCGCCCTGCCCGCCATCGCGAAATTATTGCCGGGCAGCGAAGCGCCCACCGTCATTCCGCTCGAGGGCCGCGGCGACCGGGTGGCGGTACACGCGGTATGCCGCGAAAACGTCTTCTGGGAAACACTCGAACAATTGAAGGGTGTGGGCGCGACCTCGGTGCTGGTGCTGCCGGTCGAGAAAATGCTCGCCTGAGCGCCGGCCTGCCGCACGGAATCTGGGCGCACAGACTATTGGGTCATAGGATATCGAAGCGATCATGCAGATTATCGACTGGCAAACTTCGACCGCGGCGCAACGCCTCAAGGCCCTCGAGCGGCCCGCGCAGCGCGATGCCGCCGCAACGCGAGCAGCGGTGCGAGCGATCATCGACGCCGTGCGTCGCGACGGCGATACGGCCTTGAGCGCGCTCACGGAAAGATTCGATGGGGTACGCCCCCGTTCGCTCAGCGTCACGCCCCAGGAGTTCGACGCCGCGGATGCGGCGCTCGACGCCGCCCAGCATGCCGCGATCGAGCGCGCGATATCGACGGTGAAAAAATTTCACGCGGCGCAGACCGCGCAGCCGCTGCGCGTGGAAACCGCGCCGGGCGTGATCTGCGAGCGCATCAGCGTGCCGATCCGCGCCGTGGGTTTGTATGTACCGGCGGGCACCGCGCCTCTGCCCTCCACCGCGCTGATGCTCGCGGTGCCGGCGGCGATTGCAGGCTGTCCGGTGCGGGTGATGTGCACGCCACCCGGCCGCGACGGCGCCGCCGACGCCGCCGTGTTGGTGGCGGCGCGCAAGGCCGGCGTGGAGCGCGTTTTCAAAGTCGGCGGCGCGCAGGCGATCGCCGCGATGGCCTACGGCACGGCCACGATCCCGAAGTGCGACAAGGTCTTCGGCCCGGGCAATGCCTTCGTGACCGCGGCCAAGCTGCAGGTGGCCGAGGACGCCGCGGGCGCGGCGGCAGACCTGCCGGCCGGGGTCACCGAAGTCATGGTGATCGCGGACGATGGAGCGAGAGCCGAGTTCGTCGCCGCCGATCTACTGGCGCAGGCCGAGCACAGCGTCGAGGCGCAATCGATACTGGTCACGCCGTCGGCCACCTTGGCCGAGGCGGTCGCGCGCGAGGTCAAACGCCAGGCAAAGGCACTGTCACGGGCCGGCATACTTACGGAGTCCATGAATCACATGCGGCTGCTGATCGTCGACACGCCGGAAACCGCCTTCGCGATCGCGAATGATTACGCGCCCGAGCACCTACTGATTCAGTTGCGAGACGCACGCTCGTGGCTGCACCGTGTCACCGCCGCGGGCGCGGTGTTCTTGGGCGACTGGTCGCCTGAATCGATGGGCGACTATTGCAGCGGCCCCAACCATACCTTGCCGACTTATGGCTATGCGCGCGCGTACAGCGGACTGTCGCTCGAGGATTTTCAAAAGCGCATCACGGTACAGGAGTTGAGTCCCTCGGGGCTTCTAGGCCTGGGGGAGACTGCGCAGATCCTGGCGAAGCTCGAGGGCTTGGATGCGCACGCGGCGGCCGTGACGGTCCGGCTGACGGCGCTGCGGCACGCGGCCGACGCGCCAGCCACTGCGGTGGCCGGCGCGGGCGGTAGCATCGCGCCGGGCGGTAGCATCGCGCCGGGCGGTGGCGTAGCGCCGGGCGGTGGCGTAGCGACGTCGACGAGAATCTCTTGAGCGCCGTGGTTTCACTCGCGCGGCCGGAGATCGTCTCACTCAAGCCGTATTCGCACGCGGCGTGGTTGCCGTCGCTGACGCGCCTGCATGCGAACGAGGCGCCTTGGCGTCCCGCGGGAGACACCACTGCGGCCGGGCTCAACCGCTATCCGGAACCGCAACCGGCGGCGCTCATCGAGCGTTTGGCCGCCCTGTACGGTGTGCCGGCTTCGAACGTGCTTGCGACACGCGGCAGCGACGAAGCCATCGACCTGCTGTCGCGCATTTTTCTGCGCGCCGGCGTCGATGGGATATTAGAGTGCCCGCCGACCTTCGGCATGTATCAGGTGTGTGCCCGCATCCAGGGCGCCCAAGTCATCGACGTCCCGCTCGAGCGCGAGCGGAGTTGGGCTCTCGACCCTGAGCGGCTGCTCGCCGCCTGGCGGCCGACGCTCAAACTCGTGTACCTGTGCTCGCCGAATAATCCGACCGCGAATTCGTTGGACCCGGCAGCGGTGGAATATGTGTGCCGCACGCTCGACGGCAAGGCGATCGTGGTGATCGACGAGGCCTACATCGAGTGTTCCCGTTCGCCTAGCGTCACCCCCTGGCTGGAACGATTTCCTACGCTGGCGATCTTGCGCACGCTGTCGAAGGCGCATGCGCTTGCCGGCGCACGCTTGGGCGCGCTGCTCGCACACCCGAGCCTGATCGAATTGGCCAAGCGCGTCATCCCCCCCTATTCCCTCGCGCAGCCGACGATCGAGGCGGCGCTCCGCGCACTCGCCCCGGCGGAAATCTCCGCCGCGAGGCAACGGTTGCAAGAGCTACTCGCGGAGCGGGAGTATCTTGCGGCCGGACTCGCGGCCTCGCCATGGGTCGACAAAGTTTGGCCGAGCGACACCAATTTTCTGCTCATCGATTGCCGCGATGCCGAGCGGTTCATGGCATCGAGCGTGGCCGGCGGCACCATCGTTCGCGACCTGCGCTCTCATCCCGCACTGGCGCGCTCGCTGCGCGTGTCGGTGGGAACCCGAGCGCAAAACGACGCTTTGCTGCATAGCATTCGCAAATAGACCCGGAACTTAGACTAGGTACATAGACCAGGGACATGGACCAGGAGCATAGGGCGGAAAACTCATGAGCGGCCGGCATATATTATTTCTCGATCGCGACGGCACCTTGAACGAGGAAACGGCGGACGAGCAGATCGACAGCCTGGAGAAGGTCCGGCTGATGCCGTTGGTCGTGCCCGCGCTCTTGGAATTGAAGCGCGCGGGCTTCGCCTTCGTCATGGTGACCAATCAGGATGGCCTCGGCACGCCGAGCTTTCCTAAAGAGCGATTCGACCTGGCGCATCGCCACATATTGGAGCTGCTCGGCTCACAGGGGATCGAATTCGAGGCGGTGTTCATCTGCCCGCACTTCAAGCGCGAGGGCTGCGAGTGCCGAAAACCGGGCATCGGCATGGTGCGCGAGTACCTCGCCTCGAACGCCATCGATACTGAGCGCAGCTTCATGATCGGCGACCGGGACACCGATATGGAGTTTGCCGCGAATATCGGCGTCGAGGGCATCAGGATCCGGCTGCAGGGCTCCGGCGATGAAACCTGGCCCGCCATCACCGCGCGCATTCTCGCGCAGGCGCGCCGCGCGCAGGTGCATCGCGAGACCAAGGAAACCCGCATCGACATCGACCTCGATTTATCGCGCGACGGTCCGAGTACGATTGCAACGGGGCTCGGGTTTTTCGATCACATGCTGGAACAGATCGCCAAGCACGGCGGCTTCGCTCTGGAGCTCAAATGCTTCGGCGATCTGCACATCGATGAGCATCACACCATCGAGGATTGCGCGCTCGCGCTCGGAACCGCTCTGCGCCAGGCACTGGGCGATAAGCGCGGGATCGCGCGCTACGGGTTCTTGCTCCCCATGGACGAGGCGGAGGCCCAGATCGCGCTCGATCTCTCGGGTCGGCCGTTCTTCGTGTGGGAAGGACGCTTCAATCGCGAACGAGTCGGCGAACTGCCGACCGAGTTGGTGCCGCACTTCTTTCGATCGCTTGCCGAGACGCTCGGCGCGGCGCTGCACATCAGTGTGCGCGGGGAGAATAGCCATCACATGATCGAGAGCTGTTTCAAGGGCGTGGGGCGGGCGCTGCGGCAGGCGATTCGGGTCGAGGGCGGTGATCTGCCGAGCACCAAGGGTTCGCTGTGAATGGGGGTACCGCTCCAGCGCCAGTGGGTACACGGAGCCTTTTGGGCAACGGGGGGAGCAGTTGCCCAAAAGGCTCCGTGTACCCGCTGGCACCGGCGATGGACCGATTCACGGGTCGGTACTCGGAAGGAGGCGGGAGTGAGCCGATTTATGGGTGGAACGCTGATTTATGGATGGGGCGAATTTTTTGAGTGGGGAGGCGGCGTGAGGGGGCGGGCGGTGGTGATCGTGGCGAGCGGTGGGGCGAATATTGCGTCGTTGCAGTTTGCCTTGGAGCGGCTCGGTGTGGCATCGCTCGTCAGCGGTGATGCGGAGCGGATTCGCGCGGCAAGCCATGTGATTCTTCCCGGGGTCGGCGCGGCCGCGGACGCCATGGCGCGATTGCGGGTGCAAGGCTTGGATACCTTGATACCGACGCTGCAGCAACCGGTGCTCGGGATCTGCCTCGGTATGCAGCTGCTGTTCGAGGCGTCCGAGGAAGGCGACGCTCGGTGCCTGAACGTGATACCCGGCTGCGCTACGCGATTCGCCGAGGCGCCCGGCCGGCCGGTGCCGCACATGGGATGGAATACTCTCGACGTGCGGCGTCCGTGCGCGCTGCTGGATGGTATTGCCGATGGCGGTTATGCGTATTTCGTCCACAGCTATGCGCTGGCGTTGAGCGACGCGACGGTGGCGAGCACGGGCTACGGCGCGCCGTTCAGCGCTTGCGTGCAGTGGCGCAATTTCTACGGCGCGCAGTTTCATCCGGAGCGCTCGGCCGCTGTCGGCGCGCGGCTGCTCCTGAACTTTTTGACGCTTCATTGATGGCACGCCCCGCGATGCGCCGACACTTGCGATACGCCCACACGCCATGCGTTTGATCCCCGCCATCGATCTGAGGGACGGACGCTGTGTGCGCTTGCTGCACGGCGATTTCAACCTCGAAACGCGGTACGACGCCGATCCGCGGAAGCTGCTCGAGAAATACCGCGGCCTGGGCGCCGATTGGTTGCACGTCGTCGACCTCGACGGCGCGCGCGACGGGAGCTTGGGCAATCGCGCCATCATCGCGGAGCTGGCCGGTCAGCGTGCCATCAACTTGCAGGTGGGCGGCGGCTTGCGCAACACCGCGGCGGTCGCGGCGCTGCTCGATTTGGGGGTCGCCCGCGTGGTGATCGGCAGCGCCGCGGTGAATCAGGTCGAGCAGGTACACACCTGGCTCTCGCACTTCGGGCCTGAGCGTATCTCACTGGCATTCGACGTGCGGCTGGATGAGAGCGGCGCGCCGCGCGTTACGACCCACGGATGGCAGCGGCAATCCGAACTGTCGCTGTGGAGCGCTGTGAGCAATTTCGACGACTCGGGGCTCAAGCACGTGCTGTGTACCGACGTCGGCCGCGACGGCGCGTTGACCGGGCCCAATGTGGCGCTATATCGCGAAGCGGTGAAGCGCCATCCGCACATCGAATGGCAGGCTTCGGGTGGCGTGCGCGACGCGCGCGACTTGCAGGAGCTCTCCGACGCGGGCGCGGCCGCCGCGATCAGCGGCAAGGCGTTGCTCGAAGAACTGATTCCCCTGAAGGAGCTCGAGCCATTCTTGCCAAACGCATAATTCCCTGCCTCGACGTGCGCGACGGCCAGGTCGTCAAAGGCGTCCGCTTTCGCGATCACCGCATCGTCGGCGAAATCCTGGAACTCGCCGCGCGCTATCGCGACGAGGGCGCCGACGAACTCGTGTTCTACGATATCTCCGCCAGCCCCGAGAATCGCTCGGTGGATCGTTCCTGGGTGACCCGGGTCGCGCGCACGCTCGACATCCCCTTCTGTGTGGCGGGCGGCATCCGTTCGGTGGTGGAAGCCGAGGCGGTGCTCGCGGCGGGCGCCGAAAAAATATCGGTGAATTCACCGGCGATCGAGACTCCGGATCTGATCAATGCCTTGAGCGAACGCTTCGGCGCGCAATGCGTCGTCATCGGGATCGACAGTCAAACCATCGGTAACGAGTACAAGGTGCAAAAGTTCACCGGTGACGTGCATCGCACCCGCGACGCCTCCCGGGCCACCCTCGATTGGGTGCAGGAGGTTCAGCGCCGCGGCGCCGGTGAGATCGTGCTCAATTGCATGGCGAGCGACGGCGTGCGCCAAGGCTATGACATCGAACAGCTGCGCGCAGTGCGCGCCGTGTGCCGCGTGCCGTTGATCGCCTCGGGCGGTGCGGGCAAGGCGGAGCATTTCGCACGGGTGTTCCAGTCCGCGGAAGTCGATGCCGCGCTCGCGGCCAGCGTGTTTCATTCGGGCGAGATTGCGATTCCCGACCTCAAGCGACAGTTACGAGCCGAAGGCATCGAGGTGCGAATATGACCGCACTCGACCCAAATCAACTCGCCTGGGACAAGGGCAACGGCTTGATCCCCGCCATCGTCCAAGACGCCGGCACGGGCGCGGTACTCATGCTCGCTTACATGAATCGCGAGGCGCTCATCGCGACGCAGACGAGCGGCCGCGTGACCTTTTGGAGCCGCAGCAAGCAGCGGCTGTGGACGAAGGGTGAGACGTCCGGCCATTTCTTGCAGTTGCGCGCGATCGCGCCGGACTGCGACGGCGACACCCTGCTGATTTTGGCCGAACCCAAGGGCCCCGCCTGTCACCTGGGCACGGCGACGTGTTGGGGAGAGAATCCGCCCCGTGCCGCCGCGCAAGGTGTCGGGTTCTTGGGTGTCCTCGAAGAGGTCATTGCACAGCGCATCGCCACCCAGCCGCCGGGCAGCTACACGGCCCAGCTACTCGCCGAAGGCCCACGGCGCATCGCGCAAAAGGTCGGCGAAGAAGGCCTCGAACTCGCACTCGCCGCCGTCGCGCAATCCGACCACGAGATCATCGGCGAGGCCGCCGACCTCTTGTATCACACGCTCCTGCTGCTCAAGGCCAAGAACCTGTCGTTGGGCCAGGTAGTCGCCGAGCTCGCTTCGAGGCACGATGCGCGGGACGAGTGAAACTGAACGTAAATCGGTACCTCATGTCATGGCCTGAGGGGACGAGAGCGAATATTGCCGTTCCTAATCGTGTGTGTTACGTTGATGGCAGATGAGTAAGACGGTTACCATTCGATTGAGCGAAGACCTGGCGTCCTGGCTCGAACAGGCGTCAAAGAAAACAGGCATCCCAAAAGGGCGCATCGTCCGAGAACAGCTCGAAAGAGCGCGAAGCAGGGGAAAGTCGCCGTCTTTCATGAGACTCGCCGGAGCGGTGCGAGGTGCGCGAAATCTATCGGCGCGTAAAGGCTTCTCTCGTTCTTGAAGGGTATCGCGGACACCGGATTCTTGGTGGCGTTTGCGAACGCCAACGATAAACACCACAAATGGGCGACGCGGATTGCGGCCGGCCTAACCGAGCCGCTTCTCACTTGCGAGGCCGTCCTCGCCGAGACGGCGTTCCACCTAGAGAATGCCGCATTGGCCTTGGCGATGCTACATGAGGGGTTGGTCGCGCTGGCGTTCGATTGCCGCGAACACCTTGCCCAGCTGCAACACCTGGCCGATCGGTATGCGGGCCGAAAGCCGGACCTTGCCGACTTGTGCCTCGTGAGAATGAGCGAGTTGTTCCCAAAACACTTCGTCATCACGATCGATCGAACCGACTTCCGGGTTTTTCGCCGCAACAAGCGAGAGACGATCCCAATCCTATGTCCGCCAGAACGTTGAATGAACTGCAATGCGAAGTGCTACGCTGCGATGATGAACTCTGAGCCGCCCGCCCGACGCTACGCCGACATGGCCGCGCTGTCGGCCGATCTCGCGAGCGAGATTGCCGCGAGTCTCCGCGCGGCGATCGCGACCCGTGGAACGGCGAGTCTGGTGGTGTCGGGCGGGCGCTCACCCGTGAAACTGTTCGAGTGTCTGCGCGTGCAGGCGCTCGATTGGCCGCAGGTCTGTATCGCCTTGGCGGACGAACGCTGGGTGGCTCCCGACGCTGCCGACAGCAACGAACGTCTGGTGCGCGAGCATCTGTTGAAAGACAAGGCTGCCGCCGCACGTTTTCTGGGTTTGAAAAATGCCGCCCCCACGCCGGATATCGGCGCGGTCTCGGCGTGGGAAACATTTGCCCGGGTCCCCCGGCCGTTCGATGCGGTGGTGCTCGGCATGGGCGACGATGGGCATACTGCATCGTTGTTTCCGGGCTCGCCGAATCTGGCGAGCGCGCTGAACCCGGCCGCCGTCGCGGGCTGCGTCGGCATGTGGGCGCCGACCGCGCCACAGGCGCGCCTGAGCTTGAATCTGACGGCGCTGCTTGATTCGCGCCGGGTCGTGATTCTCATCAGCGGCGAAGCAAAGTGGAAAACTTATACGGCCGCCTACGGGCCCGGTCCCGAAAAAGACATGCCGGTACGCGCGGTGCTGCGGCAAACGCGCACGCCGGTCGAAGTGAAATGGTCACCGTGAATTCATTAGCCTTTACCTCGAGGTCCCGAGCCTTGCTGACGTGCCATGCCTTGCTGACGAACTCTGCCTTGCTGACGACCTTTGCCTTGCCGACGTGCTATCCATGAACGCCAATGAAACGCCCCTGACCCCCGAGTTGCAGCTGGAGGACGACCGCACCGCGCTCAGCAAAGAGGCCCTGAAGAACGCGTTCCTCGACGATCTGTACTATGTGCAGGGGAAGTTTCCGGCGCTCGCCACGCGCAACGATTATTACATGGCCCTCGCCTTCGCGGTGCGCGACCGCTTGCTGCAGCGCTGGATCAGCACGGCGGCGATCTATACCGAAAAGGGCTCGCGCACGGTCGCCTATCTGTCGGCGGAGTTTCTCATGGGACCGCACCTGGGCAACAACCTGATCAATCTCGGCATCTTCGACCGCGTGAAGCAATGCATGACGGAACTCGGGCTCGACTTCGAAGCATTGGTTCAGCAGGAAGAGGAGCCCGGCCTCGGCAACGGCGGACTCGGGCGACTGGCGGCGTGCTTCATCGATTCCTTGGCGACGTTGCAGGTGCCGGCGGTCGGCTATGGAATCCGCTATGAATTCGGTATTTTCTCGCAGGAGATCATCGACGGTTGGCAGGTCGAGAAGACCGACAAATGGCTGCGCTACGGCAATCCGTGGGAACTGGTGCGCCCCGAATGGGCGGTCGAGGTGAAGCTCGGCGGCGCCGCCGAACAGTATCTCGATGAACACAACCGCCTGCGAGTGCGCTGGGTGCCGAATAAAATCGTCATCGGCGTCCCTTATGACACGCCGATTCTGGGCTACCACACCAACACTGCGAATACCTTGAGACTGTGGCGCTCGGAGGCTCCCGAATCCTTCGATTTCGCCATTTTCAACAGCGGCGATTACTATGGCGCCGTGAACCAGAAAGTCGCGTCCGAGAATCTGAGCAAGGTGCTGTATCCGAATGACGATCAGGCGCGCGGCAAGGAGCTGCGGCTCGAACAGCAATATTTTTTCGTCTCCTGTTCCCTGCAGGACATGCTGCGAATCCTGCGCACGCAAAAATTACCGGTGGAGAAATTCCACGAGAAATTCGCGGTACAGCTGAACGACACCCATCCGGCGATCGCCATCGCGGAACTCATGCGCCTGCTGGTGGACGAATCGCTCGTGTCGTGGGCGGATGCCTGGAGGGTCACGTGCAAGACCTTTGCGTACACGAATCACACGCTCTTGCCGGAGGCCCTGGAACGCTGGCCGCTTGAAATGTTCGGCCGCTTGCTGCCGCGCCACCTGCAAATCATCTATGAGATCAACGCCCACTTTCTCGAGGAGGTGCGCATCCGCTTTCTCGGCGACGAAGCGCGCATCGCCCGCATGTCCATCATCGATGAGAGCGGCGGCCGCTACGTGCGCATGGCGCATCTCGCGTGCATCGGCAGCCATGCCATCAATGGGGTCGCGGAACTGCATTCGGAACTGTTGAAGCGCGACGTGCTCAAGGATTTCTATGAACTGTGGCCGCAAAAATTCAGCAACAAGACCAACGGCGTGACGCCGCGGCGCTGGATGGTGCTGTCGAATCCGAAGCTCGCCGACCTGATCTCCGAACACATCGGCGACGACTGGATCACGGACCTCGCACAGTTGAAGCGGCTCGAGCCGCTGGTCGAGAATGCCGAGTTTCGCGCCCGCTGGAGGGACATCAAACACCACAACAAACAAGGATTCGCGGCGCTCGCCCTGCAGCGCACCGGCATCGTCATCGACCCGAGCTCGATGTTCGACGTACTGGTGAAACGCATACACGAATACAAGCGCCAGCATCTGCAGATGCTGCACATCGTGGCGCTGTATCACGCCATCAAATCGAACCCGGCGATCGAATTGCAGCCGCGCACCTTCATCTTCGGCGGCAAGGCCGCGCCCGGCTATCATCTCGCCAAGCTGATGATCAAGTTGATCACGGCAGTCGGCGAGGTGGTCAATCGGGATCCGGACGTGCGCGGCCGATTGAAAGTCGTATTTCTGCCGAACTTCAACGTCACCAACGGGCAGCGCATCTACCCGGCGGCGGATCTGTCAGAGCAGATCTCCACCGCCGGCAAGGAAGCCTCCGGCACCGGCAACATGAAATTCAGCATGAACGGCGCGCTCACCATCGGCACGCTGGACGGCGCCAATATCGAGATTCGCGAGGAGGTCGGCGCGGATAATTTCTTCTTGTTCGGGTTGAGCGCACATGAAGTCTACGCGCTCAAATCTCAGGGCTATCGGCCGATGGACTATTACGAGGGCAATCAGCGCTTGCGCGATGTGATCGATCTGATCCGCAGCGGATTCTTCTCGCGCGGTGACGCGGAATTGTTCCGGCCGCTCATCGACGGACTGCTGTACCACGATCCCTATTTGCTGCTGGCGGATTTTCAGTCGTACGTCGATTGCCAGGCCCGGGTATCCGAAGCCTACCTCGATACCGAGGGCTGGACGCGCATGTCCATTTTGAATACCGCGCGCAGCGGCAAATTTTCTTCCGATCGCACCATCCGCGAGTACTGCTCGGGAATCTGGCGGGTCGAGCCGGTGCCGATCGATCTACTCACACATGCGGCAGCAGGAATCGCATAGTGCGGCGCAGCGGCTCAGCCGCGCCCCAGAGGAGTTGATCCCCGACGGTGAATGCCGATAGGTACTCGCCGCCCATGGCGAGTTTGCGCAGCCGGCCGATCGGAATGTTCATGGTGCCGGATACCGCGGCCGGGGAGAGTTCGCGAATCGATGCGTCCCGCGTGTTCGGCACCACGCGCACCCACGGGTTCGCGCCCGCGATCAGCTCCTCGATCTCAACCAGTGGCACATCGCGATTCAACTTGATGGTCAGTGCCTGCGAGTGACAGCGCATCGCGCTCACCCGCACGCATATGCCTTCGACGGGCACCGGCTGCGCCTCGAGTCCCAATATTTTGTTGGCTTCGGCGCCGGCCTTCCATTCCTCGCGGCTCTGGCCCGTCCCCAGGTCTTTGTCGATCCAGGGAATCAAACTCGCGGCGAGCGGCACGCCGAAATGCTCGCGCGGCAGGTCCGCACCGGCGAGGACCTGGCTCACGGCACGATCGACATCGAGGATGCCGGCGGCGGGGTTTTGCAACAGCGGCAGGGCCGCCCGATGCACGACGCCCATCTGTTCCAGCAATTCACGCATGTTCTGCGCGCCCGCGCCCGAGGCCGACTGATAGGTCATCGCGGTGATCCACTCGACCAGTCCCGCGCGCATCAATCCGCCCACGGCCATGAGCATGAGCGACACGGTGCAATTGCCGCCGATGAAATCCTTGATGCCGCGCTCGCGTGCGGCCTGCATCACGGGCAGGTTCACGGGATCGAGGACGATGATCGAACTCGGCTGCATGCGCAGAGTCGAGGCGGCGTCGATCCAGTAGCCGTTCCATCCGGCGGCACGCAGGCGCGGATGAATGTCCGTGGTGTAATCGCCCCCCTGAGCGCTGATCAGGATCGGCAGCTTGGCGAGCTCATCGATGTCGTGCGCGTCCAAGACCCGCTTGGCGGCGGAACCAGAACCCGCGCCGACTCCGATGCTGGGCGCGGGCGCGCCCGCCTGCGAGGTGCTGAAAAAAGTCGGCGTGACGAACTCGAAGTCGCGCTCCTCGCGCATCCTGTCGAGCAGCACCGATCCCACCATCCCGCGCCAGCCAATGATACCTATGTTTTTCATGCGCTTCAGGGCTCTATGACGAATTCGGACGCCGGCGGACGGCGATTATAATTCGAAGCCATGGCATAGCCGTAGGCTCCGCAGTTCGCGATGAGAAGTACGTCTCCCTCCCGCGTCTTGGGCAGCCATCGATCCGCGCCCAACTCGTCGGCGGTTTCGCAGATTGGGCCGACCACGTTCACTTTCTCGAGTCCAGGCTGCTCGAGCCGGGTCAAATTCTGGATGTCATGATGAGCACCGTACAGGGCCGGCCGAATCAGGGAATTCATGCCGGTGGCGATGCCCACGTAGTGCACGTCGCCCTTCTCCTTCAGCTGCGTTACGACGGCCACCAGGACTCCCGCCTTCGCAACCACGAATCGCCCGGGTTCCATCCAGAACTCGAGGTGCGGGAATCGCTTGGCGATCGCGCCGACGCCGCGGTCGAGCTTCGCCAAGTCGATCTCACTGTGGCCGCTATGATCGGGTACGCCGATGCCGCCGCCGATGTCGATCACCTTGACGTGCGGAAATCGCGCCGCGAGCTCCGCCAGGAGCGTACCGGTCTCGGTCCAATTGTCGACGTTGAACACGCCGCTGCCGGTATGGGCGTGCAGCCCGGTGACGCGCACCTCGAGTCTCGAGGTCAGCGCAATCAATTCCTCGGCGGCGCTCAACGGCACCCCGAATTTCGCGTGGGCACCGCCGGTGCGCACATGCTGGTGATGGCCGCGGCCGATGCCGGGATCCATGCGCAGAAATATTTCCTTGCCGCGAAACACCTCCGGCCAGGCCTGGAGCGGATACAAGTTGTCGAGAGTGACATGCACGCGCTGCGCGAATCCGTATTCGTATTCCGCGCGCGGCGCAAAATTGGGCGTGAACAAGACGCGCTCGGGATCGAGGCCGGGCACGGAGGCAAACGCGTGCTGCAATTCTCCCTGCGACACGCACTCGAGCGTCATGCCATAAGCATAGGCGCGTCGCAAGAGTTGCGTGTGCCAGTTGGCCTTCATCGCGTAGGCCCAGCGGCTCACCGACTTCACGCGATGCAGGGCGGCGATGGCGGCATCGAGAGTCGCGGTGTCGTAGACATAGGCAGCGGACTCGCGCGCGGCGATGTCGAGCAGGCGACGCCGCTTGTAGGGCTCCTCCCACCAATTCGGGCTGCGCGCGGCGCTCTGCGGCTTGCCTGCGAACAACTGCTGCCAGGTGGGTCCCAACACCTTATCCGAACCGATGGTCTGGATCAGGCGCTCATGCAACCGTTCGACCAAGCGATCGCCCCGCGACTCATCGATCACGAAGGTGAAATTCAAATCGTTCGCCGCCTGGCTCACCAGGTAAATCTTTTGATCCTGAAACAACTCGAATGCCGCGCCCATTTCATGGAGGATGCCGCGGATGTTGTGCCCGAGAAGACTCAAGGAGGCGCACGGCCCCAAAATCTCGACTCGGCAGAGTTCCTGGAGCGCGGCCGTCAGCCGCTCGAGCGCCGCGGAGTCCAAGGTGTTGGCGGCGGGATCGAGCGAGACGGTGACGTTGGTTTCCGAGGTCGAGACGAGGTCGACCGACAGGCCCTGGTGTTTGAACACTTGAAAGGCATCCGCCAGAAAACCGACTTGATGCCACATGCCCGGGCTCTCCATCGACACCAGGGTGATGCCCTTCTTGATGGCGATGGCTTTGACCTGCGCGGCGCTGTCGGCGACGTTCGCTGAGATCACCGTGCCCTCGAGACCCGGCGCCTGGGTCGCGTAGACATGCAAGGGGATGCCGTATTGACGGACCGGCAGGATGCAGCGCGGATGCAGCACCTTCGCGCCGTTGCTCGCGATCTCCTGGGCCTCATCGTAATGCAGCGCGCGCAGCAGCCGCGCGGTGGGCACGGCGCGGGGGTTGGCGCTGAACATGCCGGGCACATCGGTCCAGATCTCGAGGCGCGCGGCGGCGAGCTTGGCCGCGAAATAGGAGCCGGAAGTATCCGAGCCGCCGCGGCCGAGCAGCACCGTGTTGCCGGCCTCGTTCGCGGCGATGAACCCTTGGGTGATCACCACCCGGTCGAGCGCTTGCCATTGCGCCTGCAATGCTGGATCGGGGGAAAAATCGCAGGTGGCCGACAATAGGCTCGCCTTGGCGGTGGCGCCGTGGCGATGTTCGGCGCGCAATACCTGACGGGCATCCGCCCAGGTGGTGTTGATGCCGAGCGAATTCAGAAAAGCGGCGCCCAAGGTGGTTGCCAGCAATTCCCCCATCGCCATGACACGGGCACGCACGCCGTCCGTCAGCGTGCCGCCCTCGGCGACCGCGTCCGCCAATTGCCGCAGTTCCAGGATGAAGTCGTCGAATTGGCGGCTCGGGACTATGCCCAAACGTTCGGCGAGTTCACGATGCTTGGCTTCGATGTCGAGCAACACCGCCGCGTGGGCGCCGGCGACGGCGGCGGACAGCAGGGACTCGAGCCGATCGGTGATGCCGGAGAGCGCGGAATGCACGATCACGGGCCTCAAGCGCGCCGCGATGCGGGCATTCACCACGCGGGCGATGTTGTGCCAGTTCCCGACGGATGACACGCTGGTCCCGCCGAACTTGAGCACCACCCAGGCTTTGCAGTTTTCTAGCACAAAGGTGCACCGACGGACTCGCGGGCGGCGTCGCCCTCGAGTGACGCGCCCAGGAACCGGCTCAGTCGTCTTCGAAAATGTCGCGAAGTTCTTTTTCTAGCTGGCGCTCGGCGAGTACGTCTTCTACCCGGCTCCACGCCGCTTTCCCGCGTTTACCGACCGCCGGTGCTTTAGGGCGCCTCTCGGTGCGCTCGAGCAGGGGGTCGAAGTCATGCGACTCTTCGGCTTCACCGAGAAATTCGTCGTCAATGTCGAAATGTTCGTCTTCGCGTTCACTCATTTTTCGAGAAAAGCCCTTCTCAGTAGGATCGATCCGTGTACCGGGTCACGCTCGCCACCCTAGGCCGGCGTCACTCACCGTTTGACCAAGAAGCAACTAGCATGCTTAAGGTCGGTGTGGCAAGTCTCACCGTCCAATATGTCAAGTTCGTGCCGGCGCCCCTCCGCCGAACCATATGCAAGTTATTTATAAATATCAATAGATTGAGAAATATTAGGGTCCTCAAGTTCCGGTACGGAACGAATCCGCGCGTGCCGGGAGCGCGCCCGTCGACACGGCCCGGTTAACCGCCGACAAGATGGCAAGCAGCGAGGCCGTGATGATGTTCGGGTGCATCCCGGCGCCAAACAAGGTGCGACGCGATCGCGTGGTGATCTCGATATACGAAACCGCCTTCGCGGCGCTCCCCTGGCCGCGCGAATGCTCCTCATAGGAAAGCACATCGAAAGGCAGCGCGATGGCGTTCACCATGGCGTCGATGGGGCCTGAGCCTTGGCCATGCCAGGTCTCGACCCGTCCCGCATTCTCCACTTGCAGGGTAAGGCGCTCGCTGTCCGCGCCGTCGGTCGACGCCGCCAGCTGATGGGAGCGATATACAAACGGCGTGCGGGGCGCCAAGTATTCGCTGCTGAACAGCTCCCATAATTCCTCTGAAGTCAGCTCCTTGCCGGTGATATCCGCGGTCGCTTGTACGACCTGGCTGAACTCGATCTGCAGCCGCCGCGGCATGACCAATTGATAGTCGCGCTCAAGCAGGTAGGCGACACCGCCCTTGCCGGACTGGCTATTGACGCGAATGATGGAGTCGTAGGAGCGCCCAAGATCGGCAGGATCGATGGGCAGATAGGGCACGTCCCAAATATCGGCATCGGTTCTCGCCGCGAGGCCCTTTTTGATCGCGTCCTGATGCGACCCCGAGAATGCCGTGAAGACGAGATCTCCGACATAGGGGTGGCGTGGGTGAATGGGCAATTGATTGCACGCCTCCGCGCAGCGCGCGGCCTCGTTGATATTGGAGAAATCCAGTTTTGGATCAACGCCTTGTGAGTAAAGGTTCAGAGCCAACGTTACTACGTCGACATTGCCCGTGCGTTCGCCATTGCCGAACAAGGTTCCCTCCACCCGCTCGGCGCCGGCCATGACGGCGAGCTCGGCCGCCGCAACCCCGGTACCGCGATCATTGTGCGGGTGCACGCTCAAAATCACCGCCTCGCGCCGGCCGACATGGCGCAAGAACCACTCGATCTGATCGGCATACACATTCGGGGTCGCCATCTCGACGGTAGCCGGCAAGTTCAAGATCGACTTTTTATCGGGGGTCGGTTCCCAGACCGCATTGACGGCGTCGCAAATCTCCACGGCAAAATCGAGTTCAGTTCCCGTGAAGCTTTCCGGGCTGTATTGAAAAATCCACTCCGTTCCGCGGTCTCGCAGCGCATGTTCGCGCACGGCTTCAGCACCGCGCACGGCGATGTCGATGATGCCGGCGCGATCGGTACGAAACACCACGCGGCGCTGCGCGACGGACGTCGAGTTGTACACATGCACGATGGCGCGCCGCGCGCCCTTCAAGGACTCGTAGGTACGCGCAATGAGTTCGGGTCGAGCCTGGGTCAGCACTTGGATAGTAACGTCATCAGGAATCAGCCGCAGATCTATGATTTCCCTTACAAAATCGAAGTCGGTTTGCGAGGCGGCGGGGAATCCGACTTCGATCTCCTTGAAGCCGATCTTCACCAACATGTCGAACATGCGGCGCTTGCGGGCCGCATCCATGGGTTCGATCAGCGCCTGGTTACCGTCGCGCAAATCGACACTGCACCAAGTCGGTGGGGCGGAGATGACACGGTTCGGCCAGGTTCGGTCGTAGAGGGCGACGGGAGCAAAGGGGCGGTATTTAGTCGACGGAATACGCAACATACAGGTTCTCTCGATGCGGCAGTCGTAGCGCCGTTTGGATGGAGCGGCGGGGTTCGTTCATTGCGGTCTTGTCAGCGCCGACCGATGGCGCGGGGGTGAGTGGCGCCTAGCGGCGCAGCAGCAGCGCAAGCGAAAGCAGGCATCGAGTGCCGGCGGCGTCAGCGGGAGACTTGCGGGTGCGGGTGTGCATGGGGCGGGAATCTAGCATTGCTGTAGTTGGGGGGCAAGATCTCGGAGCCGTGAATTTGGCCACCGCGCATGGCCTTGGGGTGAGAGGCAGTCCTGCGGCAACGGGGAGCAGTTGCCGCAGGACTGCCTCTCACCCCAAGTCCTTGAGTGCTGGGCAGATTGACGGCGCGAGGACTCGCTGCGCAGTCGGCAATTTTAGAGTTCGGCTTCGATGCTGGGACGGGCCGACGCGCGGCTAGCCGCGGCTAGGTCCAACCTTCGAGTTGACGCTTCACTATGGCGGTGAGCAGATCCGCGTGGCGATCCTCGTCGTTGAGACAGGGTACGAGCGTCAGGCGCTCGCCGCCCAGTTCGAGAAATTTATCACGGTACTCGATCGCGACTTCCTCCAGGGTCTCCAGGCAGTCCACCGCGAACGACGGCGATGCGACGGTCACCTTGCGCACGCCGCGCGCCGCCAGCACCTTGAGCGTGTCCTCGGTATAGGGTTGCAGCCACACCACCGATCCGAAGCGAGATTGATAGCAATGCGAATATTCATCCGGCGCGAGGCCCAAGCGCTCCACCAAGAGACGCGTGGTCTCATTGGCTTGCGCCTGATACGGGTCGCCTTCCTTGACATAGACCGCGGGAATGCCGTGATAGGAGAGCATCAAGTGGGAACGCTCGCCGACCTCGGCCCAATGCTCGAGGATCCTTGCGGTCAGCGCTTCGATATAGCCCGGATCGTCATAGTAATCATTCACGAAACGCGTCTCCGGCAACCAACGCCAACGCTGCAGCACTTGACTGGTGCGGTCGAATACCGAGCCCGTGGTCGATGAGCAGTACTGCGGATACAGCGGCAGTACCAGCAGTTTCTGGACGTTTTGCTCCGCCAAGACTCGAATGCCGCGGGCAATGCCCGGGTTGCCGTAGGTCATGGCGAGTTCGACACGCACGTCATCGCCGAAGGCCTCTTTCAGCCTCTCGCCGATTTTTGTGGTGAGCCGTGCGGAATAAACCAACAGCGGCGAGCCGCCGTTCATCCACACCTTGCGATAATTGCGCAAGGTTCTGATCGGGCGGAACGGGAGCACCACGCCATACAACAGGGGCAGCCAGACCAATCGGGAAGTGTCGATCACGCGCCGGTCGCCCAAGAAATCGCGCAAGTAGCGCTGCACTGCCAAATAGCTGGGCGAATCCGGGGTACCCAGATTGACGACCAGCACACCGATGCGTTCGGGCGTCGCCGCCGCCGCCGGCGCAGCGGCGCGATAATAGGCCATTGATCATCCTCGAGAGAAACCGCCCGCACAGTATAATGCCTGGGCGAATGAAGCCCTGCAGCGTGTATGTTGTTGAGTCCTGCTGAAAGCGATGCGCTTGGCTTGAGCTTGAGCGTCGCCACGCGCAGCGTCCTCGTCAGTCTACCATTCGCGCTATGGCTGGCGTGGGTGTTGACCAGGGGCCGATTCCCCGGCCGCACGCTGCTCGACGCCTTGGTGCATCTGCCGATGGTGCTGCCGCCGGTCGTGGTCGGTTACTTGCTGCTGGTGCTGTTTGGAATGCGCGGTCCGATCGGCGGATGGCTGCAACGCGCCCTCGGTATCCAGCTCATTTTCACGCGCAATGGCGCGGCTCTCGCCACCGCCGTCATGTCGTTTCCCCTCATGGTTCGGGCCATGCGAATTTCTCTGGAAAACGTCGATCGCGGCCTCGAAGACGCGGCGCGTACGTTGGGCGCGGGACCGATCGACCGCTTTGTAACTATTACGCTGCCCCTGATGCTACCCGGCGTCCTGGCGGGCGCGATCACCGCCTTTTCCGCCGCGTTGGGAGAATTCGGGGCGGTGATCACTTTCGTGTCGAACATTCCCGGTGAAACCCGCACTCTGCCGCTGGCGCTGTACACGGCGTTGCAGACCCCGGACGGCGACGCGGCGGCGGCCCGCCTCGCGATCATCTCGTTTTCCCTCGGCCTCGGCGGACTGCTGATATCGGAGTGGTTCGCGCGCGGCGTGCGACACTTGTTGGGTCGATGATGCGCCGCCGGATCGATCATGCTTAGGGTCGCCGTCAAAAAGCGCCGCGGAAACTTCTTGCTCGATGCAGAGTTCAACCTGCCGACGCCCGGAGTGGTCGCGTTGTTCGGCCGATCGGGCTCCGGCAAGAGTACCTTGGTCAACGTCGTGGCGGGCCTGCTCGGTGCGGATATCGGTCGAGTGGCGCTCGACGAGACGGTGCTGTTCGATACCGCGGCGCGCATCGATATGCCGCCGGAACGGCGCCGCATCGGCTATGTGTTCCAGGACGCGCGTTTGTTTCCGCATTTGAGCGTGGCGGGCAATTTGCGCTATGCGCAGAGGCGCGCGCCCGCGCAGGCCTTTGTCGGTCTGGGCGAAGTTTTGGACCTTCTGGATCTCGGCTCCCTCATGGAGCGACGCACGCACCAATTGTCGGGCGGCGAGCGGCAGCGGGTCGCCATCGGCCGGGCGCTCTTGATGCAACCGTGTCTATTGCTGTTGGATGAACCGCTGGCCTCGCTCGATGCCGCGCGGCGCGATGAAGTGCTGCCCTATCTCGAAACGCTGCGCGACCAGCTGGCGATTCCCATCGTGTACGTGAGCCACAATTACGATGAGGTGCTGCGGCTTGCCACCTACCTGGTACTCATGGACGCCGGCAAAACGGTCGCGCAGGGCGGCCTCGGCGAGATGAGCTTGAATCCGGCGCTGCGCATGATTGTCGGCGCGGACGCGGTGGGCGCGATCGTCGACGGCACGGTCCTCGGAGTCGATCCCGAGAGCGGATTGATGCGGGTGAGCGTGGGCCGCGGCGAACTCAAAGTGCAGGCGGTGCAGGTCGCCGTGGGCGGCAAGTTGCGAGTGCAATTGCTGGCACGGGATTTGATCGTGGCAACGGCAGTGCCGCGCAATTTGAGCGTCCGCAATGTGCTGACCGGCGTGGTGACGAGGGTGACGAGCGACGATGCCGAGTCGGACTTGGTCGGTGTGGATATCGGCGGTACGGTCATCATCGCGCGGGTGACCAAGGCTGCGACTCGCGAGTTGTCGCTGCGCGCAGGATTGCCGGTGTGGGCGTTGGTTAAGGCGGTGTCGCTGCGCGGGCGTTCGTTTTCGGCGCCGGGGGCTTCACGGCCCGGCGGAACGACCCAGTGACACCGGCCGGTGTGGAGAGAGCGGATTATTTTAGGCGGGTGCCGAGATGGAGGATGGCGACGATGTGGTCGTCGGGTTTCAGGCCGACGGCTGCCTTGACGTCGTGGTCGTACGCGGCGGCGCCGGTTTTCCACATCACGCCGTAGCCTAGATCATGTGCGGATAGAAACATGTTCTGGACGGCGGCGCTGACGGCGGCGAATTGTTCGATCTCGGGTATCTTGGTTTGTTCGCGGTTCACGACGCAGGCGACGACGACAATGGTTGGGGAGCGGTTGATCTTGTCGCGCTCCGCTGCAAGTTGCTCATCGGTCATTCCGGGCAGGCGTGCTCGTTTGGCCTCGGCGGCGGTTTTGATGAAGGCGTCGCGCATGGTGCCCTCGAGCACGATGAAGCGCCAGGGTTGCAGGCGACCGTGATCGGGGGCCCGGGCTCCGGCCTTCAAGATGCGATCGAGTTGCTGGGGTGTCGGGCCCGGTTCCGTCAGGCGCCCGGCCGAGGTACGTGAATCTAGGGCGGCGGAAAGTTCCATCGAGAGGTCCCTCAAGATTAAGAAATCGAGAATAAAGGATTAACGGCAAGATTTAACGATAGATCGGCTATGATCTGCCGCCGAGATCGTCCGGCGCGGCAAATGGGAATGCCCGGCCGGCGTCTCGAGAATTATACCCTTAGACTTCAAGGAGCCTTCAATGAAGCGTATCGTTTTCGCGCCAATCGCCGCGCTGGTGAGCGTGGGTGTGTTCGCAGCACCGGTCACCTATATTCTCGATCCGGCTCACACGTATCCGAGCTTCGCAGCGGACCACATGGGCGGCCTGTCGGTTTGGCGCGGCAAGTTCGATTCGACGTCGGGCAAGGTGGTCTATGACAAGGATGCCAAAAGCGGCAGCATCGAAGTCACAGTGGACATGGCGTCGATCGACTTCGGCATGGCAAAGATGAATGAGCATGCCAAATCCCCGGACATCTTCGATGTTGCGAAGTACCCGACTGCGGTATACAGCGGCAAGTTCACCAAGTTCGTCGGTGCGACTCCGGTGGAAGCCGAAGGCACTCTGACAATGCACGGCGTGACCAAGCCGCTCACCCTTAAGATCAATTCATTTCTGTGCAAACCGAACCCAATGACCAAGAAAGAGGTTTGCGGAGCGGACGTGTCGGCGACCCTGAATCGCAGCGATTTCGGCGTGAACTACGGCGACAAGTATGGGTTCAAGCAGGAAGTGACGCTGCAGATCCAAGTCGAAGGCAGCCCGGCGAGCTGAGCCTCGCGCGGGAAGCGTTCACGCGAGCGAAGTTAGACCCTGGCAGCCTCTTTGAATTGGCCCGGCGTGTGTGACCCGCGCTGGGCCAATTTTTCTGACCCAAGCCCTGATTCAGCTTGCCGTCGCCGCGGGGCCGATTTATTTGCCAGTGAGCCGTGCCGGCTCTACTATCCATGGTCTCGCAATGCAAGCAGCAGCGTGACTTGGTGATCTCCAATGATTCTGAGCAGCCCGGAACGGATCGCGATATGCTCGGCGCGCGGTTGGTGGGGCGATCGCACAGTCGATGACGTATTCCGCGAAGCGGTGCTCGAGGCCGGTCCACAGCTTGCCTTGGCGGACCCCCCGAATCGAGAGTCCCTGGTAGGCGGCCCACCGCGAAGATTGAGCTTTACCGCGCTCGATGCCGAGGTCAACCGGCTGGGCGCATTGTTGCTCGCCATCGGCCTGCGCAAGGACGATGTGCTCGCGGTGCAGCTCCCGAACATTGTCGAATCCGTCGTCGCGTTTCTCGCCTGTGCGCGTCTCGGAGTGGTTTTTTGCCCGATCGCCACCCAATTCCGCGCTCATGAGCTCGAATACCTGCTCGCCAAGTCGCGTGCGCGGGCGGTATTGACGGTCGAGCGGGTGCGCGAGGCACGCTTCGTCGAACGATTCCTGGGCTTGCACGACAAGATTTCGACGTTCGAGAAACTGATCATCGCCGGGCAAGGGCCGTCAATCGGCTTTACGGTACATGGCGAAGCTGAATCCGCGCTCGCGCCGCAAACCGCGGCATTGCAATCATATCTCGCGGCTATCCGCATCGATCCCAACGACACGCTGACGCTCTGCTGGACATCCGGCACCGAGGCACGACCCAAGGGCGTGCCTCGGCACCACAATCATTGGATTGCGAACGGCGAAGCCTGTTCGGAAATCGGTCAGATCAAGCCGGGTGACGCCATCCTCAATCCGTTCCCGATGATCAACACGGCGTCCATCGGCGGGATGGTCATACCATGGCTGATGAATCATGCCACGCTGATCCAGCACCACCCGTTCGATCTGCCAGTGTTCCTCGCGCAGGTCGCCCAGGAACGCATTGCGTATACGGTGGCGCCACCCGCCATCCTCTCCATGCTGCTGAAGAGCGAAGAGCTGCTGCGCGGTACGGACCTTTCGGCCTTGAGGGCGCTGGGATCGGGATCGGCTCCGCTGCCGCCGTGGATGGTAGAGGGATGGCAAACCCGCTTCGGCATCTCGATCGTCAACATTTTTGGCTCGAATGAAGGTTGCGCGCTATACAGCACCGGCGAGGATCTTCCCGATCCCCACGATCGAGCGCAGTTCTTCCCGCGCTTCGGTGTCGCGGGATTCGAGTGGTCGTCGTCATTCGCGCACAAAGTGCGGACCCGCCTCGTCGATCTCGACACCGGACGTGAAATTACCGCGGCCGGCAAGCCGGGGGAACTTCGCATCGATGGCGCACTTCGATTCGACGGCTACTGGGAGGAGCCCGAACTCACCCGCCTGTGCTTCGATGAGGAAGAATATTTCAAGTCGGGCGACCTCTTTGAGATTGCCGGCGACGGAGCGCTCGCGCGTTTTTATCGCTTTATCGGCCGCGCGAAGGATTTGATCGTGCGCGGCGGCATGAAGATCGCGCCAGCAGAGCTTGATTCGTTGCTCGAAGGCCACCCGCAAATCCGCGAAGCGGCCTTTTGCGCCGTGCCCGACGAAGTGCTCGGCGAACGTGTCGGAGTGGTGGCCGTGGCGGCGCCCGGGCAAAGCGTGAGTCTCGACAGCCTCATCGAGTACCTGCGCGCGCTCGAGGTCGCGACGTTCAAGCTGCCGGAACGGCTGTGCACGGTCGATGAATTGCCGCGCAACGCCCTCGGCAAGGTGCTGCGCCGCGAATTGCCGAGGCTGTTCAGCGACGGCTGATGTCGTGAGTCAAGGCACTAGAAGCGCTCGTACGACGGGTCCGCGGAGTTCTTGCTTCCCATGCGCATGCCGGCCGTCGCCGGATTGAAATAACCCAGGCACCAGCCTTCTTTCGAAGGTGTATCCCGGTTCCAATCGAACACGGTGCGCCGATGCGCAATCTTCCATTCGCCGCTGCGGCACTCGAAGCGGTCGATCAGCCTGCCGCCCGTAAAGGTGTCCACATCGTTGCCCTCCGACTTGAAGCGCGCGAAAGTCCAAACGTAGGTCTCGACATAGGCGACGTCGCCCCGGAGGTCGATGAAGCTGCTGCCGAGCAGGTGTTGCATGACTCCCATGGCGCGAACTTTCGGCATGGCGTGCTCGACATATTCATGCGCGTTGCCGTGGAAGTTGCCGCCGTGTTCCTCGATTGCATCGGCGTGATAGCAGCGTTTGAGCAACGCAGCATCCGCGCGGTCGATACCGCGCGCATAATCGCCCAGCACTTCGCGGATGGCGTCGCGGGCCAGCACCCGGTCGAGTGCCGCCTGTTTGTCGGTCGTCGAGTGAGACATCAAATTTTCTCCCGGCGGCCACATACCAGTTGTAAAACGCCGCGCAATGATGTTGGATAGCGTAGAGTCACTGGTATTATAAGACTGATGGAGGCGGCTGACATGGGGACCTGGCGCAAGATCATCGCGTTACTGGTCGTCGGGGGACTCGTTGCAATCAGAGCCACTGCGGCGCTCGCCGATACCGACGCGCAAAAGCTGGCAACCGCCCGGGATATGATTCAGGCGTGGAACACCCTGAACTGGGCCCATGTGATCGAGTTGTTCGCGGACGACGGGGTGCTGCACAGCATGATGACCGAACCCGTGGTCGGCCGCGAGGCGATCAAGCAGCGCATCATGAGCCTCGGCGCGGGCATCAAGCGCATTGAACTGAAAGTCCGGCGCATCGGTGTCATCGACGGCCAGGTGGTCGTCGAACGGGTCGATGACTTTGACTATAACGGCCACGCCGGCGCGGTACCGGTCGTCGGCGTACTCGAGATCGACCATGGCCGCGTCCGGGAATGGCGCGAATACTACGATCGCGCGCAGCTGCTGAAGGCCATGGGCGCCGACCGGGAGGCGGCCGCGCACTAACGGCGCGTACCCGATAATGAACGCCACCGAGATCCTTGCTTTCGCCGAGCGCTTCGTTGCCGCCCTGGAACGAGGCGACGGCGCGGAGGTGCGTGCTTTCTATGCCGCCGACGCCCGCATCTGGCACAACACGGATGGCGTCGAGCAGACCGTCGAACAGAATCTGAAGCTGCTCAACTGGTTCGTCCGCAACATGTCGAGCCGCCGTTACCGGGTCACGCGCCGCGCGGCTCTGGAAGATGGGTTTCTGCAAACGCATGTGCTCGAAGTGACGCGCCTCGATGGCCAATCGTTCCGACTCGATGCCTGCGTGGTGGTGAGGATGGCCGATGCCGTCATCGTGCGACTCGATGAATATATCGATTCGGCCCAGGCTGCCGCCATGGCAGGGCCGCGCCGGCCGCCGGCTTCCGCAACGGTGATCCGCCAATGAATGCAGCCGACGCCATGCCACGGCCACCGTGGTTCCGCCCCGGCATACCGGCGCGCGACGACTGTGTGCTGCGCGGGCTGCTCGACTCCGGGGCCGAGCGCCATCCGCAGCGTCGAATCGCGCTGTTCGAAGACGGCTCGACCTGGACCTGGCGGGAATGCCGCGAACAGACTCGCGCCATGGCCGCCGGGCTGCAGCGCATCGGCATCCGCCGCGGCGATCGCGTAGCGGCTTGGCTGCCGAGCGGTCCGCGCATGGTGCTCAGTTGGTTCGCCGTGAATTATCTCGGCGCAATCTTCGTGCCGTTGAACACCGCCTACCGCGGCCGAATACTCGAACACGTGATCAACCAGTCCCGCGCCCGCCTGCTGATCGGCCATGGCGAACTCATCGATCGGCTGCAGGGACTCGAGTTGCCGAGGCTCGAGCGCATCATTGCCGCCGGGGCCGAAGGAGATGCAGCTTGGAGCAACGACACGGACATTCCGTTCGATGACTCCGTGCACGCAGATCCCTGGGACCCCCAGATGATCGTCTACACCTCCGGGACCACCGGAGTTTCGAAGGGCGTGTTATCGCCTTACCTGCAGTTGTATACGACCTCGGTCGTGAACTACGGATACTTGCGCGACGGCGAGGCCATGCTGGTGAACCTTCCCTTGTTCCACATCGGCGGCACGAGCGCACTGTACTGCACGCTCGTGCGCGGCGGCATGTTCCATCTCGTCAACGGTTTCAGTTCCGAGCGCTATTGGGATCAGGTGCGCCGCGGCAACTGTGCCGCGACGTCGGGACTGATCGGGGTCATGGCCGCCTTCCTCGCCAAGGCGCCGCCCCGCAGCGACGATGCGGACAATCCGCTGCGCTGTATGAC
>Ga0116229_10001458_pt1 | contig 37094 bp, 35 predicted proteins | sample S1TSphgellanicum_3_FD_87313 | JGI IMG/M metagenome (GOLD analysis project Ga0116229, IMG submission 87313) | Host-associated microbial communities from peat moss isolated from Minnesota, USA - S1T2_Fc - Sphagnum magellanicum MG | ecosystem: Host-associated > Plants > Peat moss > Unclassified...
AGTTCCGCGTATTGGAGCGTCACCAGTGGCGCGGCATGGACTTTGCCGCGCAGGCGAAATCTATTGAGGATTTAACAAAGAAATACAGCGTGGACTATATCGGCATCGACTCGACCGGCCTCGGTCAGGGCGTGTTTCAGTTGGTGCGCCAATTCTTTCCCGCCGCGCGTGAAATCAAATACTCCCCCGAAATCAAAACCGCAATGGTACTCAAAGCCAAAGACACCATTACCAGCGGACGCCTCGAATACGACACCGGTAGCACGGACATTACCCAAAGCTTTATGGCCATTCGTAAAACCATGACCGCCAGCGGCAATCGCTCAACCTACGAGGCGAGCCGCAGCGAAGAAGCCAGCCACGCGGACGTCGCCTGGGCAATCATGCACGCCCTGTTAAACGAACCGCTTACCGCCGCCAGCGGCAACGACAGCCCGAACATTTTGGAGTTTTACTGATGAGCAAGCGCAGGGGCCGCAAGGCATTAACGACACAAAAACAAGCCATCCAGCCCGAGCAACAGGCGCAGGCGTTCACCTTTGGCGATCCGTCGCCGGTGATGGATAAGCGCGATATTCTGGATTACGTGGAGTGCATCGGAAACAGCCGCTGGTATGAGCCGCCGGTGAGCTTTGACGGACTGGCCCGCAGCCTGCGCGCCGCTGTGCATCACAGCTCACCGATTTACGTAAAGCGCAACATTTTAGCCTCGACATTCATCCCGCACCCGCTGCTCAGTCAGCAGGAATTCAGCAAGTTTGCACTGGATTATCTGGTGTTCGGGAATTCCTTCGCGGAGCTGCGCCGAAATGCTTTAGGGCAACCGCTGCGCCTGGAAACGTCACCGGCTAAATACACACGGCGCGGGACCGAGCCTGGCGTGTATTGGTTTACGCAATACTGGAAGGAGGCGCACGAGTTTGAAAAAGACAGCGTGTTTCACCTGATTGAGCCGGACATTAATCAGGAGCTGTACGGCCTGCCGGAGTACCTCAGCGCGCTAAACAGCGCCTGGCTGAATGAGGCGGCGACGCTGTTCCGCCGCAAGTATTACCAGAACGGCGCGCATGCCGGATACATTCTCTACATGACCGACGCCGCCCAAAGCAGCAGCGACGTGGACAAAATGCGCCAGGCAATGCGTGATACCAAAGGGTTAGGAAACTTCCGCAACCTGTTCATGTACGCACCCAACGGCAAAGCGGACGGCATCAAGATTTTGCCGCTTAGCGAAGTGGCAACGAAAGACGATTTTTTCAATATCAAAAAGGCCAGCCGCGATGACCTGTTAAGCGCGCACCGCGTGCCGCCGCAGATGATGGGGATTATTCCCGACAACGCGGGCGGGTTCGGGGATGTGGAGAAAGCAGCCAAGGTCTTTGTGCGCAACGAGCTGACACCGATGCAGGAGCGGATGAAAGAAATCAACCAATGGTTAGGCGTGGAGGCTATTCAGTTCCAGCCTTACCAGCTTGACGCCTCGTAACGCTGCCCCCTTCGAAGAGCCGTCCACCTGGGCGGCTTTTTTCGGCCTACCGCCAAGCCATTTCGCAACCTCAACCGCCCCGAAAACACCCCCCACCTAAAGCACCTCAGACGCACGACACGACACGACGCGCGCACGCTAATTCACCCCTGAATCTGATTTTCGATGCCGCCACCCCCTGCGTGCGACTGGCTGCGCCTGCGCTGTACGTCTACAGGGGTCAGCGCGCAATACTTTCCCCGCCGCGCCTGCCCGCTTTACAGGCTGTTTTTAATGCAGTTGCACGATCGTAAAAAAACCAGGCTGGGCCTGGCTCTTTGAGTGGATTGCGATCCTATTTGGATCATGCGAATCCATGCGCCTTATGCATGCAGAGTAGGGGACAGGCAATTTCACACCTCTTCTGACCATAAATCATCCGATTCTAACTCTCCGGTATGACTGCTTAACGCCAGATCGGCCATATCAGAGATCATGTCTACCACAATTCCGAATTCGTCTTTACTGCACTGCGCGGTCATCGCAATATCGGCGACAAGTCGAATACGGATAAGTGCAAGTTCTTGCATACGGGAGGATTCCATTGCCTGCCTTTAAGTAATACTGTTTATATGTACAGTATATTAATGTAATGAAAAATTAATTCCAGAAAAATCTTAGTGTTGCACTGTTGTTTTAAGCCAAATTTTAGAGCGTTAAAAGCTGAAATCCCGCGTGCTACGTGGCCTCGGTAGTGTTTCGTTATACTCTGGAATTCGTTAAAAATTAGTAAAAATCTGCCCAGCCTTTAAGGGGGCCGTAGTGGATAACCTGCTTATCTATGATGATTGTTGCTCCTCTTGTCAGTGACTCTAACTCCCATTTTTCAGCCGTGATGCCCTTAACGGCCAGTTCATGCCGGATCAATGGAATTCTCGCCCGCTCTGCCTCGGTCAACCTGGCTGACGGGGCCACTTCTCGGTACTTAAACGGGTTAACACTTCTCTGTTTACGATTTACCCTTGGTGAATCCTCCTTAACACGCGCCACAATCGCCCTCACGGCGGCAGTGTCGGTCCAATCAATCACCATATGCTGTTGGTTTAATAATGCCTCTGAGTGGCTCCCAGCCTCGCCACCGTGGCTATTGGTTCCCGCAGTGCTTTCGACCAACCCACAGTTATTGACAGGACTCCGAGGCGCGCCAGAGGCGCTTTTTAAAGTCAAAAGCTCAACGTCAACGGCAGAGGAGACAATCCGCCATTGCGTTGTACGGGTTTCAAATACGTTGGATTCCCCTAAGTGCGGGGCAAAGATGCCCACAACCTTTTTCACTTCCTCGTCATAGGCGTTTAGCTCGTCTGCAGTGCGGCGAGCCACGCGCACAGTCTGGCTTTCGCGTGGCGTGTTTGCTCCGCCCTGGGCCTCAATATAGGCGGCAAAATTCCCCGCGTCGGCTGCGGCTCGCACGGCTTCCACTTCCTCGTCGAAAGTATCGGTGAGGTTAAGTGAACGAATGCGCCGGCACTCACGGTAAGCGCCCATTGCAGGCAGGCCGATTGAGTGGAATTGAGGGATGCGCCAGGTTGCCGCCCAGGCAGTAACGGCGGCGGCAGCGTCGGAAAGTAGCTCGCCTGTTTCAAAGTCGCGATCGCCTTCCAGCGCGTAGCCATCAATATTTTTAGCAATGTACTTTGCGATATAACCGGCAGCGCCGCCTTTGTTCATATGCTTGCAGTCAAAGCGGTTCTTTGCGGCCCCGCGCTCGTCGCCATCTTCTTTCATGGCGTATTTGCGCATGATGTCGATAATCTGCTGGCGCTGGGAGCGCTTGGCGAACAGCATCATGTGCCAGTGCGGCGTCGCGTCGTGGTGTGGCTCAACAACGCGCATACCGTAAACTTTCAGGTTGTTGTCTTTAAACGAGGTGCGGATCTTTGCCCAAACTTTGCAGAGATAGCGCTGGCCATCTTTTGGCGTGTAAGCCTCTTTATCCCAGTTATGATTAAACTGAACGCGCTTTTCAGCGCCTACGGTGCGCGTCGGGTGATATTTTGAGGGGGTGGTGATAGTAATGAACATGCCCACGTCGCCATTATCTGCGGCGTATTGTTCAGTAAAGGCGATGGTGTTCATTAGCTCCATACGGCGAATCTCAGGATTCGAGATACTGGCCATTACCTTTTCAATCAGGCTGAAACGCTCGCCGGTTTCGGTGTTTTCAAGCTCACAGCTTTTCAGGTATTCAAGGTTCGACAGGCGGCGCGCTTTAACTTCGCGGATTGCTTGGATGCTGGCATAGGCCGATGCAGCTTTATCGCGATTGACTGAACCAATAGCAATCAGCAACGCTTCACGCCACTGCGTGCGCTGGGCCTTGAATTTCCGCTCCCACCACTCCGCATTGACCAGGCGTGACAGACTGGCGATTGCCGCACGGGCATCCATTTTGCCTTTGCGATAACGCACCCAGTGCATCGGCTGCACGTTGAACGCACGCGCCATGCCTGCAATATGGCCGTATAACTCAGACTGCGTCCGGTTATCAAAAAGCACTGCGTTATCGCCCTCATTTGCCGCGATCAACGCTTCGCACTTTTCCTCATAAATCTGCATTAACTGACCGGCCACGCGCATGCACAGGTTTTTTAACTCTTTGTCTTTCATGCCTGGCAGGCGGTTGTATTGGTCAGCCTCAGAGAGGAATAGCAGGGAGGCGTCGGCGTCCATAAAGTGCGCGTTATTCACGGACTCGACGCGGGGCAGGATTGACCGGCTCAGCGTGAAAATAAGGTACTTATTTGCCGCGTGATTGCCCTTTTCTTTCAAAAGGTATTTGTGACGACTCAGAAACTTTGCGGCCAACTCATAAGGTAGCGTTTTAACCTTTGCTAAAACGGCTTGCCCCTGATGGAACTCATCACGGGTAAGCGGTCTTTCCGGCCCTGCAATAGCAGGGCGCGGGGCGTTCCACGGGTAAGCCCATTCAACAGCCTGGGTCATTGAGACTCAGTGCCGCGATAGTGTTTGCCCTTAATCTCGAATATCTCCTGGCAAGGCACACAGCGGGAAACGCCTATCAACTTCTCACGGCGTAAAGCAGGAATGGCCTCCTCGCAGTTTTCACAGAAAAACGCTGATGCAGTAACCGGCTTATTCACTGCCGCCTTGATATGACGCTCTAACGCTTCGGCCTGGCGTGCCTGTTCTAAATCCATAGAATCAGCCATTAGTGGATCTCCTCAGACTCGTTGCGGACTCGGTCAGCTTCCTGACGCAACGTCTCGACGGCCCCGCGCCCGTCGATTTCGTTTTTAACAAGGAATGCCGCAAGAGCCTCAAGCCTTGCAGCGAATATGGCAGAGACGTTTTTACGTTCGTCCAGACGAGCGTCGTTTAGCGCCAGCAAAAAACCTTCGTGAGCGGTAGGAGTCTGAACCGTTTCTGTTCCCACTTTTATATGGAGTGTTTGAATATTTCGCATGTATATTTTTCCTGTTTTTAGGCAAAAGAATGCCCGACGCTCAGAGCGCCTTTAATTTAAAAAAGGGGAGTTAGTGGTTAGTTTTTATCTTGCAATCGTCTTCACTGATAAATCTTGGCAGCGTGCCCGTGAAATCAATTAAAGAATTCAGCGCAGAAACCACTTTTAAGCGTTCGGAATTATTCAACTCCCGGAACTTCAGAGTTAAATGACGCTCTTTCAATCCAGCCATAAAGCACAATGCTTTTTTCATGTGCGGCGGAGTGGTATCAAATGTCTCCTGCGCCACATTCTTTCGGGTGCCTATCATTTCTTTAATGCGAGAAATATGTGTAAGGCCAATCTCTCTTTGTTTTTCATCTGCAAGTAACATAGATGCCTCAACTAAATAAACGCTGAAAGAACGTCTTTTGCTCTACTGCCGAACTGACTTTCCGTGCTGGATTCCAACGTTTACCGCTCGGTAACTCTATCCAGCCGTGACCGAAATGTCTGGATGGGCTTTGCTGCTTTAATAATGGTGCAATTGAAATAGCCATGACTTTCCTTAGCTTAAGCCGATTGACGCGCCCAGCCCGCTAATCACTTCGGCGGTGGATGACAACGCAGGGTTAGAATGAATACGCGCTTGTAACGATATTCCAGCCAATGTCAGGCAACGGATCGCAGAATTAATGCCTGCAGTGAAAGTGCTATGACGACTTGCTGTCATGCGTTCACTTGATACAGCTTCGGCGGCTACGCTTCCGATTGCGGCCGTTGCTTTCATCACATACACCGGTAGCTGTTCTGCAGTCATTTCATTTACTGGCACTGACGGCAGGCAATTAATCTGAGCCAGCATCCCATCTAACAGCGTCGGGTCTTCGGTCAAATCGGTTAACAACATCAAGTCTTCGATAGTGAGCTTGTGTGCCTGGTCAGGGTTTAACTTATTGCGCAGCACCTGTGCAGTGATCTCAGCTTTGGCCGCTAGCTCTTTCAGATTGTGGCTCAAGGCAAACTTTCTACAGGCTTCGTCAAAGTAATGATGTGTGGAAACTTTATAATCAAACATGATTAACTCCTCAAAACTTGCATAATCAAGTTATGGTTTGATATATCGACATTTGACGGCCTGTTGGCGATTTTTCTCGCGCCAGGCGGCAACGTTAATAAGAGCGATGCCGTGTTTTTCCATTACATCGGTGCGCTCTTTGCCGGTTTCCTTGCAGGTGATAGTGCGTTTTATTGTCGTTGTCGGAGTAGGGGCCAGGAGCACTACGCCATTAGCAATCCATTTCTCTAAAAGGGAATCACTAATGCGGTTTGCTGCAGCGAAATCTTTTTTGGACATCGTCGCTGAGGCATTCATAACAACGGCTCGTTCTACGGCGCTGTTTAATGCCTGGCTTAGTGAAGGCATCAACAGTGCTGTAATGCCTTCTATAAATTCTTTAGACCCAAGTAAGTCAGATGCGAGCTGAGTATTTGCATTTTCAGTTTGCATAACGCAGTATCTCCTTTTGTCGTTCGTGTTCTATGGTGTTACATGTGGTGTGTTGTCACTTTAGATCGCAAAAACGATTTGGTAAATGTTTTTTTATCACTTATCGGTGGTTTTTATGGTCATTGAGAAGGCGGGTAGCTCACAAGTCATTGAAAGATTGATGTCTTCTTATGGTGTGATGTCTCAAAAATCTTTAGCTGAGTCATTAGAGATCCCTGCTAATAATATTAGTGGTTGGGTACAACGCGACAGCGTGCCCGGTAACGCAATTATCAAATGCGCGCTGGATACAGGCACCGATCTAGAATGGTTAGTGACGGGTAAGCTTGCAAATGCAAGTTCACTGAATGATGAGCCAGGCAAGAAAGGAAAAGTGCTGCTTGATGAAATTCTTGCTTCTGGTGGAAAGGCAGTTTTAAGGCGTATTTTGGACTCCTACGGTTTTCATACCCAGAAAGAGCTTGGTGACTTATTAGGCATTTCCTCCGGTACAATCAGTACTTGGGTCAGACGTGATTACTTTCCTGGAGATGTAGTTATTACCTGTGCGCTGGATACAGGAGTATCTCTTGAATGGCTTGCGACAGGTAATACAAAAGCTATGTCAGCAATAGCTCAATCTATTGCTAATCAAAGTACAATCATCAACGTTGAGAAGAAACTATTAATTGCAGGAAAGCTAGAAGCACAAGGGTATTGTGCTATCGATGATAGCTTCTTGCCTGATGGTGTTGATAGAGAACATACTTGCTTGATACGGGGTGGTCGTAAGTCATGGCTTGTTGATTTAAGTGCTAAAGAAATTTCCAACGGCAGTTGGTTATTAGATATTGATGGGATCATGGATGTTTACAGTGTATCCAGAATGCCAGGAAATCAATTGCGTGTTACTGGATATGACACTGAATTTGATTGTGCAGTTAATCAAGTCATTGCAAAAGGTGTTGTGGTTTTAACTATTAGTCAAACTATATAAGGATGTATTGTGGAAACTTCTGCTTTTATTTATATCAATGCTAAAAAAGTAATCAATGCTTACTCTATCTACCAGGTAAGTGAAAGTGAATTACATCTTCAGGGAATCTGTAGTAGAAGCAACAGCCTTAGAACATTCCGTAAGGATAGAGTATTAAAAGAGTGTAGCTCTCTTAATGAGGCGATTTCACTTCTTAGTGATTACCCTGTATCAGAACATGAATTTTTAGTAAGTAAGCCGAAGAAAGCTAACCTGTTTGAGGTTTGCTTCACTGGGTTTAAGAAAGATGATAAAGAACGACTCACTGCGATAGCTACCGAAAACAAAATGTCTGTACGCAGCTCTGTGACTCAAAACCTTCAGGTGCTTTGTTGCGGGTACAATGCCGGGCCTACAAAGGTTTCTGCTGCTAGGATGAAAGGAGTGATTATACTTGATGAAAAACAATTTCACTCCTTAATCGAAACAGGAGAATTTCCTGATTTTTGATTTTTTTACTAAATAATACATTAAATTGTGGGGTAAAATGGCTCTTAAAAAAATAATCAGTATAGGGTTTGAACTAGCCTCAGAAGCTGTTCAGCACGAAGGCTTAGATTCCGGTATAAGCCTTCTTGATTGGGATGTAATTTTATATAAACCAAACTTTCTAAATAAGTATTGTTATTCTTCAGATAAATATAGAGGAAAGCCTACATTAGATGATGAGGAATCTCATAAATTTAAACAATATTGTGCACACTGGTATCGTGAAATTTATGACGCTGTTAATAATGGCAAGTTAGTTATAGTATTTCTTTCTGAACTTGAAGAGGTATACATCGCAACTGGAGAAAAAACGTATTCTGGAACAGGTAGGAATAGACAAGCTACCAGGATAGTAACTTTAGCGAATAATTACTCTTCTATACCAATTGCATTGAACCCAGTAGCAACAAAAGGAAAACTCGTTAAGTTGCTGCCTAAAGGTACCGAGCATTTATCATCGTATTGGAAAGACTTTTCACACTTATCATTCTTCAATGTTGTTATATCTGGAGAAAAAATTAAGCCAATATTACAAACAAATACGGGCGGTAAAGTTGTTGGTGCAGAGTATCATAATCCAGGAGGAAATGGATCCTTGATATTATTGCCTAACCTGGATTTTTATTCGGATGAGTATTTTATTGAGAATGAAGATGGTGAGCATGAATGGTCTCAAGAAGCTGATGAATTTTCCGAGAAGCTAGTAAAAGCAATTATATCTATTGATAAAGCAATTCATAGTTCAGGAGTTCAAACTGCAGAGCCTGGTTGGGCATTGGTGGATGAATATAAACTTTCGAATGAGATAACAATTACCAAAAAAGTAAATGAAATTGAAGTTGAAATAAAAGAATCACTCCTTGCTAAAAGTCTTCTTGAAAAGCAGTTAGCTGAGCTAGGCCGAACAAGAAGTTTGCTGTATGAGAAAGGTAAGCCTTTGGAGCATGTAATTTTAGATGCTTTAAGATTAATGGGATTTACTGCATCTCCTTTCGAAAATGCCGACTCTGAATTTGATGCAGTTTTTGTAACTGAAGAGGGCAGGTTAATAGGAGAAGTTGAAGGAAAAGACAATAAAGCCATAAATGTTGAAAAATTAAGGCAGTTATCAATGAATATACATGAAGATCTTGCAATGGAACATGTATCGGAGCCAGCTAAAGGTGTCTTATTTGGTAATGCATATAGACTTACACCACCATTGGAGAGGGAGTGTGCTTTCACTGCGAAATGTATTTCTGCAGCGGAACAGTCATCCACAGCATTAGTCTCAACCGTTGAATTATTCAAAGTTGTACACTCACTTCTCGAATCACCTGATCCTGAATATGCTAAAGTGTGCCGTTTCGCTCTTCTTAATACGAGTGGATTAGTAATATTTCCAGAGCGAAATGTAGGATAATTTGCATAAAAAAAATCCAAAGTGAGGTGTGAAAACCTCACTGAGTCAACACAATCTACCGTATTAAATTTGTAGCCTATTTGTCGCCACTTTACTATGTATCCTATTGTTTTAATTGATTTTAATTAGTATTCGGTCTTTTTTTTGCCCACTATTCAAACCAATAACTTACAATAAAATCAACCACTTAACTCCACTGAGTTACCCTGAATTGTTCCCAGAAAGAACCTCTGTAGCCATTTTACCGCCACTTTTGGCAGGCATTTTTGCACCCAAAATCGACAACGGATTATTGGTTAATGCATCTTCTAAATGGTCCGGTGCAAAGTGGGCGTAACGCATTGTGACGCGGATGTCCGAGTGACCGAGGATGCGTTGTAGCACGACAATATTGCCGCCGGACATCATAAAGTGGCGGTTTTTTATACCTAAGCTCAACGCATTCCCAATCCTCTTCATCTGGCAGAGACTTTGGAATGCGTGACCAAAGTTGCTCAGCTTCCCTTGCTTGCTCACTCTGCGGTGCCGTTTGGCAAAGAATAAACGTCCAATCCTGAGGCGTAACGCCACCCTTTGCTGATGACACCTAAGGACCATAAAGATTGACGCCAGTCTGAAAAGGGTAAAGTTCGAGACCGCTCTTAAGTCGTGGGCATTCACCATCGGCGAGTTAACCACCGGTTGGCTGCCGCTGTGTCAGGGATATATCGGTTCAAATCGTGAGGAAAAAAATCACAGGCAAAGTCACGCTTGACGGCCCTGTCGAAATCAATAAAACACTGATAGTCGAGGGTACAGTTACGCAACCTGAAGAAGTTAAGGCAAAAATTTTAGCGTTATTTCAGAGGCCAGAAGTTAAATTTATTCTGGCCCATAATGCGAAAAAGGGTGATCTAACTCTTTTCACTTTTCCAAATTATTGCTTGGGCAGCGATCGCGGTCTTTTTGTCAGAGTCGTAGGTAATTGCCGGATTTCCGTAAAGCTCATACCCAAGCTCAAGTGCGGCAGAAACACGATGACAGAAAGATGCGTCATCCGGGCCAGTCAAAAGCCTGTATCTTGGTAAGCCTTCGGGTGGATTATTTGGCATGTATAGCTTCCTTAAAATTGATGTGCTCAATTGCCGCTAAGATATAAGACGAGTTGAAAGTAACGTCGCGATAGGTTATTGGCATAATGCCTCCCGTCTTTTTAAACAGATTATGAAACTCTTCTAACTCGGTTTGACGCAATGGGCGTTGATTGCCTTTGGAGTTCAGGATAAACAGTCGGCTATTTTCACTGTAAATACTGAGAGATTTCTTGCGGGCAGCCGTGAATAGTTCGACCGGTGTGACAAAGTAAGCGGTCATCATGCTTAAAAATCTCTCTGAAGACAGAGCGCTAATCGACTCTATGGTTACCTCCGAAAATAAAACCGTTTTGATATAATCTGCACGCTATCTAAATCTTTTAACATTCTATTTAAAGCTATCAGAAATTCTCATTTCTAACCATCGAAAGAGCCGCTTTGACGTATGTCTCATCTGGTTTAAATCTCGACATATACGCAGGCAGATCACTAGGATTTTTTTCCGTTGATCGTTGCTATAAACGCGTGACCTTGACCCAAAATCCTGCTCCATTCAGAAACAGAATTCCGGCATGATATTGACTCCCCTGAACGGAGGGGGGCAGATGAAAAAGTCACGATTCACCGAAGAGCAGATTGTCTTTGCTCTCAAGCATGCCGAGCTGGGTATCTCCGATGCCACGTTTTACACCTGGCGCAAGAAATACGGCGGAATTTCTCCTTCTGAACTCAAACATATGCGGCAGCTGGAAGAGGAAAATCTGCGGCTGAAGAGGCTGGTTGCTGACCTCAGCCTCGACAAGGCGATGCTGCAGGACGTGCTGGCAAAAAAGAACTGCCGATGGCAGCGCACTGCGCCTGCGTATCCGTGGGATCACTGAAATGCGAATTCTGCTCTGAATTTACAGGAAAAATGCTGGACAGGTGGACGTATGAAAGAGGGGTAAGGATCGACTTCTCACGCCCAGGAACGCCGACGGACAATGCGACGGTGGAGTCCTTCAACGGCAGGTTAAGGCAGAAATGCCTGAACGATAGTGGGTTTATGTCTCTGGAGGATGCCCTCCGAATTTGCCGGTTTCCAGAATATGCAGCCAGAATGAAGCCGGTTATTCCTGAATATGGCTGGATCACATACGGGGAGCGGGTCAACAAGTTTCACATCTCATCTTAGTCATTAACGACATCTTACTTAGCGTGAAATATTGCTCTCTATAATAGCCTTAAAGCCTGTCCTATCACCCCATCCTTGCGCTACATCAACATCCCAGATAATGAAATTAACTAAATTACTCCCCGCTGTTTATGCGTCGTGAGTCTGGGGCCAAATTCTTTTAATCCCGCTCCCATCAGCCCTAAGAAAAATAGCGACAAATTTTAATGCTGTTGAAAATATCTGGGTAAAAACAATGTTTACGTTGTTCTATTTGTCCGTTGTTATGGTATTTGAAATCACTCTAAGTACGGTTTGCCGACGAGGATATCTAAAATATTTAAAAATCTTCCATCGTTACCATTTCCGTTCTCTCCGCAAACCTCGTCAGCTACTCTTTATCCCGCACGGTCATCGTTGGGAAATTCTAAAACTTCAGCATTTAGGCGCGATGAGCCCATCAGGCAGAGCTTATCCTTCTACCTACGTGATTGCCCGCTGTCAGGGATGCGGGGTCCGTAAGCACAAAGTCTTCTACAACAGCCATCTCAAGGTCTCTCAGTGCAGGCGTTGGTTATAGGAGCAAGGCGCAATGTCTCTATTCTTATTACCTTAACATTCGTGCCTTAAATATCTGAGAGCTCTGAGTGTCGCGTTCAGTTTGACGAATAAATCTGTCATCTGATGGTCTTATTTTTTATCTATCTTTTATAAAAACATCCTCTCTTTCTTACGGAGAAGCTTATGCAGCCGTACCAGGAATCGCTATTTCCCGTCTCGATTAAGGGGATTGTGCAGATTAGCGACAAGATTCTGCTATTAAAAAACGAGCGGGAAGAGTGGGAGTTGCCGGGGGGAAAGCTCGAGAAAGGGGAAACGCCTGAAGAATGTCTTATCCGTGAAATGTATGAGGAGACGCAGATAGCGTCGTCGGTGCAGGGCATTATCGACGCCTGGCTTTACCGGATTGGTGCTAAAGAAATATTGATTGTGACCTATCTCATGAAGGTTGAACCGGCCTCAAGCCAAACGATAAAAGTCAGCCATGAGCATAAAGAAATAGGGATGTTTAGTCTGAATGAGATTGCAGAGCTCAATATGCCAATGGGGTACAAGACGTCGATAGGGCGAGCAGTAGGGCGAGTCATTAACCCAGTTTGAGAGCCTATAGGCAAAGGATGCAGCGACATACGCATAATCTGACCATCACAAGGCACATAAGGTATCGCGCCCTGTGATGAAGATTTTTTAAATCAGGTCGTCCGGGGTACGAAATACTACTGTTTCGAGGGCGTTTCGATAAATATCTGATTTGACCACGTCTGTTTCTATTTCTAATCGTTCGAGCAGTTTTGCCATGATTGCTTTGTTATTGACCAGTCGTCCTTTGAGGGAAAGTTCTATCTTTATTTCCTGAATGACGTCTGATTCGCTTTTAATGGCATGAGCAGTCTTGACGCGGGATTTTTCTAACTCAACGCTGTTTATTTGAGACATTTTATAACCCCATGAGTAGTCAAAAAAATACCACTGAAGGTGGAAATCGAGTGGCACCTTCAGTGGCAATGCAAAGCATCTTCGTTACGAGCTCTAATTGAGCTTCATTAAACTTATACAAAACTCTTACTTTGTACAACTTACATTTGATCAATTTGTGCTATTTAAGTATTCTTAAATACGTACTAATAAAACGCTAAGGCAATTAATTAATTAAAGATAACTTAAATTTTTTAATGGGTTAGTCATGCTGTGACTTCACTCTTTCATGCCAGGAAAGGGCGTGTCTGGCACAGAATTGCTAGCAAAATCGGTACAGGATTTTGACCAGGTTGTACAACTTTCCGAGATCGCTAAGCGACCATAATTCCGAGAGATTTTCTGAATTTCCTAATCAAGACCACAAATAAAAGTTGTCCAATGTTCTACGCTTTATAGGTGAGTGAGTTTTAAGCTCATGGTGAAAAAAACAACGACTGTTATCTTCGTCTACCCCTCTCATCCTAAAAGGAACTGAAAATGAGTGAAGCCATGTTTGAGCAAGCGCCTTTGCCGCTGTTAACTCAGTTTACGCTGGGTGACAAAGTGACTCTGGTGACCTTCCCCGTAGGAAATCCGCCGGTGAGTTATCGACTCGAGACGAGGATTACGGAGGTTGAAGACGGTAATTATGAAGGAGAGATAACGAAAGTGACGCCGATGGGCCGTGAGGCGTTTGATCAACATCATTTCCACGTCGGTGGGCATGTTGAGTTCGAGACCAGCAACATCTTGGGAAACGCACCATAAGAACATTTTAATTCTTCAACTTCCGTTACATTACAGGCCTTCTCTATTCTCTGCACTAGCGCTACCTTAGCAGCGCGAGTGCAGATGAAATCAGATATCGCCGATTCAAGCATCATGAGTACTCTGCCACGGTTTAGCTCTCTGAAATTTGATTGCTTTAAGGCGATGAACAATTCCTTTGTTATCTCGCGGAGACCTTAACGTGCGAAAGTTACTCATGATTTGTGCTGCACTGGTGTTGGCTGGGTGTTCTAGTGGCCCTTATGCCCCAACGCAACAGGTTTTGCAGGCCTATACCACCAGTAAACCCGACACCACCAAAGTTCGTGTACACCGACAGCCCCAACTTGCGGGATCGATTCTTGACGAGAGCTGTCCGCTGATTGTTTATGTTGATGACAAAGAAGCGGCCGGACTACAGAAAAATCAGTATGTTGACCTGTATCTGGCGAACGGTGTGCACAGCCTGAAAGTGAAATTTTCCTGTGCAATAACCCCTATAGATAAAGCATTGACCATCCAGGTGGACGGTACGCCGCAAAGTTATGAAACGGCTTTAAATGATGCGCAACGCTATAGCCTGACAAGAGTGAAGTAAAGTTATGTCCCTCATTATTGAAGATAAAGTGCAAGAAGAACGCCTGATTCTGGTTGATGAACAGGATAACAAGGTCGGCGTGGGCACCAAGATGCAGGTTCATCTGCAGGGCGCACTGCATCGCGCTTTTTCGGTATTTATTTTTGATAGTCAGGGACGTCTCATGCTTCAACAACGCGCCAGTGGAAAGTACCATTCTGGCGGTCTTTGGACCAACTCTTGCTGCGGCCACCCACGTCCCGGTGAGAGTAACCTGGCTGCCTCTACCCGCAGGCTGTATGAGGAGATGGGATTCCACTGTGAATTGCAGGAAGTAGACCAGATCCTCTACCGCGTCGATGTCTCGAATGGTTTGGTAGAAAATGAATTTAACCATACTTTTATCGGCCTGTTCGAAAGAACGCCCGAGCTTAATCCGGAAGAGGCGGAAGGTTGGCAGTGGATCTCGGTGCCCGACGTCTTTACTGCCGTCGAGCAGGACTCTTCAAGGTTTACTGCGTGGTTCAAGGTTATCCTTGCCCATTTCGGGCAAGAGACTATTCAGCAGTGGGCCTCTCGCTATCGCTGAGTGAGATCAGTGTTTTGCCGTGTTCTGCCGCATCGGTCCTGATTATTTTATGAAGTTTCCCATCTCGAAAATGCAGGGCTACGCCGTCATCGGCGGCGTAGGCGGGCAAAATGTTCTGCTCTGCCAGCAACGCACTGAAAGATTCCTCGCGTCCTTCCTCAGATCCGAAATGCGGGCACATGACGCCCGTCAGCAGCCCCAAGCCTGGGATGAGTGAATAGCCACCGCCCGAATCCGAATGCCCTAAATCAAACCAGCAGATAGCTCCGGCGCTCACGCCGCAGAGGATAGTGCCGTGGCGCATGGCCGATTTGAGCTGTTGATCGATTGAAAATTCTTTCCAGACTGCCAGCATGGCCCGCGTATTACCGCCCGCGACAAAAATCACGTCAGCTCGCGCTATCATCTCGTCGATCTGTTTAACCGTAGGATAAGGCGTGCGGAAGAAAGACAGGCTCTCTACCAGGTAGCCGGCCGACGCGAATTTTTTCTCGAATTGCTCAATCCTCTCTGGAACGTCTCCGCTCGCCGTGGAGATATACAGAATCTGCGGACTTTCTTTTTGGCTTAAGGACAGGATATAGCGATCGATGGCCGTAATCTGCTGCATATCGGCCGCAGTCTCACCGCCTATAGCTACAATGTGGACCTGATTCGGTACGGTATTTTCAGCGTTGACGGTCATCTTTACCTCGTCTCAAATAAATCGCATATCCTTCACTATAATAGAAAATTCGTAATGTCATGGTCGCCAGAGGAGCAAAGGGTATGCGTTATATCCTCTTCGCGTTGGTTTTACTGGGTGTGAGTGTCGCCTTTTTTCCGTGGTTAGAGAGCCAACTGCCCGCGCAATACAATCCTTTTACGCCATTGTCAGTGACCGATGCTCCCGGCCTGATGACTCAGTATAAACTCAGGAAAATAAGTAAAAATCAGGTTGCGTGCCTTGCCGTGCTCGAGAGTGCCAGGGCCGCAGGCCTGATTAATTTCCAATCTGTACCTGATAGCGGTGGCCAGTGTCCTTTGACCGGCGCAGTGCGAGTACAAAATTTCGGTTCGGTGGCGCTGAGCTCGAGCTTTTTGGCGAGCTGTCCGTTGGCAGTCAGCGGCACGATGTTTGTGGCACAGGCGGCCGCACCCCTTGCCGAGCAGGTCTTTGGCCAAAGGCTGGTCAGAATCGACCACCTCGGCAGCTTTGCCTGTCGCAATGTTTATCACCGTGCGGTGGGCAGGCTGAGTGAGCATGCGACTGCCGAGGCCCTGGACGTCGCGGGTTTCAGGATGAATGACGGTGAAGATGTGACCGTAGCAAGCGGATGGAAACGAGAGGGAAAGGACGCCGACTATCTGCATCAGGTCTTTCGCGGAGCCTGTCCGTTTTTTGGCAATATTATTGGGCCGGATTATAACGCAGCGCACGCCAATCATTTTCATCTTGGCATGCGCTGGTTTGGATTCTGCCGCTAACAGAAGACGCTGACAGAGTCTTTCAATTAATCGGCCAGGTAGCGTTCGACCAGACGGGTCCAGTAGGCGACGCCAAAGGGCAGACTTTCGTCGTTAAAATTATAGGCCGGGTTATGCAGTACGGCACTGTCACCGTTGCCCATACGCAGGAAGCAGCCCGGTTTTTGCTGTAGGAAGTAGGCAAAGTCCTCGCTGCCGGAGATAGGCGGCAGGTCGGGTACCACGTTCTCTTCACCGAGCAGCTCTTGGGCGACCTGAGTGGCAAATTCGGTCTCTTTTTGATGGTTGACCAACACCGGATAACCGGGCACATAGTCAATCTCTGCGCGAGCGCCGTAACCTTCCGCATGGCTGGCGATCAGCGCTTTGATACGGTCTTCCAGAATTTTACGCACGCCGGTATCAAATGAACGCACGCTCATCTCGAGACGCGCGCTATCAGGGATAACGTTGGCGGCAAAGCCCGAATGCAGCGAACCGATGGTGATAACGGCGGTTTCATTAGGGTCGATGTTGCGTGAAATGATGCTCTGAAGTGCGACAACCAGGCTGCTGGCGACCAAAATTGGGTCAACGGTCATGTGAGGACGCGCCGCGTGACCGCCTTTACCGTGAATGGTCACGTTAACGGTATCGCAAGCTGCCATAAACGCGCCCGTGCGGAACATCATTTTACCCACGGGATAACCCGGGTGGTTGTGCAGGCCGAAGACTGCGTCGCAAGGGAATCTGTCGAACAGTCCCTCAGCCAGCATGCGTTCAGCACCGCTGTTGAAGCCAATTTCTTCCGCAGGCTGGAAGAAAAGGTGCACGGTGCCGGAGAAGTTGCGGCTGCGTGCCAGCTGTGCGGCCGCACCGAGCAGCATCGTGGTGTGGCCATCGTGGCCGCAGGCGTGCATTTTGCCGCTCACGTTGCTGGCGTACGCAAGACCGGTCTGTTCGAGGATATGCAGGGCGTTCATATCGGCACTAATACCGATGCTGCGCGTGCCGTTACCGACCTTAAGGGAGCCGACAACGCCGTAGCCGCCAACGCCGGTCGTAACCTCAAACCCCAGCTCATGGAGTTTTTTGGCAACCAGTTCGGCAGTCTTGGCTTCTTCGTTGGATAATTCTGGGTTTTGATGCAGGTGTTGGCGAATCTCACGCAGGCCAGGCTCGAGGTCGGCTACGTCAGCAATGGTGCAAAGATTTTTAATAGTCATGGCGGTTAATCTGTCTCTTTATAAGAGGATAACTGTTGAGAGGTTGCGTTGTGCATCACACAGGATGCAGTTTCTGAATGCGCTTGGCAATGCTTCACAGAGTGTCAAACGAAGGACGGACTATCGCTCTGTATCTGCTATAAATTTAAGATGAGAATTTCGTAAAACGGCGTTATGGGCGAAGCCTGTGGCGCAGTTCAGCGTCAGGTTGCCGAGTTTTAAACAAATTTTTGCGCTAGAAAGGGCAAAATGTCGTTTTTTTACACGCTGATGTCGTTATAAAGTGTATTCATTCGTTACCAGCTAATAAAATAGCTGCTTTTTCTTGCGCAAGCTGACACCCTATAAGAAACAGCGGACAACATTACATTGAATCTGATTATCATCGAATTTTCGCTGCCAGCGGTACCTTATCAATCTCTGTGGGTTCCAGCTTCAAACTTTTCATCATTTTTCAGTCATAAGGGAATCGGATGATTTATTCCGAAACACTAAAACATGTCATGAATTTCAGTGCCTTAGCGCTGGTTCTCGGAGCAGCATTTTCTACGCCAGCCCATGCCGATGAGGCTTGGCTTCGCGCGTGTGCCATTGCCAAAACCGCGGATGGCTGCCAGCAGCCTTTCCAGCAGGGGCTGGCACCGGTAATGATGGGCTCGGCCCGTGAGTCGCAAGGCCTGTGGGGATACATCGATGTTTCAGGTAAGATGGCCATCGAGCCTGCATATCGTGAAGCCCGTGGCTTTGTCAACGGACTGGCCGCTGTCAAGAAAGATGACTTGTTTGGCTATATAGATGCAAAAGGCAATCTGGCAATCCCGGCACGCTTCACCCGCGCTACCGATTTCAACGCCAAAGGCACTGCGTTGGTGGTCATCGACGATCGTCTGGCGTTGATAGACCGCCAGGGGGCAGTCATCAAGACCTTACCGTTCGCCGCCTCTCTCAACTCTGAAGGTTTTAAACAAGGGCAGCCGCTGGCCAGCGTCCAGATGCAGATCTCTCCTGCGCTGTGGAATGCATCATCAGGCCGTTCCGTGTCGCTACCGGATGATGTTATGAACCTTGACGAGCCGCAGTCTGGCCTTATTCCTGCTCAGCAGCGCGATACGGCGCAAAGTGGATATTGGGGTTACCTCGATGACAGCGGCGAATGGGCGATTGACCCCATGAAGCTGAAGACCCGCAACGAACCGCTGCTTAACGGTAACGTGGTTGCGGTGAAGGGCAAGTCAAGCTGGACCTTCTTCGACCGCAACGGCATCAGTCTGAGCAAAGAACAGTACAAATCCGTAAAACCACTGAGTTCAGGCAGTTGGCTGGTGGTGGATGCAAACAATGTTCAGCAATTACTCAGTAATAAATTAGAGAAAACTCAGGATATTCCAGCCGATCAGGCCGAGGAATTCCACACCTGGGGCCACTGGCTGATTGGTCAGGGCAGTAAGGGCATCGTGATGGTGGGCCCTGACGATCGCATTGTCGATGTCAAAGCCAACAAGCCTCAGTTACTCACCCAGAACGGGCATCTTTGGGTATTGCAGGCTGACCGTGGCACAGAGGATAAATCTGCCCAGCTGGTGCAGGTTTATGACAGCAACGGCGTCGGTCTGCTGACGCAGGCAACGGTGACTGCGCTAAACGATTACAAGGTTCAGCCGCTGGATGCTCGCGGACTTGACGACAACGCCGTGTCTCAGCCTGCGGGGCTGCCGATGGCGCTGCTGACGCCGGTCGACAAAAAGAAAGTGCCTGCGATTCTCACCTCGCAAGGGCTTATCTTTAACAGCCCGCAGTGGGCGTCGCTGGATGCGCCGGGCCGTATGGGGCCGCTGGTGGTGAAAACCGAAAACGGCACGACTGGCGCGGTCAATGCCGACGGTCAGTGGGTAATCCAGCCAAAATTCAAGCAGATATCGCCGTTTGACGGGCCTTATGCATGGGCGATGGTCGTCGATGACAAGAACGTTGAAAGCCGCAAGGTTATTGACTCACTGGGCAACCTTATTGATATCCCAACTCGCGTGATACAGACCGCGCAGTCAATTTCCGGCGGTGACCTGCTTTACACCGAGGGCGACAATAATGACCGCCGTTGGGGTATCTGGGACATCGCCAGCAACAGCGCTAAAATTCCAACCCGCTTCACACAGCTTGAGGCATTCCACGACGGTTACGCACTGGCAAAAGTGGCCGCAGGATGGGGAGTTATCGATACCAAAGGTCAGTGGGCCATTGCTCCAGACGCTAACCGAACCGGCAAGCCGCAGCCGGTAGGCGACAGTATTTTCGTGATTGCCGACGGCGACCAGCCAGGCGAACACGGTGACGGCAGCACGCGCTATAGCCTCTACAGCGCCATCAGCGGCCTGGCATTGGCAAGCGATTTGCTGAGCAACCCGCAGAAGGTGGGGAATAATCACTGGTTAATCCAGCCGGCAAACGGCGGCGTTGGCCTGATGGATGACGACGGCCGTTCGGTGGTCAGTAAAGACGTTGTGCCGCAGTCTATCCACATTGACGGTGACTGGACGCTGCTGAGCTTTGGGCCGCACTATGGTACTGTCGATGACCAGGGCAATTGGCAGATTGCGCCAGCCTATTCGGCTCCGCTGAACTTTATTACGCCCCAAAACTGGGCCAGCGCGCTGAGCGACAAACGCATTACCCTGATCGATCAAAACGGCATTGAGCCTCTGGCTGATAAAGACAATGCACAGCCGCTTGCCTCGATGGATCGTATTGTCATGAATGACGACAGCACCGGCGAAACCGTACTCTTTGATACGCAGGGCAATGAAGTTCAACGTTATCCTGGCTTGAACAGCATCCTGCCTGCCGCCTCGAGCGAGGGCATGGTGCCGCTGCGGGGCGCTAACGGTCTGTATGGATTCATCGATGCCAGCGGCAAACAGCTGATTGGCAGCTACTTTACCCAGGTCGGTGCGATGAAAGACACCCGTGCCAAAGCGGTGAAGCAGGATACCTACGGTCCGCTTATTGGTTACATCAATGGCACCGGTAGCTTCACAATTCTACCGAAATACAATTGGGCGACCGACTTTAGCGAGAAACGCGCCTGGGTGGCCGCCAAGGGGCTGGTGCAGGTTATCAACACCGACGGCGCTGTGCAGGCGCAGTTTGCGCTGCGCTGTAATCAGCGCGTTATTCTGGATGCCAAAAACAAACAAACCTGGCCTGCGAAAACGGTGAGTTGTGCCAATTCCGCTCAAAACGGAGAGGCACAATGAAACTGATGAACCTTAAGCCTCTTTCGCGCGCCGTGCGCCAGGTTATCACCGTCGGTGGGACCGTTGGCCTGCTGGGTCTGACCTTTGCGGCTCAGGCCGATACCGACACCGCCTGTTTCGGGCCGTCTAACCTGACCGACGCCACGCTGCGTGCCGAAACGGCGCAGCCTGCCACTCTGAATATTTGTATCCGCCCGGTGCACGATGGCCGTGCTGCCGTGTTGCTTCCCGATGCTCAGCAGGCTATCGATGACGTCGCGCTGGAGAAAGGCCTGGACGGCCACCGCTGGGGCTTCCTCGATAATCGGGGTCAATTGGTGATTAAACCTGTTTTTGAGCAGGTCGGTGACTATTACTACGGTCTCGCCGCGGCGCAGCAAAAAGGCAAATGGGGATACATCGATAATACCGGCAACTGGGTTATTCAGCCGATCTTTGATAAGGCCGGGAATTTCACTCAGGTTGACCTTGCAGTGGTCAACAATGCTGGCAAAAACGAAATCATCAACCGTAAGGGACAAACCGTTGGCAAGCCACTCGATGCGTTGGTCGATGACGTACAGTTGTCCGACGGTAATCCGGCCCGACTGGCGCTGAACTACAAAACCGTGCTGCTGTCGCCTGACGACAAGCGCCACGTGGCCAATGACAAGATGGAAGTGGTGCTGCCTTTCGGGCAGAGCGGACTGTTTATCGCTCGCGACGCCGATCAGGGCTATGGCATCGCCAGTCAGAATCTGGACTGGCGTATCAACCCACAGTTCAGCAACATTACGCTAAATGACAGCAATACGGCGTTGGCGATAGCCAAAACCCAAGACGGTGTGCAGCTGATTCGCGCCGACGGCGTGTTGAATGACAAGACTTATCAGTCCGTTAGCCCGCTGAATGACAAGTTCTGGCTGGCTAAAACGGCCGACAAAAATAGCCTGCTTGATAACGACGGCAATGAAATCGCCTCGCTGAGCAATGAGGCCGTCGCCGGTCTGACCGTGCAGGGCGAGTTCCTGCTAGATAACAGCGGTAAAGAGAACCTGACGGTATTTGTGCCCGGCAAGAAACAGATCATTACTTTGCCGAAGGGCAGTGTGCCGTTCGACCAGCCTAGCGGCAGCTTCCTGCTGACCACGCGGGGCGATCAGCACAAGGTGAATGCCATCATCTCACCCGATGGGAGTCTGATTGGCGGTGCGCAGCCGGTGAACTGGCTGGCGCAGGTCAACAATGCCGAGGTGATCAACGGTCGTCTCTGGTTGCACGACGAGCAGGGTGCGCTGATCAATATCATCGATAGCGCCGGTAAAACGCTGCTGAATGCCAAAAATGTTGCCGCGTTGAACGATTATCGCATTCAGCCGCTTAACGACCAGCAGACTGATAAATCTTCCCCGTTGGCGTTGATCAGGCCCGACCCGGATGCTTCGAAAGCAGGTGCCGGATTCATTCGTGCAGACGGCGGTGTGCAGATTGAAGGCAAGTGGCAGGATATTGAGCCAGCCGACAGCAGTGAGTCGGCGCGCAGCGGTCTGGCCCAGCAGTTTATCGTTAAAACTGCGCAGGGAACCGGTGTGGTTGACGCCCAGGGCAAAACGCTTATTCCTCTCACAGAAGATAATATCGCGCCGTTTATCAATGGCTATGCTCTGGATTATCAAGACGGCAAGCTGACGACTATCGACACTCACGGTAAGCATTTCGCGCTGCCGAACGAGTTCGAGTTGCAGTCGGTGGGCAACGGCTGGTTCCGTTTCCGCGAGACGGCCGCTGAGGGCGCGCTGTGGGGCATCTATGACGTGGTTAACCAGAAGGTCATCGTTGGGCCGAACTATCAATCGGTAGGCACCTTCGAGAACGGTCTGGCTGACGTACAGTTGCCAAACGGCCAATGGGGTATTATCGATGCCGGCGGCAAACTGCTGGTGGCACCGGACTATGCCAGCGTGCGTCGCATCAACAATGCGCTGTGGCAGCTCACTCTGCCGCGCAAAACCCCAGACCAACCGGCGTCGGAGCTACAGTCAGAAATTATTGCCAACGACGGCAAGGTTCGCATTGGCCTGACGACCGACCTCAACGTCAATCAGTTCAACGACGGCCGCATTCTGGCGACCTCGGCGGAAGGACAGTCGTGGCTGCTTGACGCGCAGGGCAACATCGAGCTGCACGAGCAGCAGACCAAGATTACGGCGGTGGGCGACTGGGTCAAACTCTCTCGTCAACCGCAGATTGGCTATCTCAACGCGCAGGGCATCTGGCAGATTCAGCCACAAATCCTGCCGAGTTCAGCGTTTGTCAATGCCCGTGCGCTGCGCATTCAGCCGCAGGGCACCGAGCTTATCGATGAAAAAGGCGTGCGTGTCGCCGCGATGCCTGACGGCAACTGGCAGCTTCCGGCCGGCAGCGATATGTCGGTTTCTTACGATACAGAAGATGGCAAACCGACCACGCGCTACGTCGATACCACCGGCAAGCTGGTGATTACCACCCCTGGCATCGGCAGTGGCATGCAGGGTGGTCAGGCGGTATTGAGCGAGGCCGACGGCAATAAAACCTGGATTGACGCACAGGGGCACCCGTCCGCAGCGATAAACTTTAGCGGTCTGGGGCTGATTTCCGAAGGGCTGGCTTTTGCGCAGGTTGGGGAAAACTATGGTTATATCAATGCGCAGGGCAGCTTTGTCATTCCGCCGGTGTTTAATGCCGTCTCGGCCTTTAACAGCGGTGTGGCGATTGTCTCCACGGCTAAAATGTCGATGATGCTTGACGCGACCGGCAAACCGTTGGCTCGCGTGGACCACGAGTGCGGTATACAGGTGCTTTACGGCAGCGGCAATACCCGCCTGTGGCCGCAAACGATGCCGGTGAAGTGTCCGTAATCGACGGCATCCCCGACGATAAATTTTCATGCTAATGTTTACAGAGTTAACCCCGTAGACCGGTAAAATAAAAAGGATAAATTATGCTTCCTCCTATCCCGCAAAAATATAAAGACGCGGAACGTTGGTCTTTTGGTGACAACGAGGCGCAGGCTGACGATTTGGCGCAAAAAGTTATCGCAGGCATTAAAACTGCGACCTGTGCCAATCTTGACGATGAAGGCGAGCCGGAAGTGGGTGAAGTGTTTGTCGTGGTTGACGGCCGCAATCATCCGGTTTGTGCCGTAAAGCTGACCGAAGTCAAACAGGTGCCATTCGACCTGGTGACGGAAGAGCACGCTTTTGCCGAGGGTGAGGGCGATCGTACGCTGGCTTCATGGCGCAAAGAGCAGCAGCGTTTCTTCGAAGAGTACGACATGTTCGCACCGGATATGCCGCTGCTGCTGATGAAATTCACGTTGGTCGAAACGTTCTGATGAGCGTGCCGTATTTCAGCCAATGGGAGGCGCCGTCGCTGGCGCCTGATATTCTGAGCGGCAAAAAAAGCCTGCAGGATATTGACGCATGGCCGGCGTCGGGCGCGCAGTCGCAGGCGGAGTTTGTCGAGTGGGCAAATCACGTGTGCGGTATGTGTTGCCTGAAGATGGCGCTGGCGGCCACCACCGGCAACGTGGTGCCCATTCTTGAATTAACCCGCCGCAGCGTGCCCTATGGGACCTACGTGCGTGAAGGGGATCATATTCGCGGGCTGATTTACGCGCCCTTCGTTGAGTTTTTAAAGCATGAGTTGCAGATAACCGGTCAGGTTAGGGTTGAATTGACCGCCGAGGATATCGCGGCCGAGCTCGAAAAAAATCACTTCTTTATTGCGTCGGTGCATCCGGGGATCCGTCACCCGGAAATTGCGCCGCCTCGCACCGGTGGTCATCTGGTGTTGGTGACTGCCGTCGAGCAGGGCACCATTACCTTCCATAATCCATCAGGGCACAACGAGGCTACGCAGTCTTACGTGCAGCTTCCTGTTAGTCAATTTGCCCAATTCTTTGCCGGGCGAGGCGTGGCAATGATGCCGCGCACTATTCAAAACGCATAATCCACTCGTCTTTCTGGCTGTCATATTTCTCTTTGTAGAGTATCGACTGACGGCCATCGACCACAGCAGGCACGCTAACGTTTTCATCCCAGCCGTCGAGCTGCATGCATAAGTCTGGGTCAGACTTGCAGGGAATGTGCACCTTGTCGCCGCCTTGCCCGTCCGGCGAGGTGTGCTGTGCGTCATCTATCTCGAAACTGCCTATTCGTACGTTTGCTTTTCCCATAAGAATCTCCGCATCGAACCAATGTGTGTGAATATCTAGAGGTATGACCAGTTTGGTCATTACTTGAGAATAGCTGAATGTGCAAAAAGTGCCATCTGAAAATTCCAGCTTGGGATCGGGAAAGCCATTCTGGGGAGGGAAAAGCGGGCAGGCCTCGAAACGAGGCCTGCCTTAGAACGATCAGTTTTTAGGGATGGCGGTTCCCCACTGCTGCCAGTCCTTAGGCTCTTCCGGCATTAACAGGAAGTGACGTCCGGTCGAGGCCTTTGGTGCCACCGGTATGGTTGGCGGCGTGGCGAAGGCGATACCTCCGCGAATGAACTGTTGGAAGGTGCCGCTCTTGAACGTGCCGCCTGTCAAACCAAATTGCAGGTTATACCCTGAAGCCAGCCAGAAGGTGGTGTTGTCACGCACCAGGTACTGATACTTCTTGCTGATGCGAAGGGAGACATTAACGCGGTCGGCCATTTCGCCAAGGCGGAAGCCGGTGACGGTGCCGACTTCAATGCCGCGGAAGAGCACCGGTGTCCCAATTTGCAGCGAGCCGACTTCGGTGGCATCCACCACAATCGCTAAACCGTCGGTGTAGCGCGAGTCGGTGATGGTCGCCAGCTGTAGGTCAAAGGTCCGGTTAGGCGGACCTTTACCCGCTTCGACGTTGATATACGGCTGAAGCAGTGTATCGAGGTTCTGAACGCCGGCCGCCGAAATCTCTGGCGAGACAATCGAGAAGCGCGTGCCGAGACGAGCAAAGGTATCCACGTATTCAGGATACAGCACCGCCTTCGCTGCCACCTGATTCAGCTCGGGATCCAGCTTCAGCGATTCGACCTGTCCGATGGTAATTCCGAGGTAGCGAATCGGCATGCCCGGAGAGATTTTGCTGGCGTCATAGGTATTCAGCGTTATCTGGCTGCCCAGGGCGCGCGCGGCGGTCTCGTTATCGTAAAGCACGCGTTTGGTGCCTTTAGTTACGGTGACGCCGTCAAGGTTGTCGAAGCTAATCGCGCCTTTCAAGGCTCGGTCCAGCGGAGAAGCCTGAACGGTCAGGCCGCTGCCGTTGAGCTGTACCTTAGCACCGCCTTCGGCCCAGAAAATCGTTTTCGGTGTCAGCAAGTTACGGTATTCAGGGCTGATATAGACGTCAACCTCAAACTCATTGGCTTTCGGGCGCACATTCACAATCTCACCGACCTGGAACTTGCGGTAAAGCACTACGGAACCGGCCTGAATATCCGGCAGGCTCTTGGCGGTTAAGGTGAGCGTCGCGCTCGGTTTCTCGCCCACAATGCCTTCTGCGGCCTTCTCGGCGTTGCTGTAAAGTGGATATTGGCCTGAAGGCGTTCCCTTACTGCCCGGCAAGACGCGGATACCGCCGTCAATCCACTCCTGCGCGCTGGCGCCCAGCACTTCCATACCGTCCACGCCGAGTTTCACGTCAAGACGACTATTGACCACAAATTTACTGTCCTGATGCAGCAGGTTCTTATACTGCGATTTTACTGCGATGTTGAACAGGATACCGGCGTCGGTCAGCGTGCGGTCAAGCACCTGACCAATCACCATTCCGTGCAGCAGCAGCGGCTGACCTGCATCAATGCCATAGCTCTGTGGCGCTAACAGTTGCAGTCTCATCACGCCGGGGTCTTGCAGCATGCGTTGGCTGCTGTCGAGCACGGTGAAGTGATTCTGAGGCTGGCCTTCGCCGGGAATAAGGTCGAAGGTGTTGCCGGTCAGCAGTTGGCTAATCTTGGCGTTGTTCAGGCTAACTCTCGGGCTATTCATCTCAATGCGCGTGCCGCTGCGCATCAGGTCGATGACGGAAGGGTCAACGGTGAGTTTGCCGATGACTTTGTTGTTCGGCTGAAGGGAAATCTGCGTCAGCGTACCCACCTGCAGGCCTTGATAAATCAGCGGGGTGCGCCCTTCGCTCAGGCCGTCACCGCTCGGTAAATCGAGCGTGATCTCAACGCCGCGATGACTCTGCGCGAGGTCAGGGTAAAGCTCATACGACTGGTCGGTTCGGGCCTCTTTGCCGTCGGCAGGAGAGTCGAGGGCGATTGCGCCGTTGACCAACGCCGCCAGACTTTCCATTTCGATCTTCGCGCCACTGAGGCTAAAGTCGGCCTTAAAGCCGGAAACGTTCCAGAAACGGCTGTTATCCTTCACCAGATGCGCAAAACGCTTGTCGATCAGCACGTCGATGCTGACACCGTTGTTTCCAGACTCAATATCGTAATCGTAGACTTTACCGATAGGAATTTTGCGGTAATAGACCAATGAGCCATTGCTGAGTGAACCGAGATCGCTGGAATGCAGGTGAATCATCAACTCACCAGTGTTCAGGCGATATTTTGGCTGCGTGTCCAGCGCGGTGAAGTGGCTCTGCGTCTTGCCGGTACCCGGCATCATGCCGATATAGTTACCGCCAACCAGCGCATCCAGCCCGGAAATACCGGCCAGCGAGGCTTTAGGCGTCACCAGCCAGAACTGGGTGCCCTCGCGCAGAGAGTCCGCCAGCTCACTGCGAATGCTGACTTTGACCATGATGGTGCGCAGGTCTTTGCTCAGGCTCAGTGACTGCACGGTACCGACCTCAACCCCCTGATAACGCACGGGAGTGCGGCCAGCGACGATGCCTGCCGCCGACTGGAAGTCGATGGTCACCGTGGTGCCTTGTTCCTGATAATTGCTGTAGAGAAGCCATCCGGCTATCAATAAAGCAATGAACGGCAGCAGCCAGAAAGGAGAAATCCGGCGTCTGTTTTTGACCCGTGCTTCAGTCGGTGTATTCGGTGTGTCTTGTTGCATGTGCATCCCAAATCAGGCGGCTGTCCAGCCATTCAACGGCAAGAATAGTCAGTATCACGGCAGAGCCAAAGTAAAACGCGGCCGGACCCATAGTAAAAGCGAGTAACTGATCGCGATTAACCAGTGACATCATCAACGAAATAACGAATAAATCCAACATGGACCAGCGGCCAATCCAGGTCACCAGACGCAGCAGGCGGATGCGGGTTTTCAGCCCCTGATGCGCCTTGAAGTGAATACTTAGCAACAGCGTCAGCAGCACGATCACCTTGGTAAAAGGCACCAGTACGCTGGCGATAAACACGATGGCGGCAATTGGCACGTTGCCTGAGGTCGCTAACGACACGACGCCGGAGAAAATAGTGTCTTTAAGCTGCTGGCCGTTGGCGTAGATTATCGAAATTGGCAGCACGTTGGCCGGAATAAGCAGCACCATTGCTGAAATCAGCGCTGCCCAGGTTTTTTGCAGGCTGTGCTTGTAGCGTAGCGGCATCGGTACGTGGCAGCGAGGGCAACGCCCGCGTGCGTCCGGATGGCCGGTAAATTTGCACGCCAGGCACAGTACCAGCGATTCTGGCACGCCCTTCGGACGGCGCTGCGGGTAAAACTCGTCCCACAGCTGCTCAATATTGAGATTAATCAGGGTCAGCGTGACCAGCAGCGTCATCATGATGTAGGCGACCAGCGCCGGGCCAGTGTCGATATCCGCATACTCCTTGACCTTAATACAGGCCACGCCCATACCTATCAAGTAGATATCCAGCATCACCCAGTCTTTGAGCCGGTCGAGCATCAGCAGAACGGGTTTCAGGTTCATGCCAAGCTTGCTGCCAAAATGCAGATACAGAATCGAGCAAGCGAGTGTCAAAGGTGCGCCCACGGTACAGAAGGCCACCATGCTGGCGGTCAGCGGTGAACCCTGGCTCGACATCTGCCAGATACCTTCAAATAAGCTGGCATTGATGCGGGTGCCCAGTAAACGAATGCTTATCAGAGGTTCGGTGTAGGCAAAGGGCATCAGGACCAGGATACTGATGGCGATGACTATCAGACGAGGCAGCGAACAGACTTTACCTTTTTCAACCTTGCTATTGCAGCGCGGGCAGTGTGCAGTCTGGGTTCTGCGCAACGCCGGCAGGGTAAAAAGATAATCGCATTCGCTACAGCGCTGATAGCGCGGATGCGGCAGCGGGCCTGACATTGTTCGTATTTTCATTGGACCTGCAAGCTAAAAGACCTGAGTAAAATTTGGCTGATTGTCATACTGATGCGCCGCCTGCTGCCTCAATAAATGCTAAATACAGCAGACATTTTGGTTATCTGACGCTCTTGGGACTAAGAAGGTCAGGATTTTTAGATAAAATAACGTATCATGCAAACGTCAGAACAACTATTTGTCTCTGGCAAAACATATATTGTAGGCCAGTCTTTTTGAAGTCACATTGGATTAACCTTGTCGAGATACGCATTTAATGCTTATTTTATAGAGGCTAAGCGTGCAAAATAGCGGTCTACCCGTAGGTTTTAATGGTTACAACATGACTAAAGAAGCATTCTACACGGAATTAAAACGTGACCTGAACGCGTTAATCGCGGGGGAAAACAACTTTATTGCCACACTGTCCAACGTCAGTGCACTGCTTTACGAGCGTCTTGAGGGCGTAAACTGGGCAGGTTTTTATCTGATGGATGGCACCTCGCTGGTTTTGGGTCCGTTTCAGGGCAAAATCGCCTGTGTGCGCATTCCGGTAGGCAAAGGAGTGTGTGGAACGGCAGTTGCCGAGAATGCAGTGCAGCGCGTCGGCGACGTGCATGCTTTTCCCGGCCATATTGCCTGTGATGCTGCCAGTAATGCAGAAATCGTCTTGCCTTTGACCGTTGCAGGCCAGGTAATAGGTGTTTTGGATATCGATAGCACTATTTATCAACGCTTCGACGAAGTGGATGAACAGGGGCTAACAGAATTGGTAGCCGGGCTTTGTCAGCACCTGGAAAACAGTGATGCTGCAAAATATGTCAATTTGATCGCAAGTTGATCGACGGATCACGTAGCATTTACGGGCAGCGTCATTATAATGTCGCCTGTTCATGCCTGCGCCGGTTGGCAAACCCGTTGTAATCAGGAAATTTCATGGAAAATCAACCTAAGTTGAACAGTAGTAAAGAAGTCATCGCCTTTTTGGCAGAGCGTTTCCCGCTTTGCTTCAGCGCCGAAGGTGAAGCGCGCCCATTAAAGATCGGTATCTTTCAGGATCTGGTAGAGCGCGTTCAAGGCGAAGAGAATCTGAGCAAAACACAATTACGCTCTGCTCTGCGTCTGTATACCTCAAGTTGGCGTTATTTGTATGGCGTTAAAGTTGGCGCTCAGCGCGTTGACCTTGACGGCAATGCCTGTGGTGTTCTTGAAGAACAACACGTTGAGCACGCCCGTAAACAATTGGAAGAAGCGAAAGCCCGCGTTCAGGCACAACGTGCTGAACAACAGGCCAAGCGCCGCGAAGCTAACGGTGAAAATGCCGAGCCGCGTCGTCCACGTCCGGCAGCAAAAAAACCTGCTCCGCGTCGTGAAAATGCGCCTGCCGCTGTTTCTGGTCAAGAAAATCGCAAACCGCGTACTCCACGTCCCGCACGTGAAGTAAGCAAACCGCGTCAGGTGCCAGTGACAGATATCACAAAGCTGCAAATTGGCCAGGAAATCAAAGTCAGAGCAGGGAAGAGTGCTATGGACGCCACCGTTTTGGAAATTGCAAAAGACGGCGTTCGCGTGCAACTCTCTTCGGGTCTGGCGATGATCGTGCGCGCAGAACACTTGCAGTTCTGATACGGAGGCCAACTCAGGCATGAACAAATTTGTCAGATTAAGCGTCATTGCGGGTCTGCTCTTTGCGGGAACAGGGCTGGTTAACACCAGCTTTGCGAATGATAGTGCACCGGTCACTCTCAGTCAGCTTCCGCAACTGGTTCAGGAACCGCAGGATGCCACGGTGAGTGAGCGCGTCACTGCGCGATTCACCCGTTCTCACTATCGTCAATTCGATCTTAATGCGGACTTCTCAGGGAAAATCTTTGATAGATACCTGAATATGCTCGATAACAGCCATAATGTATTCATGGCTTCCGACATCGCCCAGTTCGCCGACAAGCGCGGAACGCTGGGAGAAGAGTTGAAATCCGGTCAATTGGTCACGCCTTACGCACTATATAATCTGGCGCAGAAACGTCGTTTTGAACGCTACGAATATGCCTTGTCCGTGCTTGAGCGGCCAATGAACTTTACCGGAAACGACTCGATTAACCTCGATCGTACCAAAGCCCCGTGGCCGAAAGACGCCACCGAGCTGGACCAACTTTGGGACCAGAAAGTCAAGTATGACGAGCTGAACCTCAAACTGACCGGTAAGAACGATCAGGAAATTCGCGATATTCTCGGCAAACGCTATCGATTCGCCATGAAACGTCTGACCCAAAGCAACAGCGAAGACGTTTTCCAGCTAATCATGAACGCGTTTGCCCACGAAATTGATCCCCACACCAACTATCTGTCACCGCGCAGCACCGATCAGTTTAATACCGAAATGAGCCTGTCTCTGGAAGGTATTGGTGCGGTTCTGCAGGGCGATGACGACTATACCGTGATCAACTCGATGGTAGCAGGCGGCCCGGCGGCCAAGAGCAAAGCCATTGCAGTCGGTGATCGTATCGTCGGCGTTGGGCAGACCGGCAAGCCTGTTGTTGACGTTATCGGTTGGCGTCTTGATGACGTTGTCGCGCTGATTAAAGGTCCAAAAGGCAGCAAGGTGCGACTGGAAATCTTGCCAGCAGGTAAAGGAACCAAGACCCGGACTATCACGTTGACCCGTGAAAAAATCCGCCTTGAGGACCGCGCCGTGAAGATGACCATCAAGAAAGTCGGTAACGAAAAAGTTGCCGTGATGGACATCCCAGGATTTTACGTTGGCCTGACCGATGACGTTAAAGTTCAGCTGCAGAAGATGGCCAAGCAGAACGTTAACAGCCTGGTTATCGACCTGCGTACCAACGGCGGAGGCGCGCTGACTGAAGCGGTTTCTCTGTCTGGTCTGTTCATTCCGAGCGGTCCGGTGGTGCAGGTACGTGACAACAACGGTCGTATTCGCCAAGACAGCGATAACGACGGCGTGGTGTACTACAATGGCCCGCTGGTGGTGCTGGTTGACCGCTACAGTGCGTCGGCTTCCGAAATCTTTGCAGCCGCTATGCAGGATTACGGTCGTGCGCTTATCGTGGGTGAACCTACTTTCGGTAAAGGCACCGTTCAGCAGTATCGCTCTCTGAATCGTATTTACGATCAGATGCTGCGTCCTGAGTGGCCTGCGCTTGGCTCCGTGCAATACACCATCCAGAAATTCTATCGAATTAACGGCGGTAGCACGCAGCGTAAAGGCGTAACACCTGACATCGTCATGCCAACTGGCCTCATCGACAACGACGTCGGCGAGCGCTTTGAAGACAACGCGATGCCTTGGGACAGCATTAATCCTGCGACCTATACCAAGACCGGCGATATGAAGCCGTTCATTCCGGAATTGCTGAAAGAGCACGATGCGCGTATCGCGCAGGATCCGGAATTCCAGTATATTCAGCAGGATATTGCCAAGTACAACGCCAACAAGGACAAACGTGACGTCGTTTCTCTGAATTTCGCTCAGCGGGATAAAGAAGACAAAGAAGACGATGCTATCCGTTTGACTCGTTTAAACGAACGCTTCAAGCGTGAAGGCAAGAAGCCCATCAAGTCTCTCGACGATCTGCCGAAAGACTACGTTGCGCCGGATCCGTATCTGGATGAAGCCGACCACATTGCCGTTGACCTGGCTAAGCTTGAAAAAGCGCAGGATACTAAAGGCAAGTAAGCTGTCGTTTAGCCGTTGTCAGTCGAACGGTTGTCACAAAATGAGTAGCGCACTTCGGTGCGCTATTTTTTTGTCTGCTGTTTGCCGAGCGAGGTTGTCTACAAAACGCTTCAAAATGTAAAGTATTGTGAATTGTCGGCTTTGGCGGGTATTGACCCTTGAATCCTGCGGGGAAGCCCATAGGATCAGGTTATGCTGTCTGATAGAGACGGTATCAATGTAGTAACAACGACAACAACAATGAGGAAGTATTAATTTTATGATGCGTATAGCGTTGTTCCTGTTAACTAACCTGGCGGTCATGGTCGTTTTCGGGCTGGTGCTCAGCCTGACAGGCATCCGTTCCAGCAGTGCAATGGGACTGATGATCATGGCCGGTCTGTTTGGCTTCGGCGGCGCGTTCGTCTCTTTGCTGATGTCTAAATGGATGGCGTTACGCTCGGTAGGTGGGGAAGTGATTGAGCAGCCGCGTAACGAAACCGAACGCTGGTTGATGAACGTAGTCAGCCGTCAGGCGCAGCAGGCCGGTATCAAGATGCCGCAGGTTGCCATTTATCACGCGCCAGACATTAACGCCTTTGCAACCGGTGCACGTCGTGATGCGTCGCTGGTAGCAGTGAGTACCGGCTTGTTACAGAGCATGAGTCAGGACGAGGCCGAGGCGGTCATCGCCCACGAAATCAGCCATATTTCTAACGGCGATATGGTTACCATGACCCTAATTCAGGGGATCGTGAACACCTTTGTTATCTTTATCTCACGTATTCTCGCGCAGATTGCTGCCGGATTTATGTCGGGCGATCGTGAAAACGAAGAGAGCGGTAACGGCAACCCGTTGGTTTACTTCGCGGTTTCTATGGTGCTCGAGCTGGTGTTTGGTATTCTTGCCAGCATCATCACCATGTGGTTCTCGCGCCACCGTGAGTTTTACGCCGATGCCGGTTCTGCAAAACTGGTTGGCCGTGAGAAGATGATTGCTGCGTTGCAGCGTTTGAAAACCAGTCACGAGCCGCAGGAAGCAGGCAGCATGATGGCGTTTTGCATCAACGGTAAATCCAAGACCTTTAGCGAGCTGTTTATGTCGCACCCGCCGCTGGATAAGCGCATCGAAGCCCTGCGCAGCGGTCAATATCTGAAGTAAGTCTTAGGATGAAATAAAAAAGGCCCGGCAATGATTGCCGGGCCTTTTTGCTTTCTGTCGCGGGTCAGACTTTTTGCTGGCTGACCGATTTTTGGGTCATGCGCATCACGCTAACAATTGCACCGGCCAACGCCAGCGAACCGGCCAGAACGAGCGAAGCGTGCGTGCCGTGTGCGCTAAACAGGTTGAACATCAGCGCTACCATTGCCGCACCGGTGCTTTGCCCCAGAAGACGGGCGGTACCTAACATACCGCTGGCACCGCCGCTGCGGCTGCGCGGCGCAGACGAGACGATGGTGTGGTTGTTCGGTGACTGGAACAGACCGAAACCTGCACCGCAGACTATCATGCGCCAGATGATGTTCAGGTGCGAAGGGTGGTCGGGTAATAGCGCCAGTGAATATAGACCCGCAGAGAACACCACCAGTCCGATACCGCCGAGAATACCGGCGTGATAGCGTTCAACCAGACGTCCGGCAATCGGCGCCATGACCATGGTCGCCAACGGCCAAGGCGTCAGCAGCAGACCGGTTTCGACGGCGTTAAGGCTCAACGTATTCTGTAAAAAGAACGGCAGTGACACGAAGGCCAGCATCTGTGCCGCGAAGGAACACATCGAGGTACACAGCGACATAGTGAAAATAGGAATACGCAGTAAATCGACCGGCAGCAGCGGGGAGGTTTTGTTCAGCTGGCGACGGACGAAGAACCAGCCGACGATGACCAGCACAATCACTTCAGCGAGGATCAGCAGGCGGTTTTGGCCCTGCGCAAAGCCGCTGATGGCGCTAATCAACAGACCAAAGGTCAGGGCGTTCATCAGGCTGCTGATGAAATCAAATTTTTGGCCTGAAGTTTTCACCGGGTTAGCCGGCAGGAATTTCGCCGCCAGGCAGAAGGCAACCAGCCCAATCGGCAGGTTGATGGCGAACAGCCACGGCCAGTTCGCGAATGACAATACCGCCGCGGCCACGGTTGGGCCTGCCGCCGAAGACACCGCCACAATCAGCGCATTGATCCCCATTCCACGGCCGAGGAAGCGTTGCGGGTAGATTATCCTCACCAACGCGACGTTCACGCTCATAATGGATGCCGCACCGAACCCCTGCAATACCCTGGCAAAGGTGAGCGTGGCGAGCGAGTCAGACAGCGCACAGGCCAACGAGGTGAGGCTGAAAACTACAAGGCCAATCATATAGATACGGCGATAACCAAAGATTTCACCGAGCGATGACAGCGAAAGCAGCGAAATAGTGATCGCTAATTGGTAGGCGTTGACTATCCATATAGAAGAGGCGGGGCTGGCGTGAAGATCCTGTGCGATGGTCGGTAAGGCCACATTGGCGATAGCGCCGTCTAAAACTGAAACGGTGAGGCCCAGCGCGATAGTCAGGATCGCCCCATAGCGTTGTGGTGCGGGAAGTCCGTCGGAAACCGTGGTTGTCATGTCTGATTGTCAGCGTTGTGCTAGTAAGAGAGGGGAATATTATCACGCTAACTACCCAGCGTCTGAATCTGCAAGCCAGTCATCATCTTTATTAATTGTAACGAGAATTAACATTTCACTCACATGCGCGCCTTGCGCTTGGTTTAATTTCATAGAAATAGCGTTCCATTTTTTATGAAACAAAAAAAGTATCCGACGATTGTTTATGGAATAATGGGGCCAATAATATACAAAACAAAATCCAGGCAGGTAGAGAGACTATGGCTATTGCAGATCTTGATAAGCAACCCGATTCAGTATCCTCGGTACTCAAAGTATTTGGCATTTTGCAGGCCCTGGGTGACGAACGCGAGATCGGTATTACGGAGCTTTCACAGCGCGTGATGATGTCGAAGAGCACGGTATATCGTTTCCTGCAAACGATGAAGTCTCTCGGCTATGTCGATCAGGAAGGGGAGTCGGAGAAATACACGCTGACCCTGAAACTGTTTGAACTGGGTGCCAAAGCGTTGCAAAACGTTGATCTTATCCGCAGCGCCGACATCCAGATGCGTGAGCTTTCTCGTCTAACGCGTGAAACCATTCACCTGGGTTCGCTGGACGAAGACGGCATCGTTTATATCCACAAGATTGATTCGATGTATAACCTGCGCATGCACTCACGTATCGGTCGTCGTAATCCTCTGCACAGTACCGCTATCGGCAAGGTATTGTTGGCCTGGGGAGAACAGAACGACGTTCAGGCAATATTGGCCGAGATGCAGTTTACCCGCAGTACCGAAAATACCCTCATGGATGTACCAAGTCTGGTGAAGGTGCTTGAGCAGGTGCGTGAGCAGGGTTATGGCGAAGATAACGAAGAGCAGGAACAAGGGCTGCGATGCATCGCTGTACCGGTGTTTGACCGATTTGGTGTGGTAGTGGCAGGGCTAAGTATCTCGTTCCCGACCATTCGTTTCTCGGAAGAGAGCAAACAGGACTATGTCGCGATGCTGCACACGGCGGCGAGAAATATCTCTGAGCAGCTCGGTTATCACGATTATCCTTTCTAAAAAATTTCCGGCTTAGGCTTAAAAGAAAAACGCTCCCATGATGTGGAGCGTTTTTTTTGTGGTGCCAAACGAGGCTGGGAACAATAATCACGGCCAGAATATAAAGAGTGCGAGCCTGCTTCTGTTCCAGAGAGTAAAGCCGGCGACGCTTGTTTTAGCGCCGCCTTGACAGGCTTTAACGGTCTCGATTAACGGTGCGCCAGTTCGGCGTGTTCTTCTTCGTCCATGACTTTTTTATCGGTCAGTTTCAGCAACTGGCTGGTAATAGTCCCGGCGGTCATTGAACCACTGACGTTTAACGCGGTACGGCCCATATCTATCAGAGGTTCGATGGAGATAAGCAGTGCTACCAGCGTCACCGGTAGGCCCATCGCAGGCAGTACGATCAGTGCTGCGAAGGTTGCACCGCCGCCTACGCCCGCAACGCCCGCTGAACTGAGCGTGACGATACCGACCAGTGTGGCAATCCACATCGGTTCAAACGGATTGATACCCACGGTAGGTGCGACCATCACCGCCAGCATGGTTGGATACAGGCCAGCACAGCCGTTCTGACCGATGGTGGCACCAAAAGAGGCAGCGAAGCTGGCGATTGACTCAGGAATGCCCAA